>Ga0302324_100000037_pt1 | contig 297366 bp, 305 predicted proteins | sample Palsa_T0_1_FD_201949 | JGI IMG/M metagenome (GOLD analysis project Ga0302324, IMG submission 201949) | Peat permafrost microbial communities from Stordalen Mire near Abisko, Sweden - Palsa_T0_1 | ecosystem: Environmental > Terrestrial > Soil > Palsa > Peat permafrost | place: Sweden: Abisko... | reverse complement strand
GCTCCAAGAGTGGGAGGACTTCTACAATTTCGACCGCCCGCACGGAGGCTTGGGCGGCCAAACTCCCTACGAGCGACTGCGCCAAAAGACCGAAGCCCACGTGTAATCGGCCATCGTCAGTTGCACAGCTAGGGCCACTGCTCCCAGCTGCGCATCGTCGCAGCGATCGACTCCTCCTCGAGCGCGAGATGCGCGAGCAGGTCCGTCTCCAATCTGCCCAGTGCGGTCACGAGCTGATGCCGCGCCGGATTGGCAGCCGTGTCGTCGAGGTCGCGCGCCGACTGCTCGACGTCGTCCAGCAGGTCGGAGATCGCCCGGTGATCCGCCTCGAGCTTGTCGACAACCGCGCTGAGCGCGGGATTCGACCGGCGGAGCGCCGGAAACATGTCCGCGTCCTCGAGTCCGTGGTGCGCGTGCACCACCCTGCAGTGATAGAGGCAGTTCATCTGCAGGGTCCAGATGGGGCTCCGCGTCTGGAGTGCGGTGATCTGCTCCGTGATGCCTGCGGCGGGCGCTCCCGACGCAACCTCGACGGCCAGTCTCCGGCACACCTCGAGATCACCACGGAGCATGGTGTGGATGAGCTTGAGCTGCCGATGCATCATCACCCCGAACGGTTTCTCGCCACTGCTCCTTGACGTCATCTCAGAGCAGATGCTCGCGCCGCAGGGCGTCCTCGACGCCACCGATGGTGTCGATGAGGTATCTCGGCGCGTCCTGCTCGAGGACCTCGCGATCGCGAATTCCGGAGCACACGGCGATCGAGACGTAACCGAGTGCGTTCGCAGCCGCGATATCCGCTTCGGTGTCACCGATGACCACAGCTGGATCGTCATCGGGCACCGTCCTGCGGATGAGTCGGGCCTTCTGGAAGGCGGGATCCGGGCCGGCCGCCGCAATCTCGATGACCTCGAAGAACGGCGTGAGCGCGAACACCGCAAGCTGCGCCCTCAGCGCCGTCGTCGACGAGCGCAGCGAGACGAGCGCGCAGCGATGGGTCGCGGCGAGGCGTGTGAGCACCGGGATGGTCTCCGGGAAGAGGACGTCGAACCCGAGGCTGTCCGGTACTTCGATCAGCGCCGCGAAGTGCGTCTCGAAGCCTGCAACCTGGCTGTCGTCGAGCCCGCTCTGGGCGAGGATCTCGGCCAACGCTGTTCGCTGACGCTTGAGGTGCCAGTAGGCGGCACGGTCGAGCGGCTCGCCGCCGAGCGACACGCAGACCGAGCTGTAGACGTGGTGGTGTCGTGCCGACACGTCGAGCAGGGTTCCGTCGAGGTCAAAGACGAGCGTCGGCGGCCGCTGCGCTGGCAATCTGCTCCTCCAACCCGTCTGGAAAAACGCGGGCCGGAGCGAATCCGGTCGCCTCGCGGAACCGCGTGACGTCGAGCACGATATCAGCCGCGGGTTTCTGTCGAGGGTGTCGCTCGAGCGTCCCGGTGCCGCCGGCCACACGAAGCACGGCGGCAGCGGCGTCGCGCACGGTGATGCCGGTTCCTGATCCGACGTTGTAGGTGCCCGAGATCCGCTGCTCCCATGCGACGACGACGGCACGAGCCGCGTCGTCGACATGGAGGTAGTCGCGTAACTCCTCGCCGCCGTAGATCCGGATCGATTCGCCGCGAACCGCGCTCCGCACGAAGTTCGGGATCGCCCGTTGAATCGTGTCTCCGACGCCGTAGAGCACGGTGAAGCGCAGGATCGCGATCCGCATCTGTTCGTGACGTTCGAGCACGCGGCAATAGGCTTCGGCGGCGACCTTGCTCGCACCGTACCAGCTGAGCGGGCAGGGCTCAGTGTCCTCGCGAATCGGCTCGTGCCCCGCAGGTAGTCCGTAGACCTCGGCGGTGCTTGCGACCGTGTTCGCCTGACCGGCGCGACCGAATGCGTCGAAGAGATGGATGGTCCCGGTCAGGTTGGCTGCGAAAGCAGCTCGAGCGTGATCCTCATGCGCGTCCTTCGGCACCAACGCGGCGAGGTGGATGATCGAATCGACATCGCCCACCTCGGCGGCCGCGCGCTCGACCCCGCGTGCGTCGGTCAGATCGGCCCTGATGAACTCAGTGGTCGTTGGCGTTGCATCGGGGGGTGCGGAGCGGCCGATCGCCACGACGTTGTGGCCGCGTTCGGCCAGAAGGTCCGCGACCCTGCGACCGAGGAACCCGGACCCGCCGGTCAGCAGCACCCTCATATGTGCAGCTTCTGTCTCCGCAGCGTGAGCTGCTCGCGCTGCGACTCGATGTCGCTCATCGGCACAAGCACAGGCTCGAAGTCCATCCCGCGGATCCACACCATTCCGGGCAGGGCTGGGTTGAGCTTCTGCGGAATCTCCGGCGGTGCCTCATCGCACGCCAGCTTCACGAAGATGTAGGGCATGTTCACCCCGAGCTCCGTGAAGAACAGGTGCGTGGTGAAGAAGCGGCCGATGTTGATCTCGGTCGGGTTGGGGATGCCGTTGCGGTCATAGGTCAGGTCGACGCCGAACAGCGCATCGGGCTCGGCGTCGATGGCGAGCACCGCCGCCATCGCGATTGCATCAACCTGCGGGTCGGCCACGGTGATCGCTGCTCCAGTCGCGCCGGTGACCCCTGACTGGGACACCTTCGAGAGTTCCCAGTAGAGACGTTTGCGGCCCTGCGCGAGCACCAGCTCGCCGTGATGCCAGATCGACATCCAGGTGATCGTCTCCGGTTCGAGCAGCTCCGACGCGGTGTAGCGTCCCCATCCATGGCGAAGGTCGAGCCACGACCGTGCCGTGTCGAGATCGTGGACGGGAAGCGCGCCACGGCCGCCGGCGCCCGTCGTGTCGCGCAACCACATCTGTCCGCCGAATGACGCGAACGCCTCCAGCAGGTCGCTGTCGGTATGCATCACGACCGTCTCCGGCACCACGATCCCGGCCGCGTGCCAGCGCTCGTACGAGAGGAACTTGTCCTGACAGGTGCGAACCGTCTCGGGTCGAGGCAGGAAGGTTCGCGCGTGCACAGCGTCACGGTGGTCCGAGAGAAACCGAACCTCCGCATCGTTCTGGGCATGGACGAGGTCGACGTTTTTCTCGTCGATGATGTCGTTCAGCACGTCCAGGTAGGCGGGGTCGCTGGCCAGGGGAACGAGATAGCGGCTGTCGGTTTCGGCGCGCATGAGCAGAAACTCGTCCGCGTCGGTGCCGACGAGATCGAACGGCTCCGGCGCGAGGCGCAAGGAGCGCACGAAGTTCGTCGATGGCGAACCACCCGCGCCGGTGATGAGGATCCGCTTCAACGCCGGGCCTCTGGGCTCGTCTGGAGCATCGCGGCCATGGTAGCCGCGCCGGGCTCAGTCTCCGGTCACGCCCGCGACACAGCTCCTACTCGTCCGAGTCCTTCCAGCCGATGTGCTTCCAGCGGAAGACCCCACGAATACCGAGGCGGGAGACGTGCAATTGCTCGAACTCCACATACGCATCCGCAGCGGCGGCGTCGACCGAGAGATGAACGGCCTCGGTGGTGATGAGCGCGATGTCCGCGGCCGGGGCGAGGTAGTGCTTGCGGTGGTGCGCGTGCTCGAACACGATGCCGTGGAAGATGTCCTCGCTCGCGAGGGCGGCGACCTCCACAACCTTCCCGATCGTGGCGCCGTCACTCGTGACGACTGCCTCACCTGTCTTGACGGCGGTCCATGCGATCTGTTCTTCAGCCATGCGACTCATCATAGAGCCGGTGCAATTGGGCGGCCTTGATCGCCGTGGTCTGACCGAAGACCAGCAGGAAGAGCGCCTCGCGAGCGAGCCGCTGCGCGTGGTGGTCCATCGCGATCGACCGGCCACCGCCGGACACCATGAGCGTCGTGGCCGCTCGCACGGCGAGCTCCGAGGCGCGAGCACGTTGCTCGGGCATCGTCTCGGGTGACGCGTCATCGAGGGCGTCGCGACGTTCGCCGAGCTCGGCCAGCAGCGTGTCACTGCCCAGCAGCGATGCGCATCGTCGCGCCACTCCCAGCGCGAGCGAGCCGTTCACCCGCAGGCTTGCCCGGTCCGCCACCTGCCATTCGTCGAAGCTCTGGATGGCGAGCACGCGGTCAGATGGCACGAAGTGGTTCTGGAACGAGACGGTCACTGTGGCGCTGGCGTTCACCGCCGCGAGGCGAAGCGGTTCCGCATGGAGGGTTGCCCCGGCGGTCGCGTCGATGAGCGCCCAGACGATGTCCCCGTCCTCGCGGCGTGCCGCCGCGCGCACGACGTCAACCCGGCCCCATCCCGTCACCCAGGGAGCGAGTCCGGTGAAGCGCCAGCCGTCACCGTCCTGCACCGCGGTCAGGATCGGCGGCCCCGGCCGCCGGAGCCCGGAGAAGGCGACGCCCGCACGGACGTCGCCGCTGCACAGCCGTTGGAGCCAGGCATTGCGCAGCGACTGCGGCGAGCCGGCAATGGCTCGGACGGCACCGTGGTGCTGGATCCAGACAAACGTGGTCGTGAGACAGCCTGCGGCCATGATCTCGATGATCTCGAGCGCCGTCGTCAGGTCCTCGACCCCGAGGCCGCCCGCATCGGCCGGGCCCGCGAGGCCGTAGAACCCGGCGGCCGCAAGACGGTCGAGCCGATCGAGCGGGACGATGTCGCTCGCGTCCACCTCGAGGGCGCCGGGGAAGAGGAATCCGTCGCTGAGTTCGCGAGCGAGCGTGACCGGGTCAGCCGTCATGTGCACCCGGCCACCGATTCGGCTCGACGATTACGCCTGCCGGGCCTTGGCGGTCGTGCGCGCGCGCCGCCGTCGCGGCCGGACCGGCGATCGCGCCGGGCGATCGGGAAACTCGGGAATCTCGAGCGCGTCGAGCTCGTCCGCCAGCCAGCCGGTCATCGAGCCGACGTCGGGCATGACGTCCCGGTCAGCGACGATCCCGACGTCGACGCTGCCGTTGTAGCTCATGACCGTGATGTTCAGGCCGAGGCCATCCATGATCACCGACACCGGGTAGATCGCCTCGAGGAGCGCTCCCGCGCAGTACAGCGGAATCTGCGGCCCGGGCACGTTGGAGACCACCAGGTTCCACGTCGGCCGCAGGCGCGGATTGCTCGTCCAGGCAAAGGTGAGCTGAGCGGCTCGGGAGAACAACGCAGGCGGGATGAAATTGTTGGCGTCCTGGAGCAGCGACGCCGGCAGCGCCTGGTCGCGTTCCTTCATCTCCGCGAGCGACTCATGGGTGGCGCGCAGGCGATCGAGGGGATCGGCGATCTCCGTGTGCAGCTCGACACCCATGAGCAGGATGCGGTTGCCGAACGTCCCCTGCTGCTCCGCGCTGCGCACCGACACCGGGATCTGTGCGATCAACGGCTCATCGCCGAGCTCCTTGTGCTCCATCAACCAGCGGCGCACGGCGCCGGCGCAGATCGACACCACGACGTCGTTGACCGTGACACCGTGGATGTTCTTGGCATCTTTGACAGCATCAAGGGGGAGGCGTCCGAACACGATGCGACGGTGCGCCGAGACCCTGCCGTTGAATGACGTGTGCGGGGGAGTGGAGAGCTTGCGTCCACTGACCACCGGGCTGCGGCGCAGCGCCGCCTGTAGACGCCGTCCCGCCGCGCCGACCAGGCTGGCGCCGGGCAGGATGCTGAAGATGCCGACCTCCTCGAAGTTCGGCAGCGCGGCCGGCAGTGAGCGAAGCAGGCGGATCGGGTACTGCGGTGCTCCGATCAGGCCACGCACCAGCATCTCGAGCTGCGATGGCATGGGGTCCGCCTTGTCGTCAACCGGATCCGGTGCGGGGCGTCCGTCAGGGGTCAGATCGAGCAGGGAGCCGAGAATCTCCGCACCGGAGAGGCCGTCGATGACCGCGTGGTGGACCTTGGTCATGAGCGCGACGCGCCCGCGCTCGAGGCCGTGAATCAGGTAGATCTCCCAGAGCGGACGGCTGCGATCGAGCGGACGGGAGAAGATGCGCGCGACCTGCTCCTCGAGCTGCGCCGTAGACCCCGGAGCAACGAGCGCCAGCTCGCGAACGTGGAAATCGATGTCGAAGTCGGGGTCGTCGACCCAGTACGCGAAATCGAGCCCGAACGGGACTTCCGCCAGGCGCCACTTGAAGATGGGGATCAGCGGAAGGCGCTCCATGATCAGGTTCTGGAGGTCCGCCAGCGTGAGCGTCCCACCCGGAGCGGTCGACGGGTCGAGCACGAGGACGCCCGAAACATGACCGTAGATTCGGGGCGTCTCGAGCGCCAGGAACTGCGCATCGAGACTGGTGAGCTGGCGCATGGCTGTCGCGAACACTGGCAGAACCCGCGGAGACCGGTCAACCCGGCCCATTCGCTCGCGCATGTGGGATCGTTTCAGGCGTGCCACCGGAGATCCTCACCATCGAGACCCCAGAGCTGGGCGATCGAAGCTACGCGATCCTCGCCGGCACCGAATGCGTGGTCGTGGACCCGCAGCGGGACATCGATCGCGTGCTCGAGCTGATCGCTGACCGGGGCGCGCGGGTGAGCCATGTGGTCGAAACGCACATCCACAACGACTACGTCTCCGGGGCGACCCAGCTCTGCCGGGTCACCGGGGCACGTCTGATCATTCCGGCCGGCGAGTCAGTCGGCTACGCGCGGCGTGCAATCGCCGACGGGGAGGAGATCAAGCTCGGAGCATTGCGGCTCGTGGCCCGCCACACACCAGGTCACACCGCAACGCACATGACGTACGTCCTCGAGGAGGATGGACAGGCGATCGCGGCGTTCACGGGCGGATCAATGCTCCTCGGCTCGGTGGGGCGCACCGACCTCGCCGGCCCATGGGTCACCGACCGGCTGAGCCATCTCCAGCACCGCTCCGCCCGCCGGCTCTCGAAGGAGCTCCCGGACAGCGCGGCCATCCTGCCCACCCACGGGTTCGGCAGCCTCTGTTCCGCGGGATTCCCGGTTGGCGCAGCGGACACGGCGGACGCGGGCCACCAGCGCGCGGAGAACCCGGCGTTGCTCATGGACGAGGACGCCTTCGTCGCGCGCCTCGTCGCCGGGCTGGATGCCTTTCCGCGCTATTACGCATACATCGCACCGAGAAACCGTGAGGGCGCTGGGCCGATCGACCATGAACTGCCACCACCGAGCGACGCGGCCGAGCTGGCCGCCCGCGCCCGGGCGGGGGAGTGGGTGATCGACCTGCGCGAACGTCGTGCCTTCGCAGCGCGGCACATTGCCGGCACGCTCGGGTTTGAGCTCTCCGACCCCTTCACCACGTACCTGGGGTGGCTGCTCCCGTGGGGAAGTCCACTCAGCATGATCGGGTCGGCGACCGATCTCGCGGCTGCCCGGCGCGCCCTGGCGCGCATCGGCATCGAGAAGATCGCAGCCTGTTCCGTCGTCGACGCGGCGAGCAGCACCGACCAGTGGGCCGGCGTCGAGACCGCGTCCCATGCGGTCGTCGGCTTCAGCGACCTGAAACCGCACGTCGGCACTCCCGGCGAGGTCGTTCTCGACGTGCGCCTGGGCCGTGAATGGCGCGATGGCCACCTGGCGACGGCCCTGCACATTCCGCTCCACGAGTTGCCGGATCGCCTCGCCGAAGTTCCCGAGGGACGGGTCTGGGCGCATTGCGCCGCCGGCTACCGCGCGGCGGTGGCAGGGTCGCTCCTGGCTCGGGCCGGGCGCGACGTCATGGTCGTGAGCGACCAGTTCAGCAGCGCCGTGGACGCGGGCCTCGAGATCGTCTCTGACTGCGACTGACCGAGCGGTGATGGGGGCCATGCGATGACCGTTGCCAGCCGGCTGGCGGAGCGCTTGGGGCACCTTCCGCCGGCGCGGACGCGTGCGGTGCGGGTTCGCCGCGATATCGAGATCGTGATGCCGGACGGGGTCACCCTCCTGGCCGATCGATACCGGGCCGGCGGTGACGGGACGGAGCCGATCATCCTGATGCGGAGCCCGTACGGAAGGGGGAACATCTGGGGGCTCGGCGCCCGGCTCTTCGCCGAGCGCGGGTTCCAGGTGCTGGTGCAGAGCTGCCGCGGCACCGACGGCTCCGGGGGCGAGTTCGACGCGTACCGGTACGAAGCTGGGGACGGGCTCACCACGCTCGCGTGGATCGAGCGGCAGCCGTGGTTCTCGGGAAAGATCGCGATGTTCGGCCCGAGCTATCTCGGGATCGTGCAGTGGGCAGTTGCCACGGATCCACCGCCCTCACTGCGAGCGCTGGCTGCGCCGATATCGTCCGCTCGAGTTCGAGCCTTCACGTATCCCGCGGGCACGTTCTCTCTCGAGAGCACGCTGGCGTGGCTCGGGATTCTCGAGGGTCAGCGGCGCGGGTTGCGCGCCGGTCCGCTTGATCAACTCAAAGCGCGGCAGCGCGTGCAGCGCGCCCCGTCGGCGCTCCCGCTTCGTGATGCCGATGTGGCCGCGACCGGCGCGCACGTTCCCTTCTACCAGGACTGGCTCGCGCGCCAGGACGACGATGCCTTCTGGGCGCCGGTGGAGTTCGACCGCCACCTGGCAGCGCTCACCGTTCCGGTGACGATGGTCACCGGCTGGTACGACATCTTCCTTCCGGCGCATCTGGCGGACTACCGCGTGCTTCGGGACGCCGGCCGAGATGTTCGGCTCACGATCGGACCCTGGAAGCACACCGACGCAGGCGTTGCGGGGGAGAGCGTGCGCGACGCCCTGGCGTGGTTCGACACCCACCTGCTTGGCCGTGACGACGGTACGTGCGCGCGAGTCCGGCTCTTCGTCGGCGGTGATCGCCGGTGGGTCGACGTGGAGGACTGGCCGCCCCCAGCGCGCAGCGTTCCCTGGCACCTGCACCCTGACAGCGTGCTGCATCCGCGGACAGCGCCGGCATCGCCGCCCGATCGCTACTGCTACGACCCGTCAGATCCCACGCCGTCCGTCGGGGGCACCGTCCTCGCACGATCGGGAGGGCGGCGGGACAACCGTGCCCTGGAGCGCAGGGCCGACGTGCTCGTCTATTCCAGTGCCCCACTGGTGCGGGACGTCGAGGTGATGGGTCCTGTAACCGCGGACCTGTACGTGCGATCCAGTCTGGAACACACAGATTTCTTCGTCAGGCTCTGCGACGTCGAGCCATCCGGGAGGTCCTGGAATATCTGCGACGGTCTCAGCCATCTCACGCCGGCCACGTGGCAGCGACAGCCGGACGGAACCGCCCATGTCGCGGTGAGCCTCTGGCCTGCAGCGCACGTCTTCCGGCGTGGGCATCGAATCCGCGTTCTCGTTTCCAGCGGCGCGCATCCTCGGTTCGTGCGCAACCTCGGCGGGGGAGAGCCATTCGCCACGGCGGTGACCATGCACAGTGCCGACCAGGAGGTCTGGCACGACACAGATCACCCTTCGGCGATCGTGCTCCCGATCCGCGACCCGGCGTAGGTTATTTCGTGGCTCCTGCGGGGACGCGTTGCCGCTGCGCGCTCTCGTCTTCGTGATCGGGATGCTCCGGTGCGTCCTCGATCGTGTCGAGAGCACCCAGCCAGCTCGGAGGTGGTGAACCGGACGGAACCGGCGGTGACTCGGGGCCGTCGTCCCCGCGGCCGGGGTCGTCGTCCACCGGCGCCTGCTGATTGTGGTCGTTGTCGAACTGGATCAGGTAGATCGAGGCGATCAACGTCATGGTCACGAATGCGAAGAACGAGAATGGGAGCCGCGCCGCCCAACTCAGGCTGTCAGGCAGCCCCGGCATGAAGGCGATGAGCACGCCGCTCGCAACGCCGACGCCAGGCGGAAGGAGCCAGACCCACACGGTGCGCCCTTCGCGATCGATCCCGAGCCGGCGCTCGATACCTCTGAAGGCGCCTGCGAGCCACGCTTTGATTGCGGCCATCTCTGTTCTCCTGACTCAGTCTATCGTGGAATGACATGAGCGCTGTGGTGACCGGACAGATCATCGGCGTCGGCGAGCTGAAGCGATTGTCGCCTCGGTTCTGGCTGGCCCGGCAGACGCAACTTGCCCTGTTCTGGGGACCGGTCTTCATCGCGTCCGTGGTCGTCGCATTGATCGTCAACGTGAAAACGGCCGACGTGTTGCCGGTGGTCGTCGCGCTCATCGCGTGCACCGCGTGGCTCGTCGAGCGGGGCCGGTACCGGTCGTGGGGGTACGCGGAGCGTGATGACGACCTGATCGTGACTCGCGGCCTGCTGTTCCGGCACGTGTCGGTGGTGCCCTATGGGCGCATGCAGTTCATCGACGTCACGGCCGGGCCGATCGATCGAGCGTTCGGACTCGCCACGGTGCAACTCCACACCGCGGCGGCTGCGACGGACGCGCGCATTCCGGGCCTCATCCGCGTCGACGCCGATGCGCTTCGAGACCGGCTTGCCCTGGTGGGGGAGGCCAAGGCAACTGGGCTATGAGCCAGATGACGCCGGCCGCCCCGCTCGAGGTGGGCCAGACGTGGCGCCGGCTGCACCCTCTTTCGCCCATCGTGCGCTTCGGCCGGGTGCTCATCGGTGTGATCGTCGTCGCCGTCCCATCGATCGCCGAGCAGCCGGCGTTTCACCGTCACGATGACGGGTTGCCGATCTCGGTGATCATCTACGCCGGCCTCCTCCTGCTCGGCGGACTCGGTGGCTTCATCTCGTGGCTGGTGACGCGATGGAGGATCGCCGAGGGCAACCTCCAGATCGAGACGGGGTTCATTCGGCGGCAGTCGGTGCGCATTCCGCTGGCCCGGATCCAGGCGGTCGACGTGATCTCGCCGCTCTCGGGTCGGTTCCTTGGCCTGGCCGAGGTACGCGTCGTGTCCGCGGGGCGCGGCGCCGAGCACGGGCGGCTCGCGTACCTCACCGCCGCGCAGGCGCCGGTCGTCCGAGCCCGGCTGCTCGCGCTCGCACACGGGCTCGAGGTGGGGACGCCGGAGCCGCCGTCGCTGCCACTGCTCCATGTGCAGAACGGTCTCCTTCTGCCGGCGCTGCTCATGCGCTCCCAGGTGCTCGCTCCAATCCTCATCGCCATCGCGGCCGTTGCCGCAATCGCGGCGGCGCCGCTCGTCGGAGCCGGAGCGCTGGGCAGCGCCGTCACCGTCCTCGTCATCAGCGGGCTCGGCGTCGCCCGCGCCTTCAACGAGGATTTCGATTTCGCCATCAGCGAGGCGGGCGACGGTGTCCGGCTCGATCGTGGACTGCTCCAGCGGCGCCACGAGACGATCCCGTACGGGCGCATTCAGGCTGTGCGAGTGGTCGAGCCCTTCTTCTGGCGCGTGTTCGGGTGGGCTCGTCTGGACGTCGACGTGGCCCGGCAGAGCGTGTCGCGCGAGGCGGATCGTGACGCGCAGCAAGTGGCGCGGACGCTCATCCCGGTGGCGACCCGCGAGCAAGCGCTCTGGCTGCTCGCCCGGGTCATGCCGGACGCGCATCCGAACCCGCCGCCGGACGCCGGCCCTCCGCCCCGTGCACGGCTGAAAGCCCCGCTGTCCTTCCATTTTCTCGCCGCCTGGTTCGGGCAGCGGTACATGTACGCACGCACCGGGCGCGTGCAGAAGTCGACGATCATCGTGCCGCTGCTGAAGGTGCAGAGCGTACGGCTGAAGTCCGGGCCGCTCCAGCGTGCCCTGCATGTTGCGACGGTGGACGTCGACACGGCCGGGCGCCGCTGGCAGGCGTCCGCGCGGTGCCGCGACGAGGCGGAGGCGCTCGAGATGGTCCGCCATGTCAGCGAGCGCGCTCGACTGTCCCGGCGGGTGCCGCCACCCCGCCCGGCAACCCCCGCGCCCGTCCCGGCCGCCGGTTAGTCCCGCGTCCGTGGCAATATCGCAGTACTGATGGCGGTGACAGCCCGGTGCGACTGCGACGGAGAGGAGACACCGATTTTCCGTCTCGCCGCGGTGATCCTCGATGGCAGGATGGCCCGCGTCTGTCCGCACTGTGCATCGAAGTACAAGGACCGCATCGAGATGCCGTACTCCCCACGCGTCGATCAGGGGGCCATTCAGCCGAGCACCTCGAGGGAGGTCTGGTAACGCCGTGACATTCGCCGCACGCCTGGACGCGTGCGTCGAAGCATCCGGTTCGTTGCTCTGCTGCGGCCTCGACCCGGACGGGTTCACGAGTGCCGCCGCCGCTGAGCACCGGGTTCTCGAACTCGTGGAAGCGACGATCGATCATGTCTGCGCGTTCAAGCCGAACCTCGCCTTCTTTGAGCAGCTTGGGTCTGCCGGTTACGCGATCCTCGAGCGCTTGCGAGCGCACATTCCGCGCGACCGCATCCTGATCCTGGACGCCAAGCGCGGGGACATGGGCAACACCGCCCTGGCGTATGCGCGAGCGCTCTTCGACGTGCTCGGTGCTGACTGCGTGACGGTGAACCCGCTCCTCGGCAGCGATTCGGTGTTGCCGTTCCTCCAACGACCGGACTGTGGTGCACTCCTGGTCGCGCGGAGCAGCAACCCCGGAGCCGTCGACCTGCTCGATGTGCCCCTCGAATCGGGCGTACCGGTCAGTGCCCGCATCGTGGAGCTCGGCCTCAGCTGGGATCCCGGGGGGAGCGTCGGCTTTGTTGTGGGTGCGACCCGACCGGAGGCAGTTGCCGCCATCCGGTCCGCGGCCCCGGATGCGCCGCTGCTGCTCCCCGGGGTCGGCGCACAGGGCGGTGCTCTCGAGGACTCGGTGAGCGCCGGTCTCGACGCCCGCGGCAGGGGGGCGATCATCTCGGTGAGCCGGGGTCTCGCTGCTGCACCCGAAGGGGCCGCTCGAGCCGCGCAAGGTTTCCGTGAGCGTATCGAGGAGGTCCGCGCCGCGGTTGCACACGTGTGACCGCCCCACTCGCACTCATCCGCAACGACGACCAGGGCCAGCACGCGAGCGCCGGTCACCCCGAGCGGCCGGACAGAGTTCGCGCGATTCTCGAAGGGATTGCCGCGGACGCGACGCTGGCCGCGCTGCCGTGGCTCGATGCTCCCGCCGGGCGGCGCGACCTTCCCCGTCTCGTCCATTCGGAGGACGAGATCCGGCGGGTCGAGGGGCTCGCAGTACGCGGCGGAGGCTGGTTCGATCCCGACACGTACTGCACCGAGGAGTCGTACGTCGTGGCGCTGAATGCGGCCTCGTGCGCCTCGCGCGCCGCTGATGCCGTCATGCAGGGGGAGACCCGCGCGGCCTTCGCCGTGATCCGGCCACCCGGGCATCACGCCACGGTCGACCTCCCGATGGGGTTCTGTCTGTTCAACAACGCGGCAATCGCGGTTCGCAGCGCTCAGCAGGCGGGCGCGACGCGCGTGGCGATCGTCGACATCGACGTGCATCACGGCAACGGAAGCCAGGACATCTTCTACGCCGACCCGTCGGTGCTCTACACGTCCCTGCATCAGTACCCGTGGTACCCGGGCACGGGGCACGCGTCGGACCGCGGTGATCCCGGCGCGGCCGGGACGACGGTGAACATCCCGGTGCCGCCTGGGACGGCCGGCACCCGCTGGCTCGAACTGTTCGACGAGGTCCTGCTCCCCGAGGTGACCGCCTTCAACCCCGATCTTGTCGTGGTGAGCGCGGGATTCGACGCGCATCGTGATGACCCGCTCGCCGAATTGCGCCTCGAGGACGAGACGTACGCGGCGATCGCCGACCGCGTGCGGACACTCGCGGACGCGCACTGCGAGGGACGATCCTTATGGCTTCTCGAGGGCGGCTACGACCTTCGAGCAATCGCCGCTTCGGTGGCGGGATGTCTGCACGTGCTCGCCGCCTGACCCGCGCCGGCTCGCCGGCGATGACCGTCGCGGCGGTCCTGCTCGCTTGTGTCGCGCTCGTCACCGCCTGCGCAGGCGTTCCCAAGAGCTCGCCGGGTGCGTCGAAGACGCCCACCGTCATCACGATTCCCACACCCAGCCCGACGCCGCAGATCGTCGGCACGACGCGTACCGTGCTCAGCCCGTTGGGCCTCCGGGTTCACTCGGCGCCGGTGCTCGACTCCGCGAACGTCATCGGTGGGTTCACGCAGGGGAGGGCGTTCACCGTCCTCCAGTATCAGAGCGGCGGCGGCGGCTGGTTCCGCGCGCAGGGGCAGACCCTGAGCGGCTGGGTGGTTGCTGATCCGACCCTCACCGCCGAAGGCACGTTCAACATGTTCGCCGAGGCCGACGGCGTCACCGCGCTCTACCCGCAGGACTGGGGCTTTCAGAACGAGTCGTTCGGGACACTCTTCGTGCCGCAGCAGGGGACCGGGCAGAGCATCCTGCTCGAAATCGCCGGCAGCCTCGAGTCGTTCGGGGCACCAGGCCTGCCCGGGTACACGCAATCCAGCTCGTCATCCGCGCTCGTGTGTGGCTACACCGGCACATTGAGCTACTACGCGAAAAACGCCTCGTCCACCGGCGCGACGCCCGCGCCACTGCCGGTCGCACGGCAACCGCTGTATGCGGAGATCCGGGTCAGGATCGATTCGACGCACGCGATGCTGATCGGCTTCAACTATCAGAACAGCAGTGAGCTCGACGTGTTCGCGGCGCTGGACAACTCCGTGGCATTCCCGTTCCCGCTGTGCGAGGCGCCCGCGGCGGTGACGACGCCGAAGCCCTAGAGAACGGTCGTACCGGTGCTCTGGTTGACGCCGGGAACCGAGTTGCTGTTCACGATCGCGGTGTTGGCGATTGACATCCCCGCGGCGGCCACCAGCAGGATGCCCACGTACGCGGCGCCGAGACCGAGACGCCGCGAGGCGGCAGCCTGATCGGGACCGGCTTGCTGGTTGGACCGCCGAAAACGTCCGATGGTGTGGAAGATCCCGAGAACCAGAAAGATCAGGCCGATCGGATTGCCGAAGAGCAGCACGACCCCCGCGACGACAAGCAGTCCAACGACGTTCATCCACTTCGGAATCGCGTCGGCCACCTTGGCGCCGTCGAGGAAGCCCACGGGGATCAGGTTGATCAGGTTCAGGAAACAGCCGAAATACGCGAGCGCGAGGAGCAGGTAGCGAAAGTATCCCGGCTCCGCAATCCCGGCGAGCAGGAAGCAGAGCAGGGCGGCGACCGTGCCGATTGCGGGGCCCGCCAGCGCGATGACTCCGGACTTGCCCGCGTCGCCCGGTGCACGGCGCAGATTGGTGACCGCCCCGAGCGGACCGATGAAGATCGGGAGCCGTGCGGGCAGCCCCATCCACCGCGCCACGATGAAATGACCGAGCTCGTGGATCAGGATCAGCGCGACGATGCCCACAGCGAAGGCCGGTCCGAAGAACAGCGTGTAGAACCAGATCGCGATCACCATGGTGATGAGCGTCGGTCCGAAAGTGCCGAACTTGACCAAAACAAGGCCGTATTTCAGGAATGCGAACAGGCCGGCGAGGATGCCGCCGGCGGCTCCCTCGCGCCGGCCGCGCTGCTGGCGGGGCGCCGTCGGGCTGTGCTGTTGCGAGCCCGCGGGGCGTGCCGGAGCGGGCGGTGGGAGCCAGGACGCGTTGTCGCCGGAGGACGTGACCGAGCTGTCCGGCAGCCACTGGTAGACCGGCGGCTGGTCTCCTCCGGGCGCTGGAAGCTGACTCATCTGGATCGATCATGGCACGGCCTGCGGAACCCGCCGGTGATTGGTTGGCGGTAAGGTGTGCCGTCACATGAGTGCGGAAAGCCTCCGGGGGATGCGGCTCGGGATCGTCGGCACGGGCGTGATGGCCGAGGCAATGCTGGCCGGCCTTCTCGAACGAGACCTCGTCGAAGCGCGCAACGTCGTCTGCACGCACCCACGGGCGGAGCGCCGCGAGGCACTTGTCGCAACCCACCACGTCAATGTGGCCGAGCGGAATGTCGAGGCGGTCACGGACACCGATGCGGTCCTGCTCGGAGTGAAGCCTCAGATGCTCGGCGGCGTCATGGCGGAGTTGCGCGGTTCACTCCGTCCGGATCAACTGGTCATCAGCATCATCGCCGGGGCGACCACAACGGCCCTCGGCGACGGACTCGACCACGCAGCAGTCGTGCGCTGCATGCCGAACACGCCGGCACAGATCGGGCGGGGCGTCACCGTCTGGTTCGCCACCGAGAGCGTCGACGAGGTGGGCAAGGCACGGACTCGCGCCATGCTGGCCGCGCTCGGACGCGAGTTCGAGGTCCACGACGAGCGTCAGGTGGCCATGGCGACCGCCGTGAGTGGCACCGGCCCGACCTACATCTTCCTGTTCATCGAGGCGCTGACGGACGCCGCCGTCCACCTCGGCTTCCCCCGCCACGTCGCCCGCGAGCTCGTGCTCGACACCATGCAGGGGAGTGCCGAATTTGCGCTCCAGAGCGGCAAACACGTGGCCCAGCTGCGCGACATGGTCACCTCGCCCGGAGGCACCTCTGCCGAGGCGCTCTACGAGCTGGAGCGCGGCGGTTTGCGCACGGTGATCAGTGACTCCGTCTGGGCAGCGTTCCATCGCACTCTCCAGCTCGAGGCGACCCTTGAGCAGCGCTCCGTGGAGTCTCCGGCCGTGCCGCCACGCGCAAAGGGACGCGGCGCGTCTCGACGCTGAGCCGCGGCTGGTCAGCACTTTGCGGGTGGGGGATCGCATACTCCAATGCACGATGCCCAGAACCCATCTCATCGGCATGCTGCTCGGGGTTGAGGAAGACTGGCCGGCCGCGTTCGAGGCGTTGCTGGGACGGGCAGACCTCGCGGTGCGCGAGGGCGGGGAGACGCATCACTTCTCCACCGAGCGGATGACCATCGAGCCCTTCGACCTGCGCATGAAGCCGCGCCATTCACTGGTCATCGACCGGCTGGGGTGGTGGTATCCGATGCCCCGCGAGTGGTTGAAGAAAGTCGTGCTCATGGATCGCGTCCACCTCCTCAACAACCCGTTCACCTTCCAGGCCATGGAGAAGCACGCCGCGTACTGCGCGATGATCCGGCTCGGACTCAAGGTGCCGGAGACGTGGATGCTGCCCAACAAAACACCTCCTGACAATCCGCGTTTCCAGGGGACCGCCGAGCGGTACCTGCGCTACTTCGACCTCGAGGCGGTGGCGCGCGCGGTCGGAATGCCCTTGTACATGAAGCCCTTCGACGGTGGCGCGTGGGTGGGGGTTTCTCGCATCGAGAACGCCGAAACGCTCTACCGTGCCTACGACGAGTCGGAGCAGCGGCTGATGCACCTGCAGGCGTCGGTGGATGGCTATGACGTCTTCGCACGCAGCCTCGGCATCGGCGCGGAGTCGGTTGTTCTGCATTTCCATCCGGAAAGGCCGATGCACGATCGCTACTCCGTCGACCACCGCTTCCTGACGCCCAGGGTCGGCGATGAGGTGCTCACGATTCTGCGCACCGTCAACGCCTTCTTTCGATGGGAGCTCAACAGCTGCGAAACCCTGATTCGTGGCGACGATGTCTATCCCATCGATTACGCGAATGCGACCCCGGATCTCGCGCTGACGAGTCTCCACTACTACTTTCCGTGGGCGATACGCAGCTTGCTGAAGTGGGTGGTGTTCTGCTGCGTCACCGGCCGTCTGCAGACGGTTGACCTCGACACCGAGCAGTACTACGCGATCGCCGACCGCGCCGACCTGAGCTACGAGGAGAAGCTCGCCGGGTATCGCGCACTCGCCGACAGGCAGCTTGACGTCGACCGCTATCGCGAATTCTGCGAGCGGCATCTTGCGCATATCGACGAGCTCTCGGTTGCATGGGTTGAAAGCCCGGACTTCGACCGGATCATCGTGGACACCGTCCGGAATACCTTCCCGCCACACGAGCACGAACAGTTCATCGCCCACTTCCGAGGGCTCCTCGCTGCCTGGGCTCATGATCAACGGGTGACAGCGGCGTAGAGTGGATCGATCATGACCCACATCGAATTCGTCTCCAGTCCCAGGCCGACGGTCGGCGTCGAGATGGAGCTGGAACTCATCAACCGGGACACCCGCGAGCTGGTGAGTGGTGCTCACGAGATCCTCGGTGAGATGAACGCCCCGCACGGCGAGACCGGTCACCCCAAGGCCAAGAAGGAACTGCTGCAGTCGACCGTGGAGATCATCACCGGCATCTGCGAGACCGCCGCCGAGGTGCAGTCGGATCTCGCCGCGACCATGGCCGAGTTGCGCGAGCACACCGAGCCTCGCAACCTCGAGATCATCTGCTCGGGGACGCATCCGTTCAGCGACCCGGCCCTCCAGGAGATCAGTCCCGACCCGCGCTACCTGCGCCTCGTCAACGACATGCAGTGGCCGGCGAAGCAGATGCAGATCTTCGGCATCCACGTCCACGTCGGAGTCCGCAGCGGTGAGAAGGCGATCGCGATGGTCAATGCGCTCTCCGCCTACATTCCGCACTTCCTCGCACTGTCGGCGTCGAGCCCGTACTGGATGGGCCACGACACGGGGATGGCGTCCTGGCGTTCCAAGGTCTTCGAAGGTCTGCCGACGGCCGGTCCGCCGTGGCTCCTGAGTGGCTGGCCGCAGTTCGAGCAGTTGATGGATACGCTGATTTCATCGCACACCATCAAGACGATCCGCGAGGTGTGGTGGGACATCCGACCCCACCCCGGTTTCGGGACGGTCGAGATTCGTGTCTGCGACGGCATTCCCACGCTGCGCGAGATCGGCGTCGTTGCCGCCCTGAGTCAGTGCCTCGTGCACCAGTTCGACGTGATGATCGACCGAGGGTACACGCTGCCGACTCCGCGCGCCTGGCTTGTCCGCGAGAACAAATGGCGGGCGGCGCGGCACGGCCTCGAAGCCTCGATCATCCTCGACGAGACCGGCACGACGGTGCCGCTGCGCCAGGCGATCCGCGAGCTCGTCGAGGATCTCACACCCATTGCGACGCGGCTCAACTGCACCAACGAATTGCGCGGGGCGCTTGACATCATGGAACGAGGATCGAGTTACATCCGCCAGCGAGAAGTCGTCGAGGCCGGCGGCTCGCTCGCTGACGTCGTCGACAGCCTCATCGCGGAGCTGCATGCCGACATGCCGTCACCGCGTTCCGCCGTGCTCGAGGCAGTCGGCAAGCAGGTGGTCGCGGCCGCCGACTGACGTTGCTCCGGAACCGCTCCGGAGGCCTCAATACGCGTAGAGCTGCAGCTCGGTCGCGAACCGGTCCGCGATCTCCAGGCACGAGTCGAGATCCGGGTGCCTGACGATGATCATGCCATCCGAGATGAGCGTCATCAGCCAGTCCCTGCGTGGCGCTCCGATGGGGAGGAGGTCGATCGCGCACACCCACTCCCCGTAATCCGAGAGCAGACGTGAAAGCCCTTCGATATGCGTGATCCGGCCCTGTCCCTGCGCGCGCTTGAAGATCGATGCCGCGTTGTAGCGTCGCTCGATCGGCTCTGAGAAGCGTCCATGGATGAGTGCCTCAGCCCATTGCTGGAACAGGTCGATGTCATTCGCGAAATTCATGACATCGACCGTACGAGCGCCTGCAGGACGCGCGCCGATCTCACCGAACACCACCTCGCCGCTGTCCCGGCGGTACCACTCCATGTGCGTGAATCCGTCTCGGAATCCCAGTGCTCGCAAGACGTCGCGACCCATGGCGCGACCGCTCGAGAGCTCGGGGGCATCGATGTCGCGCATGACCATGGTCACCGGGCTGATCCACTCCAGCTGGCGCGCGATCAGCGGACGTGGCCGGTACCACGCGATGTTGTCGAACAGCACCTCACCGCCCGCGCAGACTGTGTCGTACGTGTACTCGGTCGCCTCCACGAATTCCTCGACGCTGACCTCGTCCACCCAGACAAGTTTCGGAAGCACAGCCTCGAGTGCGGCCGCGTTGTCGACGCGGTACGTATCGGCGGAGCCTGCACCGGCGATCGGCTTGATGATGATCGGATAGCCGATCCGCTCGGCGGCTTCGCGCGCGGTCGTCGCCGTGGCGCATCGGTAGTGGTGCGGGGTGCGGATGCCCGCCGCATCGAGGACCTGCTTCATCCGCTCCTTGTCGCGGAAGGGAATGGTCTGCTCGACGCTCATGCCGGGTATCCCGAGCGCTTCGCGGATCCGCGCCGCCAGCACCATGGTGGGCTCCCACAGCGAGGCAACGTGATCGATGTGGATGCCGGCGGCGCGCTGCACCACCTCGTGGACGATCGCGTCCTCGTGCGCGAATGACGGTATCTGCCAGTACGCGGCGAGGTGTTGTTGGGCCACGTCGGGGAGCCCCGAGAGCGGCTGATCGCCGGCGCCGATGACCTGCGCTCCTGCCCGTGCCAGGCCCCGGGTGAAGAAGGGCATCTCCGCCGGATAGCCCGGCGAGATCATGAGCACGGTCGAAGTCACGACGCGCCTCGCAGCTCGACCCTGGCGACCTCGACCACGCGTCGCAATCCTGCCTCAACCACGGCGGTGTCGGGATGGCGGAGGATCACGTGCCCCTCGCCCTCGTAGGTGCCGGACGCCGGCTGGCCCTCGGCAGGCAGGTGGGCCTCGACGACCAGATCGCCGAGTTCGCGCTGCAGGGTGTCGAGGCCGTGGATGCCGGCCACGGACCCGGCGCCCTGACCGCGCAGGTATGCCGCGCCCACCGCGTACCGGCGTTCCGGCGGCGCGAATTCGCCGAAGATCTCGAGCCGCGCCCACGCGGCGTACATGTCGACATCGTGTGCATAGGAGAGCAATGACGTGAACTGTGCACCGGGCGGCCGCGCGGCCACCTCGCTGATGGCGATATCGCCGTTGCGGCGGCGGAACCACTCCATGTGGGTGAGCCCGGTCCGGAGGCCAAGCGCACGCAGTCCGCGAAGTCCGTCGGTGCGGATCGGATCGAACTCAGGGCCCGAGATGTCCCGGGGCAGGAGCACGGCCCATTGGATCCACGGATTCTCGAGCACTTCAAGTGGGGTCGGGAGGTAGCGAGAGATCGAGTGCCAGACAAGTTCGCCGTCAATGAGCACGCTGTCGAAACTGTGCTCAGCGCCCACCACCAGCTGCTCGAGGAGCACCGGGTTCGAATCGCTCGGAGGATCGGCTTGGAGCCATGCCTCGAGCTGGCTGCCGCCCTCGATCCGGAAGGTGGCGCGTGCCCCGGCTCCGGCGGGTGGCTTGGCGACGAGCGGAAACCCGAGAGCAGCGGCGGCAGCCCGGACTGCGTCGGCGGACGAAGCGAGACGGTGTCCGGCGCACGGCACGCCGTTCGCCTCGAAGACCGTCTTCATGCGCTCCTTGTCGCGGAAGTTGCGGCCCACCTCGGCCGAGATACCCGCGATGCCGAGAGTGTCGCGTACCTCGCCGAGCGGGACCTGCAACTGCTCGAGCATGCCCATGAGCGTGTCGACGCCGCCGAGGTGTCGCGCCATGACCCGGGTTGCATCCGCGATCTGCTGCGAGTCGGTGCCGTCGGCGACGCGGTAGTGGCCTGACAGGGTCGCGCGGAGGTCGTCGGGAAGCCGGTCCTCCGGATCCTGGCTGATCAAGCCGAGCCGGACGTCCGGCAGCGACGCGGCGGCGGCGATGAACCGCACCGTGGCCGGGAGCAGAAAGGGGGCGACGAAGACCGCATTTGCCATTGGACCTTTCGGCAGTCTAGACAGGCGGCGTGGGCCGGGTCGGGATCGAGCGGTAGGATCTGCGCGTGAACGTCATCTTTGTGGAACCTGCTTTCCCGGCGAACCAGCGCGATTTCGTTCGCGGCCTGGCGGAGGCCGGCGCGAATGTGATCGGGATCGGAGAGCGCCCGGCCGACTGGCTCGATGATGATCTCCGGGGCTGGATGCTCCACTACGAGCAGATCCCGAACGTCACCGACGTCGGTGCGCTCATCGAAGCGGTCCGCTTCGCGCAGAGCAAGGTGTGGGTCGATGCCCTCGAATCGACGATCGAATCGCACACCATGGCGGCGGCGCATGCACGTGAGGCGTGCGGCATTCCCGGGACGTCGGTTCGCACCGCCTACCTGTGCCGGGACAAGCCGGCGATGAAGGAGGCCCTGCGAGCGGTCGGGATCCAGACGGCGCAGTCCACAGGCGCGTCGAGCTCGGCCGAGGTGCGCGAGTTCGTCGCACGAGTGGGCTACCCGATCATCCTCAAGCCGCGCGCCGCCGCGGGAGCGTCCGGCACCAGGCGCGTCGACTCGGATGCGGGGCTCGACCGGGCGCTCGCGGAGCTCGGCGCGTCGGGAGCGGAAGACATCGCTGTCGAGGAGTTCGTCGAGGGCCACGAGGGCTTCTACGACACCATCAGCATCGACGGCCGCCCCGCGTACGACTTCATCTCGCACTACTACCCGAACGTGCTCGAAGCGATGCGCGAGCGCTGGATCAGCCCGCAGTTCATCTCGACGAACCGGATCGACTCGGTGGGGGACTACGCGGCGGTGCGCGAGCTGGGGCTGCGCGCCATCGAGGCGCTCGGCATCGGCACGTCGGCGACCCACATGGAGTGGTTCTTCGGCCCGAAGGGCCTGCGCTTCAGCGAGATCGGCTGCAGGCCACCGGGCGTTCGCGCCTGGGACCTGTACGCGGCCGGCAACGACGTCGACATCTACCGCGAATGGGCGAACGCGATCGTCCACCACCAGGTCGAGCGTCCGCTCTCGCGGCGACGGGCGGCAGGGATCGTCGCGCTGCGCCCGGACCGGGACGGCACCATCAGCCATTACGACGGTCTCGAGGACGTGCAGCGCCAGTTCGGCGAGTTCATCCTCGACACCCACCTCCCCGGCGACGGTACCGCGACCCAGCCCGTGGAGGCCGGGTACATGGCCAACGCCTGGATCCGCATGGTGCATCCGGACTACGACACTCTTCACCACATGCTCAACGTCGTCGGCGAGACGGTCCGCGTGCGCGCCTCGTGAGGCAGGTCACCCTGCTCGGCACCCTCGAGGGCGCTGACCTTGCGGCGGAGGTCGCGGCGTTCGGGGTTGAGGGGCCGGTCGCACTGGTGACCGCGGGATGGGAGGAGGGCGAGCGCAACGATGCCGAGGTCGACCGTCGACTGGGTGGCGGCTCGCGCAATCTCAACCTCTTCGGTCGCCGCCTCGACGTGCTCGAGAGCGACCCCGGATATGCGGACGCGCAGCGGCTGCTCCACACCCAGCTCGCCGAGTTGCGCGAGCTCTACCAGCTTCGTCTGCGCCACGCGCTCGCCGGGGTCGACGTCATCCGCAGGCGTTTCGCCGAGGCGGACCGACGGCCAGGGCCGGAGCTTGACACCGCGCTCGAGGCAGTGCGGACGCTCGACGAGTCACAGGCCGCTGCGATCGGCGCCGCGTATGAGCGCTTCTACGAGCAGCATCCGCCCCACGAGCGCCCGAGCATCGCCCGGCATCGCGAGGAGGTGGCGGCGATCGTGGCCGAGTGCGGGGCGATCGCGATCGCCGGAGGGCACGTCGGCGTGCTCAACGACTGTCTGCACCTCTGCACCCTCGCGACCCTGATCGAGGAGCGACCGCTCCTTGCATGGTCGTCCGGCTGCATCGCCGTCACGGAGCGGATTGTGGTCGTCGACGATGACGACCCGGCGGGCCGCCCCGATGAGTTCTACGACATCGGGATCGGTGTGGCCCGCGGCATGGTCGCGCTGCCCTCCGCGAGGTCGCGTCTCCATGCGCATGACCTGGATCGCCTGGCCGTGCTCGCCCGGCGTTGCGCGCCAAGCGTCTGCGTGATCCTGGGCTCGGGTGATCGCCTCGAGCTTCGCGCCGGCCTCCCGGCCGATCTCGGCTCGGCCGGGGTCCTCCAAGGCGACGGCCGCGTGATCCGCGGCGCCCACGCCGCCTGATCGTGACCACCGGCTCCGCCCGCCCCCAGCGCGCGCTCGCCCGCCTGCGCAGCGAGGGCAACACCCCCGAGGCGATCGACACGCTGCTCCGTGAGCACCGAATTCCGCTCGTGGAGGGGCCGACCTGCACATTTCTGTGGCGCGGCGAGGCGGACTGGGTCGGCATCGAGCACAGAACGATGGGGGTGCCGATCCCGCTGCCGCTTCGCCGATTGAAGGGCACCGATCTCTGGCACGCGAGCCTCGAGCTGCCGCGAGAGGCCCGGATTCAGTATCGGATCCTCGTCCGGCGCGGTGAGCACCAGGAGAGCATGAATGACCCCCTCAACCAGCGTGTCGTCGGCGATGCGCTCGGCTCGCAGTCGGTGCTGGAGACCGACGGGTACGTGACGCCCGACTGGACCTACCCGGATCCGTCGGCAGTTGCGGGTGAGCTGCTCGATCTGCGCCTTCCCAGCCGGGCGCTCCGTCGCGACGCGCACGTGAGTCTGTACGTCCCGTCGCGGATGCGGCGCGACCGCCGGATGCCGCTGCTCGTCGTGCACGACGGCGGCGACTTCCTCAACTACTCGTCGATGGGGACGGTCCTCGACAACCTCATGCACCGCCGGCTGATGGCCGACTGCGTGGTCGCCTTCACCCATCCGGGCGATCGGTTGCGCGAGTACGCGGCGAGTGCGGCGCACAGCCGGTTCCTGACCACCGAGCTCGTGCCGCAGATCGAGGGGCGGCTCCAGCTCCGCGGTGATCCGCGAAGCAGGGTGCTGATGGGTGCCAGCTTCGGCGGGGTCGCGGCACTCTCGGCCGCCGTGCGCGCGCCGGGCTTCTACGGAGGATTGCTGCTCGAGTCACCGTCGCTGCGGTTCACCGAGGCCACTGCCCCGGCGGCCTTCGGTGACGTCTTCGAGCCCGTGGTCCGCTTCGTCAACTCGTTGCGCGCGAAGCCGAAGAAGATCGCCGATCGGATTTTCCTGACCTATGGGGCATTCGAGCCGCTCGCGGTGCCGGATCGGGCGATGACCGAGGTGCTCGGTCACATGACCGACGACCTGCGCGTCGTCGAGGCACTCGACGGCCACAACTGGATCAACTGGCGCAACCGCCTCCTGGACGGGCTCGGCTGGCTCTTTCCCGGCGAGGCTCGCCTCATCTATCCGGCCTGATGCGCCGCTCCGGGCTGATGCGCGAGACTGTGCGGCCATGAAGAGGCGAGAGCGCTGGTACTCGAACCGCGTCGAGAGCGATGTGACCGTCGCGCGGTGGGGCCATTTCGGCCATCCGGTCATCGTGTTTCCCACTGCGGGCGGCGATGCCGAGGAGATCGAGCGCATGTGGCTCGTCGACGCGGTGGGGGAGTATCTCGAGGCGGGGCGGGCGAAGATCTACTCCTGCGACAGCGTCTCCGGCAAGGCGATGCTCCGCGAGGACGGCGACGCGCGGTACCGGGCCGCGGTCACGCGCGGCTTCATCGAGTTCGTCCGCCACGAGTTGATCCCGATGATCCGCATGGACTGTGACAGCCCCGACATCACCGTGATCACCGCGGGCGCATCCATCGGCGCGTTCAACGCTGTCTCACTGCTCTGTCATTACCCAGACGTGGTGACCACGGCGATCGGAATGAGCGGCACCTACGACATCTCGCGGTTCGTCGGCGAGGACGCCGGCGACGATCTGTACTTCGCGACTCCTTCGTATTTCCTGCCGGGGTTGAACGGTGAGCACCTGGCCAGGTTGCAGACGCGCAACGCGATTCTGGCGTCCGGCGAAGGCCGCTGGGAAAATATCGGAGAGTCGTGGCGGCTCGCTGACGTGCTCGGCAGCAAGGGGATTCCGAACCGCGTCGATCCCTGGGGCACCGAGTACGACCACGACTGGTCGACGTGGCGGCAGATGTTGCCGAAGTATCTCAACGAGCTGGTGTAGCGGAGTGACGCCGTCGCTTCAGGCGGTGGCCGGTACTGCCTCGTCGCTGGTTTCATGAGCGGCTGGCTCGTCGACATCGTCCTCGTCCTCGTCCTCGTCCTCGCCCTCGTCCTCTTCAGGGGTGCGGCTCAGGAGCAGCAGCGTGGTGATGAGCAGAAACGCTGCCATCGAGAGGAAGGGGATGGAGATGAATCCGAAGATGTTGAACGCGGCGACGTCGCACGGGATCTGCGCACCGCACACGGACGGCTGGGGAATGTGTTCGAGTTGGTAGTGGTAGATCGCGAGCAGCGATCCGACGATCGACATGGTGAGGAAATACCGTTTCGCGATCGCGAAATCGCCCCGAATCGCCGCGATACCGAGGAGCAGCGTCAGGGGATACATGCAGATGCGCTGGAACCAGCAGAACTCGCACGGCACGAGCCCGACGACCTGAGAGAAGTACAGACTTCCGAGCATCGCCAGCATCGCAACGATCCACGCCAAATGGAGAGAGACTGGGGTGATCCCGTTGCGGAAGGCGTTCCAGCGCTCCCGTCGCTCCGGTGATGTACGCGCGACCAGGAATCCGGTGAGTGCGGCGAGAACGAGCGCATCCGCGATGAGCGCGAGCACGGCATACCCATGCGTGATGACCGTATAGGCCACTCTGGTCGGTCTCCGCTCAGGCCGTCGTAGGCTTGATCGTCTTCAGCGTTGCTTCGATGTTTTGAATGGTGGAGGAGGTGCAGACCGACGACGGCGAATCGCCGGTTGCGATGCAGGTCGCCGCCGTGAGGATGTTGGCGTTGCCGACAATCGCCTGAGTCACCGGGTCAGTCGCGTTGCTGAGCTTCGCTCCGATCTGTGTCCAGGAGAGATTCTGCAGTATCGCCGGGTCGTAGCTCGTGGTCAGCAGCGTGAAGATACCGCCGATATCGATGAACGGAAACTGACCCGCCTCCGTCGTGTACGGCGGCTGATCCCAGGTCGTCCAGATTTTCTCTATCTGTGCGGTCGGCGTCTCCAACGTGGCCTCGGAGCGAGTCTCCACTTCAGTCGGGACGAAATCGATGATCGAGCTTGTGTACTTCGTCTTGTAGAACGTGAAGGTGTCGGTGTTGGGATCAGTGTCGGTTGACGACGATTGCATCTCGTGGACGTTGCTGAACGCTCCGAACCGGGACAGCCACATCAGCATGACCCAGCGCTCAGCGGCGCAGTACGGGCAGTATTCGGCGCCCACGAATACGACCATCGGCTTGCCGTCAACTGGGGCCAACGCCGCGGAAGCTGGGAGGCGGATCATCTCGCCGGGCTGCCCCCCGGTGCCGACGGTGCTCACCACTGAGGCACTGGGTTGTTCGACCTGGCTCGCGAGCGTTGCGGAAATCAACGGATACGACGAGGTTGAGGTATTGCCGACCTGGTTGATGAGCACGATCACGACGAGGACGATCGCCACCACGGCGACGCTCGAGATGGTCACCACAGTCGGCGATTGCCAGGGTGGCCGGTGCTCGAGGGCGACCGACCTTGCTGCAGCCTGGTTGCGGCGCTGTTTCTTGGTGACCGGCCTGGCCGGGGACTTGCCTGCTGGCTTGCGCGGGGTCGTCTGTGCCACGCCATCAGGGTACCGGACCAACCTTTCGAGAGGGTGTTCCAGCGCCGAAGGTCGCTGAGCGGCGCCGTGCGCCGGATGAAGATACGGTGACGAACTCAACAAGCCCGACATCCGTGTGTACCCTCGGATCGATGGTGGGTTTCCCTGCGGACGTGGCGTGAGATCTCGGTTCACCGCCACCGCGACACTGGTGGTGCTCCTGGTCGCCGTGCCGGGTGGGATCCTGCGGGCGGGCGACGCCCGGGCCAGCGCGACGCGGGAGGGAATCGATGTCAGCGCCTACCAGGGATCGTCGGTCGACTGGCACTCGGTGGCGGCATCGGGCATCTCCTTTGCCTACATCCGCGCCGCCGACGGCGTGAGCTCTCCGGATTCGCAATTTGCGATCAACTGGCGTGGGGCCGTCGCTGCAGGCGTGACCCCAGGGGCCTATCTGTTCTATGAGCCGAATCAGAGCTCGGTCGGCCAGGCCGACCTGCTCATCTCCCAACTTCGGTCGGTCGGTTTCAGCGATGGTGACCTCGTGCCGACGATCGATGTCGAGACGACCGACGGGGAGACGCAGGCAGTCGTGGTCGCCAACCTCCGCACCATCGTCAACACCGTCAGCGCTGCCATCGGAGCCTTGCCCGCGATCTACTGTTCGCCGGCGTGGTGGACCGATAACGTCGGCTCGGCCGCGTTCACGCTCGACCCACTCTGGATCGCCAACTGGTTCGTGAGCCAACCCCAGGTGCCAGAGAACAACTGGGGCGGCACCGGCTGGCAGGTCTGGCAGTTCAGTGACGCTGGTGTCGTTCCCGGCATCTCCGGCCACGTCGACCTCGATCAGGGCGGAGGGCGGCCACTGCCGTACGACGGCTTTCCGGATCCGACAGCGCTCCCGCAGGCGGCAAACGTGGCCGGGACACCGCAGACCGTCTCCGACCAGGCGGGTGACATCAATGTTCTCTGGCGCGGGACCAACGGCCAGCTCTGGAATCTCAGCTTCCGAAACGGCCTGTGGGGGGCAGCCTCGACCGACATCAGCGCTGCCGCCGGTGCCGCAGCCACGATGATCACCGATCCCTCCGTCGTCGCTTCAGAGCCCGGTCGGATTGACGCGTTTTGGGAAGGGGAGGACCACAACCTCTGGTATGACGAATACAGCGGGGGATGGTTCGGCAGCGGGGCCTGGTCGGCACCGGTGTCGCTCGGGCTCGGGCCGCTCGGCTCAGAACCGCGGGCTGTGTCGCCGTCTCCCGGCGTGATCGACGTGTTCTGGAAGGGCTCGGACTCCGCCCTCTGGGTCGACCGCTATAGCGGCGGCTGGAGCGGCGCGACACCCCTGGATACCGGAGCGGTCGGTGGCAACCCGGTGGTCGCCAGCGCGGGCCAGGGCGCCGACACCGTCTTCTGGCGCGATGCGTCGGGCGATCTCTGGGACGACAGCGGAACGTCCTTTGGTTGGGCCGGACCCCAGCGCCTCACGTCCACCGCACTTGCCGCGGACCCATCGGCCGGCGCCTCGGGCACCAGCATCGACGTCTTCTGGGATGCGGCCGGCGAGTTGTGGCACGGCGCGCTGAGCGCGGGCGTGTGGAGTGGGTCGGTGGCGCTCGGCACCGAGACGGTCACAGGCGACCCGTCAGTGGTTGACCTCGCACCCGGCTCCGTCATCGTCGACTCTCGCGAATCGTCGGGGGTGATGGCCTCGTCGCTCTACACGTCCGCGAGCGGGCTCGTCGGGCCGGAGGGTCTCGGAGCGACTGCGACCTCGGACCCATCTTCGGTGGGGTTCGCCGGGGGCGGCGCCATCGACGTCGTCTGGCGGTCGAGCAGCGACGCGCTGTGGGTCGCCGCAGCGTGCCCGGGCTGCGCGGCGCCGGCGATTCCAGTTTTCAACCCGGCGGGCTGAGCGCAGGAGCCCTCGGTCGAGGCTCCGGCGAATCTGGCGACCCTCGGGTTGGTGAGCTGATCGCTGCCCGGTCACCGAGGGGAGAGACCTGCGCCCTGAGCCCACACGGCGAATAAAGCTCCTGATAATGCATATTCTCACGATATAGAGGCCTTGCATGGCGTTGCTCCGGAATGCGGTCGCCCCCTCCTCCGTGGCCGCTTCGAGCCTCTCGTGACTTCGGATGCCGCCGATACGATCTGAACGCGCCGCGCAACGGCCGTCGGGAAGCGCCGCAATCAGGGATAGGGTTACTCGCGATGGATATGGACGTGCGCGTCATCAGGGCCGGCGGGCCCGGCCTGAGCTCGTTCCTGAGCCTCGCGGTCGCGTCCTGGCGCAGCGCCCTCGGTCGCAACCTGTCCGGGGTGTACGTCCACGGTTCGATAGCGACCGGGGCGTTCAACCCGCGGACGAGTGATATCGACGTGATCGCGACCACCCGGACACTCACCGACGGGCCCGCCAACGAGCGCATCCATGAGGTCCACAGCGCGATGCACAGCTGGGGCTCGGATCGCTGGGCCGACCGGTTGGAGGCGATGTTCATCCCTGCCGGCGCGCTCGGGATGGCCGGCGTCCCCCGAATCTCGGTGTTGGAACTGCACCCGGATGAAGGGTTCAAGGTGCAACCACTTGGCGCCGACTTCATGATCCAGAAGCGGATCCTGCGCCAGCACGGGATCACGCTCTACGGGCCCAAGATCACCAAGGTCGTGGCGCCGGTGACCAACGGCGAGCTGCGCGATGCCGTGATCGGCAACCTCCGTGACTGGTGGCGGCCGCAGCTCGAGTACCCCGGGCAATTCCTCAAGCGGACCTACCAGGCGTACGCGGTGCTCACCATGTGCCGCGCGCTCTGCATGCTGGCGACCGGCGAGCTGGTGACCAAGCCGGACGCCGCCTCCTGGGCGATGCGCGGTCCGTACCTCGACGTCTGGCACCCGCTGATCCAGTCTGCAGTCGGCTACCCGGGTGGCCTGCAGCCGGACCAGCGTCTCCCGACCCTCGACTTCATCAGGTTCACCCTCGAAGAGGCCGGAATCGGTCACACGCCGCCAAGCTCCTGATAATACGGAGCGTGGCCGCTCCCTCACGTCCCACCCGCCGGCCAACCGCACCTCGCGAGCGCCGTGGGCCGGCCTGGATGGGGCATGTTCCGGGACCCACCGACTCGATGCCGGACCAGGTCGTCCAGTTCCTCGACTGGCTCCGGGTGCAGCGAAACCGTCCGGCCACCACGGTTCGCGCGTATCGCCAGGATCTCGCCAAGTTCGTCGCCTTCCTGCGCACCCGACCGCTCGGCGACGACCTGCTGTCGGGCGTCGACCGGGCGACCCTGCGCCGGTATCAGATCGAGCTTGCGGACGTGCTCCCCAATCCACGATCGCGCGCTCGCGCGCTCGTCGCGCTGCGCCGCTTCCTTGCCTACGCGTACGACGAGGGCTGGGTCGCCGCCGAGTTGAGCCGGCAGGTGTCGGTGCCTCGCTATGTGGTGGGTGACCCGCACCCGGTGCCGACGGATCATGTGCCGAAGCTCCTCGCGGCGCTGCCGAAGGAGACGCTCCGCGATCGCCGCGACCGGGCGCTGATCAACCTGCTGCTGAGCACCGGGTGCCGGATCGCCGAGGCGTGTGGCCTCGACCGTGGCGATGTTCGGCGAGAAGGATTCCGTGTCCTCGGCAAGGGCGGCAAATACAGAACTGTGTACTGCACGGATGATGCCTTTGCCGCCGTCGACGACTATCTGAAGCTGCGTGGACCCGACCCCTCCCCTGCCCTGTTCATCAGCGTGGCCCGCGCCGACGTGCCCCACGGCCGCGCACTGCCGCACAACCGGCTCACCACCGACGGCGCGCGGCGCGCGCTGACCGCGCTCCGGCGCCGCATGGGTGTCGATCCCGAGATGTTCGAGCTCTTCAGCGATCTCCGCACCCCGCATGCCGCCCGCCACACGGCGGCGACGACGCTGCTCGAGGCGACCGATGGAGACGTTCGCCTGGTGCAGGAGGTGCTCGGGCACGCCACGCTCGAGACACTCAAGGTCTACACGGAGATCACGGACCGGCGCAAACGCGAGGCATACCGGCGCCTTGGTGACTACCTCGAGGAGGTGGCCACCCGGGCGTGACGCGGCACCGCACTAGGTGCCGAAGGGGCGCCACGTGTTGCCGAGCACGCGCACCGGGCCTGCGCCGTTCTCCTGGCAGCAGGCGAGCAACTCCGCCCCAATCGGCGGGTACATCTCGAGCTCGCCGAGCGCCTGGAGGGGTTGCCACCGGGCGTCGCGGAGGGCCTTGTCGCCCACCCCGACCGCCAGCTCCCCGCCACGGACCGATCCGGCATACACGGCGTTGACGATGTGGCGGCCGTCGGGCTTGGGATCGATCGCCTCGCAGATCAGCAGGAGGCGGCCGATCTCGACGATGTAGCCGGTCTCCTCGAGCAGCTCCCGTGCTCCTGACGCCGCCATGGTCTCGCCGGGGTCGACGCCGCCACCGGGGACGAGCCAGTACGATCGACCGCCCTTCTCGTGACGAACGAGCAGCACCTCGTCATCGCGCCAGATCAGCACGCCGACGCGGATACGGATGGCGCGTGGGCTCATCGGGCGATTATCGGGCCGCAACGTGGGGTCGACGCGACACACGAGCCCTTGACTCGAACATCCGTTCCCTGCTACCGTCACCGCATGGAACATCCGTTCGGTGCAGGAACCATGATCCACGACAGTCTTGGCCCCAACCGCTTCTCGCGTCGGGCCGACCGCCTCAGCCGGCCGGCGCGGCTCGCCCTCGTGGTGGCCACTGCGGCTGCCGGGCTCGTCGTCGTCGGCGGTGTCGCCTACGCGGGATCCTCCACGACCGATACCCGCATCGTCGTCCAGGCCGGCGACACGCTCTGGGGCATCGCCGCGTCGCACTACGCCGGCTCGAATATCGAGCAGACCATCTCGAACATCGAGTCAGCGAACCGCCTGAGGGACGCGGATATCAGACCTGGCGAGACCCTGACCCTACCGGCACCCTGACCGGCCGTGGCATCACCGGCTCGTCGGTCGTGCGGCCGTCGCCGATATCATCGAGCCATCGCGGCAGTCCCGACGGTCGCGGGCGAGGCGCATCCAGTCGTGGACTGGACCCACCACCCCCTCCTCCTCCGCCACCGTCGTCATCGCGGCCGTCCGACCCGGAATTGAGCAGGTTCATGAAGACCACCCAGAAGGCGGCGAAGAGCGCGATCTTGCTCGCGAGCGCGATGCTCGCCCCGGCGATCTGCTGATCGGTCATCGGATCCAGGCCCACGAGATGCGGCCCGGCTCCGTACCCCGGGTAGAGCACGTGTCCCGCCAGGGCGACGAGCAGCCCGCCCAGGGTCTGGGGAATGGTGGCGAGGACGATGTACCCGAGCTTGCCGAACCCGGTGAGCGCCTTGGCCGGCGGTGAGCACGGGGTGACGATCGGCCACCAGAAGAGCACCGACACCAGCAGCAGCGTGGCCTGCATCAGGTCGTACAGCCACCAGTTGACAAGCGCCGCATCGTACGCGGGCGTCAGGTGCCAGGCGATGAAGCCCGCATTGACCGCAACGATGGCGACCGCCGGATGCACCGCCAACCGGAGCACCCTCGGCACCGATCGAGCATCGATGCCTGCGTTCCTCGGTAACGAGAGGAGCAGGAGCGCCGGCACCGGTCCCATCAGAATCAGCACCTGGAGCAGGTGGGCTGCGAGCAGGTAGTGCTGGGCAAGTGTTGCCAGCGGCGTGATCCAGATCCCGACGAGGAGGACCATCGCACCCCCGAGCGCGAGGCACCTGCCCCGGCTCGCCGGCTCACGTGACCGGCGGACCGCCCAGAGCCAGACCGCAACCACCAGGATCATGAGCGCCAGCAGCGCAGGGTCGATGTTGAGCGCGGTTGCCGGCGGGCGAGCCATCGCGCTCAACGCTAGCGCACCTCACGCAGTGCTGTCGCGACGCGGTACAACTGAGGCGACGCCATGCGCCCAATGATCACGCGACTGCGAACACGCGCCTACCAGTTCTCGCTTCGGACCGGGAAGGCTCCGGAGGAGGTGCTCGGCGACTTCGCCCAGCGTCCGATGCCGGGGATCGCCGTGGCTGAGCGCGGCCCGAACTATCTCGTGCTCCGGCCCCAGCAACGCCGGCGGTACGGCGGGGACGTCGCGGTGCTGCTCGGCCTGGCGATCGTGCTTGCCGTCTTGATCCTCACCGCGGTGACCCCGGTGTTCATCGTGCTGCTCCCACTTGCACTGCTGCCGGGGGTGCCGCTGCTCATCGACAACCGCCCTGACCTCGCGATCAGCGCGGTCGCGGACGAGCTCGGTGGCACCCGGGTGACCGTGCACGGCCAGGCGAGCTCAGAGCTGGCGGCCGCGCTCGATGCCTACCTTGGCTCCCTGCCGCGGCTGTCGCTGGAGAACATCGGGAGCGGACCCCAGGGTTAGGGAGACGGGCCCGGTCGATATGGCTGCTACTTCAGCAGCCGGATCACCGCGACCACGACGCCTTCGAGTTGCAACTCCCGCGCGTAGATCGGCTCCATGGTTTTGTTCTCGGGCTGCAGACGGACGCGTCCCGACTCACGGAAGAAGCGCTTGACGGTCACCTCGCTCTCGCCCGAGGTCTCGTTATCGATCCGCGCGACGACGATGGTGCCGTTGGCCGGAGCGGCCTGTTGCGGGCGGACGACGACGATGTCACCGTCACAGATTCCGGCGTCGATCATGCTCTCGCCGTGAACGGTCAGCGCGTACGAGTCGTCGCCGCCTGCGATCTCGGTCCCGACATCGAGATGTTCCTCGACGTTCTCGAGTGCCAGGACCGGGGTACCCGCGGCGACGCGGCCGACGAGCGGGAGGTGGACGATGTTGCTCGGCCCGCGCGACGCTTGAGCGTCGACAACCTCGACGGTGCGCGACTTCGCGGGGTCACGCGTGATGTACCCGCGCGTCTCGAGGGTGTTCAAGTGGTTCTGGACGGTCGAGGACGAACTGAGTCCGACCGCTCGACCGATCTCCCGGACGGTCGGAGGATACGAGTGATCGCGGCTGTGCTCTCGAAGAAAGTCAAGGATTTGACGCTGCCGCGGATTCAGGGTGTCAGGCATTGTGGTGAAACATCCTCCAGCCAGCTTGGGCGACCCGGAATGTAGCACGGGCACGGGAAAAATGCAAACGGATGTTCTGTTCGCTAGACACCGCGCTCGGTGCGGGCGTGTCTGTTGTCGGCGTCCGCGACGAGATCGAGGACGTCGTTGACCATCTCGTCGAAGGCGATGAGGTCCGGGCGGAACCAGGTGAGCCGTGTGTCCCGGCGGAACCAGGTGCGCTGCGCCCGGGCGTAGCGGAGCGTCCGCCGCATCGTCGCCTGCATCGCGGCCTCGAGATCGAGGTGGCCATCGATCAGGTCGAGGGCCTCGCTGTAGCCGATCCCGCAGGATCCGATTGCCGCGCGGTCGAGCCCCCTGCCGAGCAGCCAGTGCACCTCATCCTGGATGCCACCGGTGTCGAACATGCCGGCGATGCGGTGCTCGATCCAGCGCGAATGAACAGGGCGGGCGACGTCGAGCCCCACCATCACGGCCGCCCGTGGCGTCGCCCGTCTGCGCGCCGTGAGCACCGAGCCACCCTTGGCGTCGAGGATCTCGAGGGCGCGAATGACGCGGCGCGGGTTGCGCTGGTCGATCTCGATCGCGCCCGCAGGGTCCCGGTGCCGGAGCTCGGCGGCCAGCGACGCCAGTCCCTCCGGCGTCGCGGCGAGCTCGGCGCGGTCAGCCCGCCGGACCGGATCGGGCGGCACCTGGGCAAGGTCGAAGCCGTCGACGAGCGCTGTGACGTACAGGCCGGTACCCCCGGCGACGACGGCTCGGACCCCCGCGCGATCGAGGCGTTCCAGGCTGCGTCGCGCCGCCGTCAGCCAGTCGGCGACCGTGAAGGTCTCGCCCGGATCGCACAGGTCAAGCAGGTGGCAGCGAACGCCGTGCAACTCGTCGGGGCGTGGCGCGCAGGTTCCGACGCGGAGCCCGCGGCGCACCTGGCGCGAATCGGCGTTGAGCATCTCCGCCGGCGCGAGACCGGACGAGGCGGCCACGGCGAGGGCTGTCTTGCCGGAACAGGTTGGACCGACGATCACCAGCATCGGCCGATTCATCGTGGCGGTCTCCGGAATGCGCGCCGCAGCGTCGCGTCGTCGAGCAGGAGCACCGACGGACGTCCGTGCGGGCAGGTGGTGCCCCCGGGAGTCGCGACCAGCTGGTCGAGCAGCCGCTGCTGGGCGACGACGTCGAGGCGGTCGCCGAAGCGGACGGCCGAGTGGCAGGCGACCAGAGCGGCGAGGCGATGGCGGCGCTCCTCGGTGCTGCCCGCCTCGCGATCGTCGAGGCGGTCGATGAGCTCGGCGACGAGCACCTCCGGATCCGCATTCGCGGCGGTCACCGGTACCGCCGTGCATCGAATCGTGCCGGGGCCGAACTGCTCGAGGCTGAAACCGCATCGCGAGAAAAAGTCATGTTCGTCTGCAACTCGTGATGCCTTGTCGGGTCCGCATTCCAGGACCACCGGGATGAGCAGCAGCTGCGCGCCTGCGTCTTCGGGCGTTTGCTTGCGCGAGCGTGCCAGGAGCTCGGTGTAGAGCACCTTCTCGTGCGCGGCGTGGGGATCCACCAGGACGACCGTGTCGCCCGCCGTGGCGACGAGGAAGCCGCTCCCGGCCTGGCCGAGCGCATCCATCCCCGGAAGCATCGCCGGCGCAGCTCCGTCCGGAGCACCGTCGTCCGCCGGCGCGGTGGTCCATGCGCGCGGGCCGTGGTCCGAGGACACCGGATCCCACGCGCGCAACGCATCCTGGGCGCTCGCCAGGGAGCGCCCGACGACTGCCACCTCGTCGTCGCGAAGCTCGAGCGCTCCGCCGGCGAACCCCGCCGGGAGGTGGCCGTCCGCGCCAAGAGCCGGTGCGGCACGAAGCGTCGCCCAACAGGCCCGCTGCACGGCGCCGAACACCGCGCGCTCGTCCGTGAAGCGCACCTCTCGTTTGGCGGGGTGCACATTGATGTCGACGGAGTCCGGCAGGACGTCGACGGTCACGACACCGTAGCCGTGGCGCCCTGTGGGAATCAGGCCGCGGTACGCCTCGTCGATGGCGGCGAGCAGCGCACGGTTGTGCACCAGCCGGTGGTTCACGATGAGGACGAGTCCGCTCCGCGCTGCGCGGTGCGCGTGCGGGGATGCGATGAGACCGCCGATGGCGATCGGTCCCGGTGCTTCGACGTTGAGGAGCTCCCGCTCGGCGCGCGTGCCGATCACCGCGCGCATGACGTCCCGAAGCGATCCCCCCGTCGTGCGCAGCACCACGCGGCCGTCATTGGTGCAGGTGAACGACACCTCCGGGTGCGTGATCGCAAGATCGGCCGCGACGCGAACCGCGGCGCTGCCCTCGGTCGCCACCGAGCGGAGGAATCGGAGCCGGGCGGGCGATGCCGCGAAGAGCTCGCACACCTCCACACGCGTCCCGGGGGCGCTTGCTGCGGCGCCACGCGAGAGCAGTTCCCCCTGGCGGACGCGCAGATCGGAACCCCCGATCGAGTCCTGTGTCCGCGTCGTGAGACGAAGTTCCGATACGGCGGCGATGCTCGCCAGCGCCTCACCGCGGAAACCGAGCGTGCGCACACGCGTGATGTCGTCCGCGACGGCGATCTTCGAAGTGGCATGGCGCTCGACCGCGAGCTCCAGGTCCTCCTCGGCGATACCGGAGCCGTCGTCGGCCACGACGATGCGGACGAGCCCCCCGCCCTCGATCGCGATGTCGATCCGGCTCGCTCCCGCGTCGAGCGCGTTCTCCACCAGCTCCTTCAGCACCGACGCGGGCCGTTCGATCACCTCGCCGGCGGCGATGGCGTCGGCGACGACCTGCGGGAGCCGGCGGATCGGGGCGACGGCGATCATGTCGACGCTCGCCCGCGGAGCTCGACGAGCTTGTTCAGCGCGGCGATCGGGGTCATGCCGTCGAGGTCGAGCGCGGCGAGCTCGTTCACGACCGGATGCGGCTCGGGGTCGCTGATCGAGAGGGTGAGCTGGTCGCCGCCGTGATCCGCACCGCCGAGCGGCCGTTCACGTTCCTGGGCGGCGAGCAACTGACGGGCGCGCGCGAGAACCCCGCCGGGGATGCCGGCGAGCCTTGCCACGTGGACGCCGTAGGACCGGTCGGCGCCACCTGGCACGATGCGGTGCAGGAAGGTGATGTCGGCGCCATCCTCGACAACCTCGACGCGAGCATTGCGCAGCCTCGGCATCTGGGCGGCGAGCACGGTCAGCTCGTGAAAATGCGTCGCGAAGAGCGTCCTGCAGTTCAGCTGCGGGGCGTCGTGGAGGTACTCGACCACCGCCTGGGCGATGCTCACGCCGTCGTAGGTTGACGTGCCGCGGCCGATCTCGTCGAGGATCACGAGACTGCGCCCCGTTGCCTGCCTGAGGATCGCGGCCGTTTCTGCCATCTCCACCATGAACGTCGAGAGGCCGCCACTCAGGTCGTCGTGGGCACCGATCCTCGTGAAGATCCGATCGCACGCACCGATCACCGCTTCGTCGGCCGGGACATACGAGCCGATCTGCGCGAGCAGCACGATGGTCGCCGTCTGGCGAAGGTACGTCGATTTACCGGCCATGTTCGGACCGGTGAGCACGATGATCCGAGCCTCGTCGTCGAGGTCCAGGTCGTTCGGCACGAACCTGCCGGGGCCGAGGGTGCGCTCCACGAGTGGATGGCGCCCGCCGAGGATCCGAAGGGTCGAGGACGAGTCCACGACCGGCCGCACCCAGTGCCCTTCCTCGGCGACGGTGGCGAGGGATTGCGAGACGTCCAATCTCGCGGCAGCGGCCGCGGCATCGGCGAGGGACCGAGCCTCCATCGCCACCTGAGCCGTCGCGCCGGCGAGCAACTCCTGCTCCCGGGCGACGGCGCGCTCGCGGGCGTGGAGCACGATCGTCTCGTGCTCCTTGAGATCGGGAGTCACGAACCGCTCGGCGCCGGCCAGCGTCTGCTTGCGCGAGTAGTCGTCCGGCACTCGGTCGCGCTGCGCGTTGGGGACCTCGATGAAGTACCCGAAGACCCGGTTGTAGCCGACCCGCAGCGATCGGATGCCGGTGCGCTCGCGTTCGCTCGCCTCCAGCGCGGCGAGGTAGGTACGGGCGCTGCTCCCGGCGGCGCGCATGCTGTCCAGGTCCTCATCCGCACCGGCACGGATGGCGCCGCCGTCGCTCGCGGCGGCTGGGAGCTCGTCGCAGAGGAGCGCGTCGAGGCGCTCTCGCAGTCCGGCGGGAGGACGGCAGCGGCTCGCCGCTTCGGTGATCTCGGCACCGGCCCCCAGGATGCGTGCGGCCGCAGCGCCGGTCACCTCGAGCGCGGCACAGGTGTCGCGGACGGCGCCGAGGTCTCGTGGGGTCGCGAGTCGCTGCACGCAGCGCGCCACCAGCCGCTCGAGGTCGCGCATCCCGGCGAGCGCATCGCGCAGGTGCCGGCGCCCGTCGCGGTCGGCGAGCAGCATCTCGATCGAGTCGAGGCGCCGTGTGATCTCCGCGATGTCGGTGAGCGGATCCTGAAGCCGGGCGCGGAGCAGCCGCACGCCCATCGGCGTCCGGGTGGCGTCAAGGACCTGGAGCAGCGACGCGCCGCGCTCGCCGAGTCGAGTGAAGAGCTCGAGGTTGGCACGGGTGTGGGCATCGAGACGCATCGCGCCCTCCGGCGGGCGGATGGCGATGCGGAGGAGATCCTGGCTGATGACGATGTGCGCGCGCTCGCAGTACGCGAGCACGGCGCCGGCCGCCCGCAGCGCCCTCGGGACGGCGATCACCCCGAGCCCGTCGAGCGACACCGCCCCGGTCGCACGCCGGAGGCGTTCCTCAGCGCGCATGGTGTCGAAGAGCGAGGCGGCGAGTGGCGTCACCTGGGCGATTGCCGCAAGCGCGGCGGGAAGCGGCGTGCCGTCCTGGACGAGCAACTCGCTCGCGTCGAGCCGCGCGAGCTCGTCCGCCACGGCGGCGCCGTCGAGTGCGCCGTCGACCTCGAAGAGCTCGAGATATTGCGTATTGGGATCGAACGCCGCGATCCCGACGCGGCCGTCGCCTGAGCAGAGCGCGACGCACCGCGATACCGCCGATGGGTCGAGCAACTCGGCCTCGACCACCATGCCCGGGCTCAACACGCGGGTCACCGCCCGGCGGACGAGCCGTCCCGAGACGACGTCCCCCACCTGGTCCCAGATGGCGACGCGCTGCCCGCCGTCGAGGAGTTTGCGGATGTGCTGCGTGATCGCCTGGTGAGGAACGCCGCACATGGGCAACCGTCCGGCGGCGCCAAATCCCCGACCGGTGAGTTGTACGCCGAGGATCGGCGCTGCAATCTGCGCGTCCTCGCCGAACATCTCGAAGAAGTCACCGAGGCGCGCGAGCACGATCGCGTCGGGGTGCTCGGCCTTGACCGCCCGATACTGGCGAAGGATCGGGGTATCGCCGGCCGTCTGCAGGTCAAGCGTGTTCCGAGGCGCCTCAGGCACCGCCGCGGCGAGGTGCGGAGCCCGAACCTTCGAGCCCGTTCTCACGCCGCCGTGCCGACCTGCTCGACGTGCAACTGCCATGCGCTTGCTTCGACCACCTGGGCCGTGTGTAACTCGCCCGGTCCGGCTGTGCCCGACGGGAGCCAGGCGACCTTGTTCTCCCGGGTGCGCCCGTAGGGTCTGCCGTCTTCCGCGATGCCGTCAACGAGGATCTCCACGGTGGTGCCGACGTAGAGGGCGTTGCGTGCCGCCGCGATCTCCCGCTGCACGGCGAGGAGATGGTTGAGACGTTCCTTCTTCAGCGGTAGGGGCACGTCGTCCTCGCGGCGAGCCGCGGCCGTACCGGGGCGGACAGAGTAGGCGGCGAGGTGGACGGTGTCGAATCGCAGGTCCCGCATCAGCTGTTCGGTGCCCGCAAACTCTTGATCCGTCTCGCCGCAGAACCCGACGATGATGTCAGTGCTCAGCGCGAGGCGCGGGCCGACTGTGTCGAGCGCAGCCTCGATCTTGGCGCGGTACTCGTCGACGCTGTAGAGCCGGCGCATCCGCCGAAGCAGGTTGTCATCACCCGCCTGCACCGGGAGGTGCAGTTGCTCGCACACCGTGGTCAGGTCGCGCATCGCCGAAAACAGCTCGGGGACCGCATTTCGGGGATGAGACGTGAGGAATCGGAGCCGCCAGAGCCCGGGGACCGCGTCGACCGCGGCGAGCAACTCCGGCAAACGCGCCCGACGCTCCTTGTCGTGATACGAGTTCACGTTCTGCCCGAGCAGCGTCACCTCGCGCACGCCCTGAGCGACGAGGCGCTCGACGTGCTCGACAATCTCGGGCAGCGGGCGGCTCAGCTCCCGGCCGCGGACGAACGGGACGATGCAGTAGGTGCACATCTCGTTGCAGCCACCCATGACCGCAACGTAGGCGCTCAGCCGGTCCGACGCCGGCACGATCACCGGGCCGTCGAGGTTCGGCGCGTGCAGCGCCTGGAGCTTGGCGAGGAACCCGTCCGGCTCGCGCACATCGAAGACGTAGTCCAATTCCGGCAGCCGGCCCAGGAGCGCCTCGCCGTGCTCGACCGCCATGCACCCGGTCATCGCGATGGCGCGCCCCGGCCGGGCGCGTTTCCACGGGATCAGCTCACGAAACTTTCCGAACACCTTCTGCTCCGCATTGGCACGCACGGTGCAGGTGATGAGCACGGCGATGTCTGAGTCGTCGAGCGCCGTTTCCGGGACGCAGCCGATGTCCGCGATATGAGCCGCGAGCTCCTCGCGGTCGGCGTCGTTCATCTGGCAGCCGATGTGCCAGAGGTGGACACGCGGCGCTCGTCCGAGCACCGGCACCTGCGGTTCGCGACGCGGAGCCCTCGTGATCAGCGGGAGCGGCCGGAAACCACGAGCAGAGTCGCTGAGGATCGATACCGGCGTGGGCATCGACGAAGCCTAGCAGTGTGTCCGGGCACCCATCGGGCGCCTCACGGCAGGGTTAGCGGACTTCGACGACCAGACGGATGCCGGTGCGCTCCTCGCCGTCGATGGAGATGTCGATGAACGAGGGAATGCACACGAGGTCGAGACCGCCCGGGGCGACATAGCCGCGCGAGATGGCAATCGCTTTGATCGCCTGGTTGATCGCCCCGGCGCCGATCGCCTGGACCTCGACCCGCTTCTGCGTACGCACCACGCCGGCGATGGCTCCGGCCACGGCGACCGGCTTGCTTGTTGCTGAGACTTTGAGGATTTCCAATGGGGATTTCAGTCCGGGGGCGTCATGTGAGGGCGGTGAGTAGGACGTCGTCATTATCGGCCGCGATTGTCGCCCCCCGCAGGGCGGAGCGCCGGCCTGCGCGATGCAATCGTTACTTGGCGTATTCGACGCTGCGGGTTTCCCGGAGGACGACCACCTTGACGCGCCCGCTGTAGCTCCCCTCACCGTGCAGGCGCTTGGCGATCTGGCGGGCCATGATCTGCGCCTCGTCGTCGCTGATCTCGTCCGGCTTGACGAGAACCCGTAGCTCCTTGCCTGCGAGCACGGCGAAGCTCCGCTCCACGCCGCGGAACTCATTGGAGATGGCCTCGATGCGTTCGAGACGCTTGATCGTCGACGCAAGCGACTCGCGACGCGCTCCCGGCCGTGCGGCGCTGATCGCGTCCGCCGTCATCAGGATTGCTGCCGCCGGCGACCGGGGCTCTTCGTCGTAGTGATGCGAGCGAACCGCCTGCACCACGGCCGCGGGGCGGCCGAGCCGCGCGAGGATCTCGCCGCCGACGATGGCGTGTGGACCGTCAACGTCGTGCTCGACGGCCTTGCCGATGTCGTGGAAGAGCGCTGCCTCCTTGGCGATCTGCTCGTCAAAGCCGATCTCCGCGGCGATCATCCCGGCGATGGCGGCGGTGTCCTGGCTGTGCGAGAGCACGTTGTGGCCGTAGGAGTTTCGGTAGCGCAGTGTGCCGAGCAGTCGGGCGAGCTCGGGATGCACGTTGGTGAGCCCGATGTCCTGGCAGGCCTGTTCGCCTTCGTGCTTGATCTGCTGCGCCAGCTCGTTGCGCGCTTTGACCACCATCTCCTCGATGCGCGCGGGATGGATGCGCCCATCGCTGAAAAGGCGTTCGAGGGTTGCTCGAGCGACCTCGCGACGCACCGGGTCGAAGGAGCTGAGCACGATCGCCTCCGGCGTGTCGTCGACGATGACGTCCACGCCCGTGGCTGCCTCGAGCGCGCGAATGTTGCGGCCCTCGCGCCCGATGATCCGGCCCTTCAACTCGTCTGAGGGAAGGTGCACGACGGTGACGGAAGCCTCGCCACTCTGCTCCGATGCCTGCCGCTGCATTGCCGCGATGAGGATCTCGCGGCTTCGTTCTCCCGCTTCCTCGCGAACCTGCACCTCGGCCTGCCGGATCCGCTCCGCGATCTCCGGGACCAGCTCGCCCTCGACGCTGCGCACGACCTCGACGCGTGCCTCCTGTTCGGACAGGGCGGCGACCCGCTCGAGTTCCCTGGTGATGAGCGCCCGCTCATCCTCGACCGTCTGACGGAGCCCCTCGAGCTCGGCTTCGCGACGAGTGAGCCGTTGCTCGTTCGAGTCGAGCTCGCGGAGACGGCGCTCGAGCCCCTCCTCGCGCTGGTTGGTCCGCTGCTCCAGCCGTGCAATCTCAGCTCGGCGCTCGCGGACTTCGGCTTCGGCCTCGTCGCGCCGTCGCGCCGCCTCTTCCTTGGCGGCGAGCAGCACCGACTTCGTCTCCTGTTCGATGGCGCGGACCTGCTCGAGACGGCGTTCGGCATCCGCGTCGTTCGTGATGCGGCTCTCCGCCACGGTTTTGCGCGCGTACCAAAGTGCTGCAACCGCAAATGCGGCCGCAACAATCACTAGCCCTACCAGGGCGAGGATCTCGATGCCGATGGGATGGAACCTCGGAGGACGGGCGCGACGCGCCCTGCTTGAAGTGCCTCACGTCGAGAAGGGGACCGGGGCGAGACCCGCAGCGTCTCGTTGATCCGGTCGGGGCCGGCCCGCTTCTGGCCGGTCGTTCACCACGGGAGGACGATGTCATTGTACGAGCCGAAGGGGTTACCCGCTTGTTTCGATCAATGCCTCGCGGCGGGCTACCCTAGACGCGTGACGGACCGGGAGGTCGTCGGCGTGCTCGACGCACCCGGCGATGATGACCTGCGCAGCACGTCTCCGCGTGCGATCGGCGCGTTGCTGATTGCCAGTGGGCTGCTGCGCGTCGGCGCGGTCGGCGTCGGCGTCGCGGTGCAGTTCCGGCTCAATGACCTGGCAAATGGGAGGCCGAATGGCTTCGACATCGGTCTCGTCGGAGCCGCACAGGCCGCCACCGAGATGGTGTTCGCGCCAATCCTGGCGCGATACGCCGACCGATTCGGTCGCCGTCGCTTCCTGGTGGCGGGCCCGATCGTCTGCGTCGTCGCAGTGTTGCTGGTAGCGCTCGGTGTCCGTCCCGCACAACTGGGCGGTGCGCGCCTGCTCGAGGGATTCGGCGCGGCCGCGTTCGTTCCGGTCGCGCTCGGGACCGTCGCCGCGGCCACATCCGGCGACCGGAAGCGCCGCGCGGGGGCCAGCGGCGCGTTCGAGGCATCGACGCTGATCGGGTATGCGGGTGGCTTCGGGCTGGGATCGGTTGCGTACTTCGGTCTCGGCCGCTGGGCGTTCGTGCTGCTCGCCGGGCTCTACGCCTGCGCCGCGGCCGTCTGTTTTGTCTTCGTCCCGCGCGTCCCGCCGATGCCGGTGCACTCGCTCCGGGTCGTCTTCCGGGCGGCCGTCGGGCCGGGGCCGATGCGCACGTTCCTCCCGGCCTGGATCATGTCCTTCGCGCTCATCGGTGCGTTCGTCGCCAACCTGCCGGCGTTGCTCCGCCATCGTGCCGTGGCGTCACAGTCGCTGATGCACCACTTCGACGTGCGCATCATCGGTCTGTTCCTGATCGGATGGATTGCGGTCTTCCTCGTCGGCATCATTCTCTGGACGCCGTTTGTCGCCCGGCTCGGCCCGGCGATCGTGATGCGGCGAGCGGTGCCAGGAGGCTGGTTGACGATGGTCGCGCTCCTGGCGATCAATCACCTCCCGCTTGCGGGCATGCTCCTGGTAGTGCCGTTCCTGGTAGCCGGGATCCTCTGGCTCGCAGGGTTCGGACCGGCCGCGGTGACCTACCTGGCGGACTGCTCGGAGAGCCTGAGCGCGGATCGATCGGCGCTGATGTCGTTCTACACGGTGGCGCTCGCCGGGGGCGGCGCGATCGGTGCGCTGGTCGGCGGTTTTGCCGCGCATCTCCTCGGCATCGACGGCCTGGTGATCCTGGGCTTGCTGCTGGCGACGGGGACGTTCGTCACCCTGGGGCCGGTGGTCCGGTTCGAGCGCACCCAGAAGGTCGCCGCCGGCGCCTGAGCGACGGGTTACCAGGCCCAGGCCTCGGGTGCGGTACCCGGGCCTGGGAACATCCCGTCCAGCTCCGCGAGCGCCTCGGCGTTCAAGTCCACGTCGAGAGCGTGCAGGTTGCTCTGGAACTGCTCGATGGTTCGAGGTCCGACGATCGGCCCGGTGACCCCGGGCTGCGCGAGCAGCCATGCGAGCCCCACCGCCGAGGGGTGCTCGCCCAGCTTCGCGCAGAAGGCCTCGTAGCGCTCGATCTTGGCGCGGTGCTTGGTCAGCAGCTTCTGCGTCGTCTCCGATGCCGACCGGCCGCTCCCCTGCTCCTTGGCGAGGACGCCGCCGAGCAGGCCTCGCATCAGCGGGCTCCACGCGATGATGCCGACGCCGTAGTGCTGTGCCGCGGGGATCACCTCTTCCTCGACGTGGCGCTCCACGAGGTTGTAGAGACACTGCTCGCTGACGAGCCCCAAAAAGTGCCGGGCGCGGGCAGCTTCCTGCGCGTGCGCGATCGTCCAGCCGGCGAAGTTCGATGAGCCGACGTAGAGCACCTTTCCCTGGTGAACGAGCACTTCCATCGCCTCCCAGATCTCATCGAACGGGGTGTTCCGATCGACGTGGTGCATCTGGTAGAGGTCGATGTGGTCCGTCTGCAGCCGCCGCAACGAGGCCTCGCACGCGTTGCGGATATTGCGGGCGGAGAGGAAAGTGTCATTGGGCCAGTCGCTCATCGAGCCGTAGAGCTTTGTGGCGATCACCACCTTGTCGCGGCGTCCGCCACCCTGCGCGAACCACCTGCCGATGATCTGCTCGGTGATGCCCTCACCTTGCTTCCAGCCGTACACGTTGGCGGTATCGAAGAAGTTGAGACCCGCGTCGAGCGCCGAGTCCATGATCTGGTGCGACGTGGTCTCGTCGGTCTCCGGACCGAAGTTCATGGTGCCGAGGCACAAGCGACTGACGGAGAGGCCGGAGCGACCGAGGTGTGTGTACTCCATGAACCGGAGTCTGACAGTCAGCTCAATCCACGCATCACCCGCGAGACCACCGAGGAGGAAAACCCTCGGCGCTGCAACGCACCGGCGACGCGCATGTATGCCCGCCGGTCGCGGACATCTCCAGGTCCGGCGCGCTCCCAGAGTTGCCGGGCGACTGCGAGCGCGGCCGCTTCCTCGGTGTCGCTCTGCCCGTCGAGCGCCTCGGTGATGAGCTCCGCTGCAACGCCTTTGGACTTGAGATCGGCCGCCACCCGAGCGCGCCCGTGTCCGGCGCGGCGGTGCCGCGCCGCCACCGATGCGGCCATCGCCGCATCATTGACGTACCCGGTGGCGATGCAGCGCTGGACCGCCTCGGACGCGGCCTCGGCGGTGTAGCCACGTCGCTCGAGCTTGCGCTGCAGCGAGATCCCCGACTGCCCCGCACCGCGGAGGATGCGCAAGGCGGCATCCTCCGCGGCGTCAGCGCTTTCGGGCATCGCGGGCGGCGTGATGGCCCCAGTCCGCACGGTCGCCACTGCCGGCGCGTCAGGCGACGGGTGCTGGCAGGGGTGGCGCTTCGCCGCTCAACTCGACGACGGCGTCATGCAGGACCGGTTCCGGGAGGGCGGCGATGCGAACCTTGGCCGCCACCTCCTCGAGGAGATCGGGATTCCCGCGGAGAAAGTCGCGGACGTTTTCACGACCCTGCCCGAGGCGCATGTCCCCGTAGGAGAACCAGGCGCCGCTCTTGTCGATGATGTGCGCATCGATACCCATGTCGAGCACGCTCCCGGCGTACGAGATGCCCTCGTTGTAGAGGATGTCGAACTCAGCCGTGCGGAATGGCGGCGCGACCTTGTTTTTGACAACCTTGACTTTGACCCTGCTGCCGACGACGTCGAGTCCCTGCTTGATGGAGTCGATCTTGCGGATGTCCATGCGCACCGAGGCGTAAAACTTCAGCGCGCGGCCGCCGCTGGTCACTTCGGGATTGCCGAACATCACGCCGATCTTCTCGCGGAGCTGGTTGATGAAGATCACCGACGTGTTGGACCGGCTGATCGCACCCGTCAGCTTGCGCATCGCCTGAGACATGAGCCGGGCCTGGAGGCCGACGTGGCTGTCCCCCATCTCACCGTCGATCTCGGCCTTCGGAACCAGGGCCGCGACCGAGTCGATCACGACGACGTCGACCGCCCCGCTGCGCACGAGGACCTCGACGATCTCGAGTGCCTGCTCCCCCGTATCCGGTTGCGAGATGAGCAACTCCTCGGTGTTCACACCGATGCGCGACGCGTATTGTGGGTCGAGCGCGTGCTCCGCGTCGATGAACGCGGCGACGCCACCGCGACGCTGCGCCTCCGCGATGATGTGGAGTGTGAGGGTCGTCTTTCCCGACGACTCCGGGCCGTAGATCTCGACGACGCGACCGCGCGGGATGCCGCCGACCCCGAGCGCGATGTCCAGGGTCAAAGCACCGGTTGGGATGACATCGATGTGCTGAGCGTGGACGTCGCCGAGACGCATGATCGCTCCCTTTCCATGGGCTCGCTCGATCTGTCCGAGGGCCGTCTGCAGGGCCCGGTCCCGCTCAGTCGTCACGGGCTCACTCCTCTCGTCACGGGGCGCTCGAGCACGCCTGCCGCTCACTTCTACGACCGGCTCGACAGTATCGATAGTACGACTTGCTAGTGTGTTCGTCAAAGCTGTACTCCAAGGGGTGATTGAGGGGGTTGGAGGTGCGGACTGCGGTGCCGTGGGGCGTCGCGACGGGCGGCGCGTCCGGGCTCACCGGGTGGGGCGAACATTTGTACTGTACAACCTTCATGAGGACGTGGCAAGCCCGATCACCTCGCTGCAGAGGACCAGCGCCGCCTCCACCGCGTGGGCCCGGTTCAGCTCGCGGCCGCGGTCGGAGTCGAGCCGGACGACACGCACTCCTGCTGCATCGGCGACCGCGACGAAGACCAGTCCGGCCGGCTTGTGCTCGCTCGAGGTCGGTCCGGCGACGCCGGTGATCCCCACGCCGAGGTCCGCTTCAAAGCGCACACGTGCGCCGGCAGCCATCGCCTCGGCGACTTCGGCGCTCACGGCACCGTGGGTTGCGAGCAGGTGGCGGCCGACCCCGAGCTGCTCGGACTTGACGTCATCCGCGTATGCGATCACCCCGCCGCGCATGTAGGCGGAGGACCCCGCCACGGCCGTCAGGGCGGCGCCGAGCAGGCCACCGGTGCACGACTCGGCGACGGCGATGGTCAGCCCCGCCTTCGCGAGCGCCCGCCCCAGCACCGCCGCTTCGGGAAAGGACGCCTCGAGGACGGGAAGGTGGCTCTCGGCATCAGCTCTCGACGCGGGTATCTCGCTCACGAGATCAGCCGGCGATGCTGTCCGGGCGCCAGATGCCGTCCCGCCGCCGCGTCACCGGTAGTTGGTGAACTGCAGCGGCACGTCGAGGTCTGTGTCGCGAAGCTGCTGGATGACCGCTTGCAACTCGTCCTTGTCCTTGCTCGAGACCCGGAGCTGATCCCCCTGGGTACGGACCTGCGCCTTCGGGTGCTCGCCGCGAATACGCTTGGTCAGGTCACGGGCAAGCTCCTCACCGATGCCCTTGCGGAGCTTGATCACCTGGCGCACGTTGCCTTTCGCCGCCGGCTCCGGCTTCTGCGGATCCAGCACCTTGAGGTCGATGCCGCGCCGGTGGGCCTTGCTCTGCAGGACATCGATAATCGACTTCAGTTGCGAGTCGGTCCCGGTGAGCAGCGTGATCGTCTCGTCCTCGAGCGTGATCTCGACGTCAATCCCCTTGAAGTCGTACCGGGTCGTGATCTCGCGCCGAGCCTGGTCAACGGCGTTGACGAGCTCCTGTCGGTCGAATTCGCTGACGACGTCGAAGCTGTGTTCCTGCGGCATGACTGCTGAGGATAGCGACACGGGCCACGGCCCGCTGTCCGGGCCGAGCGCGTTCCAGGGCGCCGAGCGGCGATGCGCTCCGACCGACGCTCAGACGCCGGGTCTTCCCGAGAATCCCGATGCGGGCCAACGACCGGCGCCACACCTCAGGGCGAGCGACGCGACTCGTTCTTGGTCCGAACAGGAGAACTTGCTCTCCACGTTGCGCACGCGGAGATGGTACGTACCCGGACTGGCCCGAAGGGGACGCGTCCTGCTACTCGTCGTCCAGGTCGGCGAGCAGCTCATCGACCTGGAAGACATCCATGAGCACGTCGCGGGACTTGCTGCCCTCGAACGGACCCACCACGCCGGCCTCTGCGAGCTGATCGATGAGGCGTGCCGCGCGCGTGTAGCCCACGCTCAGCTTGCGCTGGAGCAGGGATGCGGCGGCACGTCCTTCCGCCGCAACGGTATGCGCCGCCTTCGCAAAGAGCGGATCGCGCTTGGTCGCGTCGCGCGCCCACGAGACCGTCGCCTCGACGGTGAAGATCTCCTCCTGGTAGTCGGGCTTGCCCTGCAGCTTCCAGTGGCCGATGAGCGTGTCGAGCTCGCGATCGCTGACGAACGCGCCCTGCAACCGGCGCGGCTTGCCTTCGTCGATGGGCAGGTAGAGCATGTCGCCGCGGCCGAGCAGCTTCTCCGCTCCCATCTCATCGAGGATGACTCGCGAATCGACGCCGCTCGAGACCGCGAACGCGACGCGGCTCGGGATGTTCGCCTTGATGAGTCCGGTGATGATGTCTGCCGAGGGACGCTGCGTGGCGACAATCAGATGCAGTCCGACGGCTCGCGCCAGCTGCGCGATACGGCAGATCAGATCCTCGATCTCCCCCGCAGCAACCATCATGAGGTCGGCGAGCTCGTCGATGACGATCACGATGTAGGGCAACGGCGCGACGCCGAGCCCGGGCGCCTTCTCGTTGAATGCCACGATGTTTCGCGCGGCGTGCGAGGCGAAGAGCTTGTAGCGCTCCTCCATCTCCTTGACCGCCCAGCGGAGTGACGCCACCGCCGCCTCAGGCTCCACGACGACCGGCACCAGCAGATGCGGCAAATCGGCGAAGTTGCTGAGTTCGACCCGTTTGGGATCGATGAGGATCATCTTCAGCTGCGCCGGTGTTGCCTGCAGCAGGAAGCCGCCGAGGACCGCGTTGATGCACACCGACTTGCCGCTCCCGGTCGCTCCCGCGATCAGCAGATGGGGCATGCGGGTCAGATCGCCGATCACGGGGTGCCCGCTCACGTCGGCGCCGAGCGCGACGCTCAGCTTGTTGCGCCGATCGGTGAACGCGGGGGACTCGATCGTCTCTTTCAGGCTCACCAGCTGCGCCGCCTTGTTCGGGACCTCGACACCGATCGCGGATTTACCGGGGATGAACGGCTGGATGCGGATCGGTGCCGCCAGCGCCAGGGCGAGGTCCGTCTGATAGCCGAGGATACGGCGCACCGGAACGCCGACCGCGGGCTGCAGCTCGTACTGCGTGACCGTCGGCCCGCTGTTGGCGCCGACGATGCGCGTCTCGATCCCGAATGACTGCAGGGTACTGACGATCTTGTCACCCGTGGCACGAACTTCGGCGGCGAGGCGCTCGCGTTTGCCGGTGATCACGTCCAGCAGCTCGGACGTCGGCAGTACCCAGACCTTCTCCGGCTCATCGCTGAGCAGCGCGGCATGGCCGAGTCCAACCTCGGGAACCGGCCCGATGACCGCCGGGGGCGCGTCCCCTGGGAGCACTGGGACCCCCTCGAATTCGCGCGTGAAGCCATGGTCACCCGCGTCCTCGCCGGTTGCCTGAGGTTCCTCCGGGTCGAGGAACGCCGTCACCTGCGGTACAGGCGCCCTGGGCGTGTCGAAGGGGAGCGTCATCGCGGTCCCGGTCAACTCCTTCGACAGCTCCGGCGAGGCCGCCGGGAAGGGGCGTGCGCGCGTGCCCTGGAGCGTGGCCGATCGATCGTGACGCAGCCCTTCGCCCTCGGCGGCGAACCATCGGCCCAGCGCTCGGATGACCGTGCCGGTCCGCAGGTCGGTGGCCAGGATCACGCCGAGGAAGGCGACGACGATCAGCGTGGCGCCGGCGCCGGCGCCGCCGAGCACGCGCTCGACGCCCGAGCCGACCGAGTGCCCCAGAGCACCGCCATCGCCGCCGATCATGCCGATCACACCGAGGAGCGCGACCATGGCGATGGCGCTGCCAATCGCCGCGAGTGTGCCCGCGCGCCATTCGGGAGTCATGCAGAGGCGGGCGCCGGTCAGTATCAGGCCCGCGACGCCGATCCAGGCGCCGACGCCAAACGCTCCGAAGAGGCCGTCGTGCACCGGTCCCGCCACGGCTCCTCCCCCGGGGAGTATCAGGACCGCCGCAAGGATCACCCCGACGCCGATCGCACCGATTCCAGTCAGCTCCCGGCGGAGATCACGATGGAGCAGCGGCGAGCGCGGCGCGGCCGGGCCGCGCGACCGCGGGCGCCCGGCAGGACGCCTGGACGGCGTGCGCTTGCGCGTGGGACGGGTTGGGGCGGAGCGAGCCATTCGTTAACTCGATGTGGAACGCGTGGAAGACGGGCTACCGAGGCCGCTGGATCGGGCCCGATCCTATCAGCAAATCGGCCACCGCAAATGCGATGGCGGATCTCGGCGCGAGCGACCCGACCAGAAGGTGCACGGCGAACATCCGTGCCTATACTACACGAATGTGTTATCGCGAAGACCCTCTTTGAGAATCAGACCTCGGTCACGAGCGGCAGGATCAGCGGCCGCCGCTTGGTTTTCTTGTAGAGGAACCGCGAGAGACCCTCGTGGATCGCTCCCTGCCAGGCGGTGTACCCGGCGTCCGGCGTGAGTCGCGATACCAGCGAGAGGACGTGCTCGCGCGCCTCCTCGAAGAGCGCGTCGGCATCATCCGCGACGAATCCTCGGGACACGAGATCAGGTCCCGCGACGACAGCGCCACTGGACTTCTCCACCGTCAGGACCACCAGGATCACGCCGTCCTGGGCGAGCTGCTGACGATCCCGGAAGACGACGTCACCGGCCTCCTCGATGCTGAGGCCGTCGACGTAGACGTAACCGGTCCGCACGCGCTCACCCGTCGGTCGAACGCCGTGCTCGTCAAGAGCGACCACGGTGCCGTTGTCGATGGCGAGGACCCGCTCGGCGGGGATGCCGACGGATCGCGCCAGAGCGGCGTGCAGCGCGAGATGCCGGTATTCGCCGTGCACCGGGATGAAATAGCGCGGTCGCGTGAGCGTCAGGAGGAGCTTGAGCTCCTCGCGACTCGCGTGGCCCGATGCGTGCACGCCGTGGCGCGACGAGTTGAACACGCGGGCGCCGCGCCGGTAGAGGTTGTTGATCGTCCGGTGCACTGATTCCTCGTTGCCCGGGATTGGGTTTGCGCTGATGACGACCGTGTCCGCCTCGCGCAGACTGACCATCCGGTGCTCACCCGCGGCGATACGCACCAGCGCCGAGAGTGGCTCGCCCTGAGCGCCGGTGCAGAGGATGGCGAGCTCGTTGTCGGGGATGTGTTCGTGCTCCCTCGGCGTCACGAACATGCCCGGCGGGACGTGCAGGTATCCCAGCTCCTCGGCCACCTTGATGTTCTTGAGCATCGAGCGGCCGACGATGAAGCAGCGCCGTCCGCATGCCCCGGCGGCGTTGATCGCCTGCTGCAAACGCGAGATGTTGGAGGCGAACGTGGCCATCAGGATGCGCCCCTGCGCCGCCGCGAAGATGGGTGCGAGGCCTTCGCCGACGGTGCGCTCGCTCGGCGTCGTCCCCTCCTGCTCGGCGTTCGTGCTGTCGCTGAGCAGGAGCAGGACACCCTCGTCGCCGACGCGCGCGAGCCGGGCCAGGTCCGGCGGTTCGCCCTGCACCGGCGTGGTGTCGATCTTGAAATCGCCCGAGTGCACGATGACGCCGGCGGGCGTTCGCACGATCAGCGCGCACGCGTCCGGTATGGAATGGGTGGCGTGCACCCATTCGACGTCGAAGCATCCGAGCGACCTGGTGTCGCCCGGCCGGACGGTGTGCAGTTCGGTGGTCTCGATGAGCCCGTGCTCGCGCAGCTTGTTGCGCAGGAACCCGAGAGTCAGCGCGGTGCCGTAGACGGGTACCGGGAGTCGCGGCAACACATACGGGAGCGCACCGATGTGATCCTCATGGCCGTGCGTCAGGACGATGCCGCGGATGTTCCCGACACGCTCCTGCAACCACGCGATGTCCGGGATCACGAGGTCGACGCCGAGCATCTCCTGCTCCGGGAACATGAGCCCGGTGTCGATGACCACGATGTCGTCGCCGCAGCTGAGCGCGAGCATGTTGCGGCCGATCTCTCCGAGCCCCCCGAGCGGGACCAGGGTCACCTGCGCGGTGCTCGGTGCGTCGATCAAAAGAGATCCATCTGCGCACCACCGGGCGCGGCCGCGATGGTACGAAGCTCCGACGCGGAGGCCCCGCTCGCACGCCGCGCTCGCGCAGCCTCGGCGTCGGCAAGGTAGCCACGAACCCGTCGCATGTCCGCCTCCAGCGTCTCCCGGAGCCCACCGTTGTAGAGCGCTGCCGCGGGGTGATACAGCGGAACGAAGATCCGGTCGTTGTGCCGCACGCGCTCGCCGTGCAGGCGGGAGATGCCGCCGGCATCCGGAAGGAGTCGCGTCAGCGCATGACGCCCCAGCAGCAGGATCACATCCGGCTGGAGCAGAGCAATCTGTTCATCGAGGAAGTGGCTGCATGCATCGACCTCGAGCGGTTCGGGATCGCGGTTGCGGGGCGGACGGCACTTCACGATGTTGGTGATGTAGATGTCGCGTCGATCGAGCCCGACCGATTCGAGCAGGCTCGTGAGCAACCGGCCGGCGGCGCCGACAAACGGCTTTCCCTCTCGGTCCTCGTTCTCGCCCGGCGCCTCGCCGACTGCCATGACCCGCGCGGTCACCGGCCCGTACCCCGGAACGGCCTGGATGCGGGTCAGATGCAGGGGGCACGCGGTGCACTCGCGAACCCGCCCGTGGAGCTCGAGGACCTCTTCGGTCGTCGCCACCATCGAGCGAGTTTAGTGCACCACGCGGGCCGCGCCCGAGCGATTCACGCGTGAGCCATCAGCGATCGCGGAGCAGCAGCTCCGCGATCTGGACGGCATTGGTCGCCGCGCCCTTGCGAAGGTTGTCGGCGCTGAAGAACATCGCGATCCCGTTCTCGCACCCGGTGTCGCGCCGGATGCGTCCCACCTGCACGTCATCGCTGCCGGCGACCGCTCGTGGCATGGGATATCGCTGCGCGGCAGGGTCGTCGACGACCACGATCCCGGGCGATTCGCGCAGCAGCGTGCGCACGTCGTCAGGGTCCACGGACGACTCGAGCTCGGCCCACACCGCAGCGCTGTGACCGACCGTGACCGGCACGCGCACGGTGGTCACGCTCAAACGCAGCCCTGGGGCCGCGAGCACGCGACGTGTCTCCGCGATGACCTTGATCTCCTCCTCGGTGTCATCACCCTGCATCGTCCAGCCACCCGGGACGACGTTGGCGTGGAGCACGTGTGGATACACGCGCGCAACCGGGGACGTCCCCGCCGCATCATCACGGGCCTGGGCTTCGAGCTCGTCGGCGAGCCCGAGGCCGGCACCGCTGGCAGCCTGGTAGGTCGCGACGGTGACGTGCCGCAGACCGTAGGCGCGTTGCACCGGCGCGAGCACGATGCTCAGCGGGATCGCGACGCAATTGGGGTTGGCGACGATGCCGTGATGCAGGCCAAGCGTGTCCGGGTTGACCTCCGGGACAACCAGTGGCACGTCGGGGTCCAGGCGATACGCGCTCGACTTGTCGACCGCGACGCCACCAGATGCCGCGACGCCGGGGGCATGCCGGCGCGAGGTTCCGGCACCCGCGGCGAAGAAGACGATGTCAGCGCCGTCGAGCGCGCTCGCGGTGAGCTCGCGCACCTCGATGTCGCCGAGGTGCGTCGGCACACGCCTGCCGGCGCTCCGCGCGCTCGCATAGAGGTGCAGCGCCGACGCCGGGAACGCACGCTCGCCGAGGATGCGCACCAGCGTGCCGCCGGCAGCGCCGGTCGCACCGACGACGGCGACGTCCGGCCGGTTGGACCGCGCCATCAGCGGCGAAACCGCGAGGGAATTCCGCCGAAGCCTTCAGTCATTTCCGTCAAGAGGGGGTTCGCGGGGGATTCCCCCGCGTGGAATCCCCCGCGTGGCCTATGCCGGCCCGCCGGCGCCGTTGCCGCCGACTTCCTGCTGCTTCGAGAGTTCGCGGATGGCCTCGCGCCGCGAGAGGTTCACCCGTCCCCGATCGTCGACCTCGATCACCTTGACCATGATCTCGTCACCGATGTTGACGACATCCTCGACCTTGTCGACATGGTGCTCGGCGAGCTGCCCGATGCGGACCAGACCCTCTTTCTTCGGCATGATCTCGACGAACGCACCGAAGCCCATCAGGCGCGACACCTTGCCCTTGTAGATCCGGCCGATCTCGATGTCGTCGGTCAGGTCGTGGATCATCGCCATGGCCTGTTCGCGGGAGGCGGCGTTCGCCGATGCGATGAACACGCGCCCGTCGTCCTCGACGTCGATCTGCGCACCGGTCTCCTCGACGATCTTGCGGATCATCTTGCCGCCGGGGCCGATGACGTCGCGAATCTTGTCGGGGTTGATGTTGATCACCTCGATACGAGGGGCCCACGGGCTCAATTCGGTCCGCGGCGCGGCGAGCGCCTCGGCCATCTTGCCGAGGATGTGGAGACGGCCGACCCGAGCCTGCTCGAGCGCCCGCTCCATCAGATCCCAGCTGAGACCCTTGATCTTGCAGTCCATCTGCATCGCGGTGATGCCCGTCTGCGAGCCCGCGACCTTGAAGTCCATGTCACCGAGCGCGTCCTCCATCCCCTGGATGTCGCTGAGGATCGCGGCGTGTTCAGCGCCCTCGTCGGTGATGAGTCCCATGGCGATGCCCGCGACCGGCGCCACGAGCGGGACGCCCGCGTCCATGAGCGCGAGGCACGAGCCGCAGACCGACGCCATCGACGTCGAGCCGTTGCTCGAGAGAATCTCGGTGACGATGCGCACCACGTAGGGGAACTTCTCCTCCTCGGGCATCACGTTGTGCACCGCACGCTCGGCAAGCGCGCCGTGGCCGATCTCGCGACGCCCCGGTGAGCGCAACGGCCTCGCCTCCCCGACCGAATACGGCGGGAAGTTGTACTGATGCATGAACCGCTTGAAGTTCTCGAGGCCCAGGCCGTCGATTTTCTGCTGATCCTGACCAGAACCGATCGTGACGACGGAGAGCGCCTGGGTCTGTCCACGGGTGAAGAGCGCGGAGCCGTGCGTGCGCGGCAACACACCGACCTCGGCCCAGATCGGCCGGATCTCGTCGGTGCGGCGTCCGTCCGGGCGGATGCCCTCCTCGAGGATCGCGGCGCGTACGGCCTTCTTGACCTCCGACTCGTACGCCTTGCCGATGTCGGACCGACCATCGAGGAAGCGCTCCTCGAGTGCGGACACGGTCTCCGCCTGAAGCTGATCGATGGCTGCTTCGCGCGACGCCTTGTCGGGGTTGCGCGCGGCGCTGCCGACGCGCGAGGCGACATGCTCGTGCACGGCTGCGGTGATGTCCGGCGAGACCTTCTGCGACGGGTAGCTCATGGTGGGCTTGCCGATCTGCTCGTGCAGGCCGCGCTGGAACTCCACGAGCTTGCGAATCTCGTCGTGCGCCATGCGCAACGCCTGCAGCATCACCTGCTCTGAGATCTGGTGTGCCCCTGCCTCGACCATGACGATCGCGTCCCCCGTGCCGGCGACGATCAGGTCGAGCGCGGACTCGTTGATCTGGGTCAGGGTGGGATTGAGCAGCAACTGCCCGTCGAGCATGCCGACGCGCACGCACGCAACAGGACCGCCGTGCGGAATACCGCTGATCTGCAGCGCGCACGAGGCGCCGGTGACCGCGAGCGTCGCCGGATCCTGCTCCTGGTCGCTGCTCAGCACCGTCGCGACGATCTGGACGTCGTTGCGAAAGTCCTTGGGGAAGAGCGGCCGCATCGGGCGGTCGATCATCCGGCTCGTGATCGTCGCCGCCTCGCTGGGCCTGCCCTCGCGCCGTGGGAAGGATCCCGGGATGCGTCCGACGGCGTAGAGCTTCTCCTCGTAGTCGCACGTCAGCGGGAAGAAGTCGATGCCCTCACGCGGTGCCTTCGACGCGACGGCGGTGACGAGGATCGCGGTGTCGCCGAGCCGCAGGAGCACGGCGCCGTTCGCCTGCTCCGCGATGTACCCGGTTTCGACGATCAGTCGCTTGCCGCAGTAGTCCGTTTCAAATGTTTTCTTGAGATTGTCGGGGATGGCCACGCGTGTCTCCTGGTGGTGACCCGCGCCGGGACAGCTCCGCTTCGCCGCGCTCTGCAGGGGTGAGGTGTTGGGGACTGGGCATCAGGTCTTCGGCTCGCGCTCTCGCTGCGTCACCGCTTCCTGACACACGGACCCCAACGTCTCACCTGTGAGTGCGACGTCGCCGGAAGGTACCGGCTCCGGGTCGGTTGATGGTGTGTGTTTCTTGGGTCTGAATAATGGTCGCGACTGACACTATCGGCGCAGACCGAGGCGCCCGATCAATGCGCGATAACGCTCGACGTCGGTGCCCGAGAGATAGTCGAGCAACCGGCGGCGCTGGCCGACGAGCTTGAGCAACCCGCGACGCGACGCATGGTCTTTGGGGTGATCGCGAAGGTGTTCGGTGAGCGAGCTGATACGTTCAGACAGCACTGCCACCTGGACCTCCGTGGAGCCGGTGTCCGTTTCGTGGCGCCGATGCTCCGCGATTATCTCGGATTTGGATCTGACGATTGGCACGATTGTTCGCCGCAAGTCTATCAGGACGCATCGATCAGCGGCCTTTCCCCTTCTCCGGGGCGCAGAGGCGGATCGCGCCGGGCAGGCAGGTGAGCGTCGCCGGGGTGGCCCCGATCTGCTCCCCCTCGACGTCGAACAGCATCGGCGGATCGACGCATGACACCCGCACCACCCGAGCTTGATGGACCTCGACCTCACGCCGTCTGACGTGACGGCCGCGATACAGCGAGGGGATCCCCGTGAGTGCACGTGTCCTGCCCGTCTCGCCGATGATCACCACGTCGAAGCGTCCGTCGTCGAGTTCTGCGTCGGGTGCGACACGCATGCCGCCGCCGAAATAACGTCCGTTCGCGATCACCACGCTGCGCACGTCGCGTTCGATCGGGACTCCATCAACCTCCACCCGCGCGACGCGTGAGCAGTAGCTCCAGAGTGTCGCCAGTGACGTCCCGAGGAACATCGCGGTGCCGCGGACGCCGCTGCGCTTGTGAGCGCTGCGGTTGATGCGAGCGACCACCTCGCCGCCCATGCCGCAGTCGGCGATGTTGATGAAGAAGCGGCGCTCCCCGTCCGCGAAGTCGACCCGCCCCGCGTCGATCAGCCGGTGCGATCCGGACGCGATCAGTCGCGCCGCGGCGTCGAGCCCGGCCGGGATGTTCGCAGCCCTCCGGAAATCGCCGCCCGTCCCGCTCGGGAGCAGCGCGAGGCACGCGTCGTCTCCGATGGGATCGCCGGAGGCATCGAAGAAACCATTGACCGCCTCGTTGAGGGTCCCGTCCCCTCCCACCACGACAATGGTGCGAGAGCCGCCCGCCAGGGCAATGCGCACGGCGTGGGTGGCGTCACCCTCGGCAGTCGTGCGATGCAGGTCGAACGTCACGCCCGCTGCGCCGAGCGCCGCCCTGATCGCCGGCCAGTTCCGATGCGTTCGTCCACCGGAACTCGCCGGGTTCAACACGACGAACGCGGGGCCGGTCACTCGGGCGGTGATGATCGTCGAACCATCGCACGGGTGTGCGCGATGTCGCGAGCCATCGCCGCGGTGAGCTCGCCGATCGATGTGAACGCGCGCTCGGCGCGGATCCTGCGGGTCAGCGCAAGTCGCGCCGTGCGTCCGTAGAGGTCGCCGTCGAAGTCGAGAACGTGCGCCTCGACGGTCACGGACCCACCGCCGAACGTGGGCCTCGTGCCGATCCCGGTGGCCGCAGGACGCCAGCCGTCGCCGAAGTTCAGCCAGCCCGCGTAGACGCCGGCCTCCGGAATGCAGCGCGATGCGGCGACCCCGAGATTCGCCGTCGGAACGCCCAGCCCCGCGCCCCGGCCCTCGCCCCGCTCGACCACGCCCTCGAGCATGTACGCGCGCCCGAGCATCGAGATCGCGTTGGCGAAGCGGCCGGCGGCGATCGACTCGCGGATCCTCCCCGACGACACCGGCCGGCCTCCTCGCGTCGAGGGCGCGAGCGTGGCCACCGTGAAGCCACGACGGAGCCCGAGGCGGCCGAGAAATTCCAGGTTTCCCTCACGGCCGCGGCCGAGGGCGAATCCTGGGCCGACGATGAGCCGGCGCATCCCGAGACTGTCCGTGAGCTTCGCCGCGAAGCGATCGGCGCTCCAGGCACGCAACTCGGGTGTGAACGGGACCACGACCACCCGGTCTGCGCCGTTGCGGCCGAGAAGCTCCACTCGGTCGCTGAGGCTGGAGAGCAGCGGTGGGCACCCGGCGGGATCCACGATGCAGCGCGGATGCGGGTCGAAGGTCACGGCCACGGCCGTGAGGCCGCGCCGGGTGGCCTCACGGCGCACCCGCTGCAGCAGCCGCTGATGCCCGATGTGGACGCCGTCAAAACTGCCGATCGTCACGACGGACCCAGGGCCGCCCGCCACCCCGGCCGGGAACGCATGGAGCAGGTCCATGGGCCTGTCAGCCGGCCAGCACCTTGGTCGGGCGGAGCAGGCCACCGTTGAGTTCACCGATGCCGATCATCTCGCCGGTGGGGTCGTGCATCCGGCACTCCCCCGCCACATCGGGCAGGATCGACCGCGGCAGCCATATCGACTGCCCGCGCCGGACCTGCTGCACCTGCGCCGGTCCGAGGTGCACGAGCGGCAGGTGGGCAACCGCGACATCCGGAGGCAGCAGGGCAGGCCACGGATCGTCCATTGCCGCGAGCGCATCGAGCGTGATCGAATCGCTGAGCCGGAGCGTGCCGTAGCTCGTCCGTGAGAGCCAGCCGAGGAGCCCACCGGTGCCGAGCGCGTCACCGAGGTCCGAGGCGAGCACCCGCATGTAGGCGCCCTTGCCACTGCTCACGACGATCTCGGCTTCCGCAACGCGACCGGGTCGGAAGTCGACGAGCTCGGCAGAGTGAATGGTCACGCGGCGTGGCTCCCTGACCACCTCCTCGCCGGCGCGAGCCAGCTCATACAGGTGGCGGCCCTCGTGGCGCACCGCCGAGTGCATCGGCGGGATCTGATCGATCTCGCCGGTGTAGTGCACGAGCTCGGCTCGGATCTGGTCGGCGGTGACGGCGCTCGCATCGGAACCGGTGACGACGACTCCCTCCGTGTCGCACGTGTCGCTGCGCTCGCCGAGCCGGACCACGCAGTGATACGTCTTCGGCTGCGCGTGGAAGTAGTCGACAAAGCGTGTGGAACTGCCGACACAGATCGGCAGCAGGCCCGTTGCCGTCGGATCGAGCGTCCCGGCGTGGCCGACGCGCCGCTCCCCGAGGATGCGTCGCACCTGGCGGATGGCATCGAACGATGTGATTCCAGCGGGCTTGTCGAGCGGGAGGACACCTCCTCTGCGCGCGACCGCCGACCCTGGGCGAGGGCCTGCGCCTGGCGCGGCGACGCCGGTCACCGTGCTGTGTCGAGCAACCGTCGAGCCACCTCGAGGACCTTGCGCTCCGCGACGGGAAGCGAATCCGCGAACTCGGCGCCTGCGGCGCGCTTGTGGCCTCCGCCACCGAACGGCGTGCAGACGTCGGTCGCGTCGACGGGCCCACGCGTGCGCACGCTGATCTTGCTTCGAGCGGCAGGAGTTTCCTTGAACAGAATCGCGATCTCCATGGTGCCGATGCTCTGGAGGGTGTCGATGATGCCCTCGGAGTCCTGGAGATCCGCTCCGGCCTCTTCGAGCATCGAGCAGGTCACCTCGGACCAGAGGAGGCGGCCACCCAGCTCGGAGCGCATCTCGGCGACGGCCATGCCCTCGAGACGTACCTGGGCGAGGGAACGCGATTTGTAGCTCTTGAGCGCGACCCAGCCGGGGTCCGCGCCCGCCGCAACCAGCGTTGCGGCCAGCCGTAACGCGGCTTCAGTCGTGTTCTCGTGCCGGAAGCCGCCGGTGTCGGTGAAGAGCGCCGCGTAGAGGTTGGTCGCCACCGACGGGCTGATCGGCGCGCCGAGCGCTCTGAGCAGGCGGTAGATCACCTGACCGGTCGCGCTGGCAGCGGCCTCGACGAGATTGATTGTGCCGAATGCCGTGTTGCTGTGGTGATGGTCGATGTTCACGACCGTACCGGCGCGCTCGACCTCGCCTCGACGCTCGCCGAACCGCCCGAGGGTCGCGCAGTCGAAGGTGAAGACGGTGTCGCCGAGCGGCGCGCCTCCGACCTCGACGGTCTCGAAGCCTGGGAGGTGCTCGATCAGACGTGGCAGCGGTTCGGGGACGACCACGCGAACCTTCCGGCCCATCGAGCGCAGCGCGATCGCGAAGCCGAGCGCGCTGCCGAGGCTATCGGCGTCGGCATCCTTGTGTGCGAGGCACGTGATCTGATCGGCGCCGTCGACGATCGCGCGGATCGGCTCCACAACGTCCTCGAGGCTCGGCCAGACGGCGGGTGCGGCGATGGTCACTCGGGAACCTCCACGGGTGCCTCGTCGGGACGATCGACGGCGAGGTCTCTGAGGAGCGTGCTCACCCTCACGCTGTACGAGATCGACTCATCGAGCTCGAAATGGAGTCGGGGGATACTCCGCAGGTTCTCGAGCCGCCTGCCAAGTTGACCACGAAGGAAGCCTTCGGCGTGGCCGAGTGCCTCGACGACGTTGTGGCGTTCGGCGTCATCGCCGAACGCGCTGACATCGAGCCATGCCTCGCGGAGATCAGGGCTCATCCGGACGCGCGAGATCGAGGCGAGCCGGACCCGCGGGTCCTTGATCTCGGTGATCATCATCGCCGAGATCTCCTCACGAAGCTGCTCGCCGACGCGCTCGCGGCGCGGGCTGCGCGCCCCGGAGCGAAGCGTCATGCGTTCTGCTGCTCCATCGTGAAGGCTTCGAGGATGTCGCCCTCGTGGAAGTCGCTGAAGTCGGCGAGGGTGATGCCGCAGTCGTAGCCGTGGGTCACCTCGCGGACATCGTCCTTGAAGCGCTTGAGCGCATCGATGCGGCTCTGAGCGATCTCCCGGGTGTCCCGCAGGACGCGGCACGTCGCGTTCCTTGTGATCCTGCCGTCGAGGACGTGGGACCCGGCGATCGCGGGCTTGCCGTCGACCTGGTAGACGCGGCGAACCTCGGCCCTGCCCTGCGTGACCTCGATCATCGTGGGCTGGTACAGGCCCTTGACCGCTTTCTCGATGTCGTCGGTGACCTGGTAGACGACGTCGTAGAAGCGCACGTCGACGCCCTGCTCCTCCGCCGCCGCGCGGGCATGGTCGTCGGGTCGCACGTTGAATCCGATGACGATCGCGTCGGTGACGGCGGCGAGGTTGACGTCAGACTCGCTCACGGCGCCAACTCCCTCACCGACCACCTTGATCTTGACCGTCGGGTCCTCGATCTTCGTGACCTGGCTCCGGAGCGCCTCGAGCGAACCGTTGGCCTCGGCCTTGAGCACGAGGTTGAGCGACTTCATCTCGCCTTCCGAGATGTTCTGGGCGAGGTCGGCGAGCGTGATGCGACGCACCGGCTGGGCGAGGCGCTGCTTCTCGGCGAAGCCACGCTGCTCGGCCTTGCCGCGGGCGCCGCGCTCGGTTTCGACCACCTCGAAGATCTCGCCGGCCATCAGGACCTCGGAGAGCCCGGTGACCACGACCGGGGTGCTGGGTCCGGCTTCCTTGATCCGTTTGCCGGTGTCGTCGACCAGGGCGCGGACCTTGCCGAAGGCTGATCCCGCGACCAGGTTGTCGCCGACGCGCAGTGTGCCGTTCTGGACGACCAGGGTCGCGATCGCGCCGCGACCGCGCTCCAGATGCGAGTCGATGACCGTCCCCACGGCACGGCCGCTCGGATCTGCCTTCGGCTCGACCAGGATGTCGGAGACGGTCAGCACGCTTTCGAGCAGATCGTCGATGCCTTCCCCGGTCCGGGCGCTGGTCCGCACGACCGGCACGTCGCCGCCGTAGGGCTGCTCGGCAACGACGCCGCGCTCGGCGAGCTGCTGGAGCGCGCGATCCGGGTTCACTCCGTCCTTGTCGATCTTGTTCATCGCAACGACGATGGGGACACCCGCGGCGTGGATGTGCTGGATGGCCTCCTCGGTCTGGGGCATGACCCCGTCATCGGCGGCCACGACCAGGATCGCGACGTCGGTCACGTCGGCTCCGCGGGCGCGCATCGCGGTGAATGCCTCGTGCCCAGGGGTGTCGATGAAGGTGATCAGGCGGCCGTTGCGCTCGACCTGGTATGCGCTGATGATCTGGGTGATCCCGCCCGCCTCGCCGGCGGCGACCTTGGTCTTGCGCACCGCGTCGAGGAGCGACGTCTTGCCATGGTCGACATGGCCGAGCACCGCTACGATCGGCGGCCGGGGGACCAGCGTCCCCGGAGCTGCGCCTGAGAGGTCGAGGAGCGGATGGCGTCGCCGTCCGATCGCCGAAGCACCCGGTGCAGCCTCGGTGAGGGCGTCCTCGGATTCGGCCTCGAAGCCGAAATGGTCTGCGGCGAGCGCCGCCGTGTCGAAGTCGACCGACTGGTTCAGCGCGGCCATGACCCCGTTGCTCATCAGGTACTTGATCAGTTGAGCGCCCGACACCTCGAGGCGATCGGCGAGCTCAGCGACCGTGAGACCTGCCGGCAGGGTGAGTTTCTTGACCGTTGCTATGTCGATTCCTCCATGACGAGCTCCCGCAGCGCTTCGGCGAGGGTGGGCTCGTCGATTACATCATCCCCGACCCGTAGCGAGCGCGCCAGGGATCGGTGCCGCCGTGACTGGCGCAGACAGGTGATACCCGTTTCCCGGCAGAGATACGCGCCCCTTCCGGGACAGCGGCCAGACGGGTCAAGGGTAACCCGACCGGCGGTTGCGGCGAAGGCCAGACGGACCAGATCGGCCTTCTCGCGCACCTTCCTGCAGCCGGCACAGGTCCGGAGCGGCTGCTTCGTGGTCATTCCGGTGAGTCCTCGCCGGAACCGCCGTCAGGGGCGTCATCGGCGCTGATGTCGATGCGCCAGCCGGTCAGCCGGGCCGCCAGGCGCGCATTCTCCCCACCCCGGCCGATGGCCAGGGAGAGTTGATCCGCGTCCACCGTGATGTGCGCCGTGCGCGACTCCGGGTCGAGCTCGACGCCTCGAGCGCTGGCAGGGATCAGTGCATTCATCACGAAGGTGGAAGGGTCGGAGGACCACGCGACGATCTGCACCTGCTCCTCGCCGAGCTCAGAGGTCACTGCGCGCTGGCGTACCCCGTTTCTCCCGATGCACGCCCCCTGGGCGTCGACATCGCCGTCCGGTGCGTCGACCGCGACCTTGGTCCGTCGCCCCGGGTCCCGGGCGATGGCGCGGACCACGACCTGACCGCTCTGCAGCTCCGGGACCTCCTGCTCCATCAGCCGCTGGACCAGCTGCGGATGCGACCGGGACACGACGACCAGCGCGTCCGGCCCCTTGCGACGTCCCTCGACGATGACCACCTTGATGTGGTCGCGGATGGTCAAACGCTCTCCGGGAATCTGTTCCTCCGGCGGCAGCATGCCCGGCACCCCGCCTGCATCGAGGTACCAGATGCTGCCCAGGCGGCGCTCGACGATGGCGTCGCGGAGCACCCCACGCTGGCTCGCACCCTCGCCGAGGATCCGGCGCTGCTCGACGCTCGCGAGTCGCTCCGCAACTGCGGTTCGCGCTGCCGCGGCTGCCTGCCGGGGGAAGTCGGGGACGTCGACCTCGATGGTGAGCTCGGCGCCGTTCTCGTCGAGGCGATACACGACGAATGTCCCCGACTCGAGGTTCACGCGAGCTCGGACGGTGGCGTCGTCCTCGACCAGGCGGCGGTACGCGGTGGCAACCCCTTGCTCCACCGCACCCGTGATCTCGGCCTCGCTCAGCGGGGTCGCGGCCGCAAGGTCACGAAGCGCGCTGAGGGTGACGGTGGGCGCGGCCATCAGATATCGACGACGATCCGCGCCGCGACCACGGCGTCGAGCGAGAAGCCGACCGCGCGAGACGTCCGGCGGTCACGAACCTCGATCTCGGCGTCGCCCCCGGTCACCGAGATGAGCTTGCCCTCCAGGACAAGTTCAGCGTCACCGTCGCGCAGGCGGACGTTGATGCGGCGCCCGACGGCGGCCGTCCACTCTTCCGCGCGTCGAATCGGCCGCTCGGCGCCCGGTGAGCTCACCTCGAGCCGGTAGGGGTGATCGATCGGATCGCTGACGTCGAGCACTGCCGACGCGGTATTGGACGCCAGCTCGCAATCGTCGAGGGTCACGCCGCCGGCGTCGCGGTCGATGACCAGACGAAGCACGGCGCCACGCCCTCTCCCCGACCACTGGACATCGACCAGCTCGATGCCGAGGTGGTCGAACGATGGCCGCAGCAGGGACGCGATGAGGGAGACGTTGTCGTTGTTCATATTCAGATGAGCCGCTGCGCGCGCTGAGCGCGGATCGGGCCTTATACGGTCCGGGGCGCGACCCGTCTCCTACCCGCTGGTGGCGCAACCGTCCGTGTGCCGCGCGCCTTCTCCCACGCGACCAGCAGCGTGCTGGCGTTGAAGATCGAGCTGTAGGTGCCGGTGACGATACCGATCAGCAGCGCAAGCACGAACCCGCGGATCGAGTCGCCGCCGAAGATCACGAGCGACAGCAGCACGAAGACGACGGTGAGCGACGTGTTGAGCGACCGAGTCATCGTCTGAACTGTCGAGAGGTTGATCACCTGGTCGAAGGTCAACCGCGGTCCCACGCGGAGGTTCTCGCGCACGCGGTCGAACACCACGATGGTGTCGTGAATCGAGAACGCCACCGATGTCAGCACGGCGGTGACGAAGAGCGAGTCGACCTGACCTAAGTTCGTGAAGTGTCCGAGGATCGCCCAGATGCCGGCGAGCACGAACACGTCGTGGAGCAGCTTGAAGAAGGCACACGCGCTGAACCGCCATGCCGAGATCGCTCGCTGGCGTCGGAATGCAAAGGCGAGATAGATGGCGATCGCACCGGCGGAGACAAAGATCATGATGATGGCGCCGGTCACGAGGCTCGCGGCGATGGTGGGCCCGACCTGTTGCACGCTGATGTCCGGCTGGCCGGATTTGCTGGCGATCGTGAAGTTGCTGTCCAGCGTGTTCTGGATCTGCAGGATCTGCTCGCTGTCCGAGGGCAGCGTCGTGATCGCGAAATGACTCTTCTCGTTGCCCGTGGCGCTCTCCTGCTGCACCTGCGGGCGCAAGCTGGCGAAGTCGTTGCCCATGACCGTGGCGACCTGCGCCTGGGTCACCGCTTTCGAGAAGCCGACGTCGATGACGTTGCCGCCCTTGAAGTCGATGCCGAGGTTGAAGCCCCAGAACAGGATCGCCAGGATGCCTGGGATGATGACTGCGAGTGAGCCGAGGAAAAACCAGTTTCGGTTCTTGACGATGTCGAAGCGGCCCTGGGGCGGATGCTCGGCAAACTCCTCGTGGATCTCCGTATACAGGCGTGGGTCCCGTCCTATCTTCCAGCTCAGCACCCAGGCGAAAAGTGACCGCGTGATCGTGATCGCGGTGAAGAACGAGACGATGACACCGATCGCGAGGGTGATCGCGAATCCGCGGATGACATCGGTGCCGAAGATGCCGAGGATGGTGCACGTGATGAGGGTGGAGATGTTGCTGTCACGAATGGCAGGAAATGCGCGACGGAAGCCGGTCTCCACGGCGAGGGGCACACTTCTCCCATGGCGTAATTCGTCACGGGTGCGCTCGAATATCAGGACGTTGGCGTCCACCGCCATGCCGACGCTCAGGACGAAGCCCGCCAGGCCCGCGAGGGATAACGTCACCGGGATCAGCTTGAACAGCGCCAGCACGATCGCCGCGTAGACGAACAGTGCGACGGTGGCGAGCAGCCCCGGGAACCGGTAGTAGCCGATCATGAAGATCACGACGATCAGGAGGCCGATCCCACCTGCGACCAGCGAGAGGGTCACCGATTGCTGGCCGAGGGTCGCGCTCACCGTGGTGCTGGCGACCGTGGTGATCTCCGCCGGCAGCGCACCGGCGCCGATCAGGTTCGCCAGCGTCGTGGCGCTGTCGTTGGTGAATCCGCCGGTGATCTCCGTCTGGTTGCTCTGCCCGCCGCCGGTGACTTGAGGCGCGGTGAGCACGTCGTTGTCCAGGAAGATCGCGATCTGCGAGAGCGGGCTGGAGGGGTCCGACGTGTAGACGGCGTAGGCCGCATCGGTGATCTTTGCCCACTCGGTTGCCCCGGCCCCGTTGAAGTTGACCTGCACGCCGATCTGGCTGGTTGTTGCATCCACCTGGACGCTCGCAGAGATCACATCTGTGGCGTCGAGGTTCTGGTCGATCTTCCAGTGGTATCCCGTCGGGTAGAACTCCGTGCTCGGGAATTGGGCGGTGTCGTAATGGCCCTGCTGGTCGTTGATGAGCGCCGTGCTCGGCGGGTCCGTCGCCGCGCCTGGGACCGGCGTCGCGAAGTACAGCCTCGACGTCGTTCCGATGGTGTCGACAGCCTGCTTGAGGCTCACGCCCGGCAACTGCACCAGGATCTGGTCGTCGCCCTGGGCCTGAACGCTCGCCTCAGAGACGCCCAGCGAGTTCACGCGGAGATCGAGAATCGGGATCGTGGCCTGTTGCGCTTCTGCGAGCGTCGCCCCGTTGGGCGGACCGTTGCGGCACTGAGCGTTGGGGTCGTCGAGCCCGTGACAGATCTCGATGGTCAACTCGGTGCCGCCCTGGAGGTCGAGGCCCTTGTGGATGTACAGCTGCCTGCCAAGGAAGCTCGGCGTCGACGTCAGCGTCTGACCGAGCGGCTGGTGAACGACCAGGTACCGGTAGATGAGGCTGTAGCCGTCGATGAAGAAGGCGCCGACCACCACGAGGAGGACGACAGCCAGGCGGAAACGCGTGATCCTGAACACCGGTCGTCCAGTCTACCGGGGTCCTGAGGGGAGCCGACCATCTCGCTCCGATCGGAATGCGGCAAAGGTGCCGTTCCGGATCGCCGAGCGGGCGCCCTCCATCAAGCGGGACAGGTGCGTGATGTTGTGAAGGCTCACCAGTCGGTGGGCCAGGATCTCGCCCGATTGGAACAGGTGGCGGAGGTACGCTCGCGAGAAGCCGGTGCATGCGGCGCACGGACAGTCCGGGTCGATCGGGCCGAAGGCGTCTCGGGCGGCGGTGTTGCGCAGCGAGAGGCGGCCGTCCGGCGTCATCGCACTGCCGTTGCGCGCCAGCCGGGTCGGCACCACGCAGTCGAACATGTCCACGCCGAGCGCTATTGCGGCGAGGAGCTCGGAGTCGGTGCCGAGCCCCATGAAGTAACGGGCACGGTCGGGGGCAAGCTCGGCAACGCTCGCCTCGGTCATGGCGAGCATGGTCTCGACTGGCTCTCCCACCGAGAGCCCGCCGATCGCCACGCCGTCGAAGTCGAGCCCCGACATGAAGCGCGCGGAGTCCCGTCGAGCAACGGCGTCGAAGCCACCCTGGGCGATGCCGAAAAGGAGGTGGCCGTCGCCCGGGTGGGCTGCCCGGCAGCGCTCGGCCCAGCGGTGGGTGCGCTCCGTCGCCGCACGCGCGGCGTCCACCGCGGTGCCATGCGCGACCGGGTGGTCGAGGCACATCAACACGTCCGCGCCGAGCCGCGCCTGGTTGCTCACCGCGTCCTCGGGGGTCACGCGCAGGCGCGAGCCGTCGTAGGGCGACACGAACGTCGCTCCGTCCTCGTCGACCGCCGCGACGTCGGCCAGGCTCACCAGCTGGAAGCCACCACTGTCGGTGAGGATCGGATGGTCCCAGCCCATGAACTTGTGGAGCCCGCCGGCTTGTTCGATCAGATCGATCCCAGGGCGCAGCGCGAGGTGATAGGCATTGCACAGCAGGATGTCGACACCGGCCCCGCGCACCTCGTCGGGATGCAGCGCCTTGACCGTCGCGTGCGTCCCGACCGGCATGAACGCCGGCGTGCGGACCTCGCCGTGCGCCGTTGTGAGCGATCCGGTGCGGGCTTGGCCGTCGACCGCCTCCGCGACGAACGCGGTCACGACTGCGCGCGCCAGCAGAGCATGCAATCGCCCAGGGAGAGGAATCGGTATCCCGCCTCGAGTGCGTGCGCGTACGCGGTACGCCAGCGTTCGTCACCGACGAACGCCGCCAGCAGAACGAGCAGTGACGAGCGCGGCTGGTGAAAGTTCGTCAGCAGGCCGTCGACGGCACGAAAGCGATGTCCGGGATGGATGAAGAGGCTCGTGGCGCCTGCTCCGGCGCGAAGCCTTCCATCCTCCTGCGCGCAGGTCTCGAGGACGCGCACGACGGTCGTGCCGACCGCGATCACCCGACCGCCGGCCCCGTGAGTCCGCTCGACTGCGGCGACCGTTTCGAGCGGCAGCCTGTAACGCTCTTCGTGCATCGGATGATCCTCGACGCGGTCGGCGCGGATCGGCGCAAAGGTTGCAAGCCCGACGTCGAGGCGGAGGGTCGCCCACCCGATTCCCGCTGCGCGCAGGCTGTCGATCACCGAGTCGGTGAAATGCAGCCCCGCCGTCGGCGCGGCCGCCGAGTCCGGACCACCGGTCGCGTAGGTGGTCTGGTACCGCTCGGGGTCGAGCAGTTCGGTGTGGATGTACGGCGGCAGCGGCGCGGAGCCCGAGCGTTCGATCGCGGCATCCGCGTCTGGCGTGTCGAACGTGACGATACGGCCGCCGCGGTGCAGCGGTGAGACGCCGACGACAGTGGCACGGAGGTCGCCGGCGATGCGGACAACGACGCCCGGTGTCGCCAGACGCGCCGGCCGGGCCAGGCACTGAAACACGCCGTTCTCGTCGCGCGAAAGGACGAGGAGCTCGATGTCCCTGCCCTCCCCGTCGACCCCGTGCAATCGGGCTCGCCGCACCCTCGTCTCGTTGACGACGAGAAGGTCACCGGCGCGCAGCAATGCCGGAAGGTCGCGGAACGCTCGATCCTCGAGCCCTCCATCCGGAGGCAGGGAGAGCAGGCGTGACGCGTCGCGTTCGGCGAGCGGCTCCTGCGCGATCCGCTCCGCCGGGAGCGGGTAGTCGAAGTCGGCGGACCTCAACGCTCGAAGAGCGCGGTCTGCGCCTCTGCTGACCCGGGGGCGCCGGCGGGCACGCTGAGACCGAGATGCTGGTAGGCGCCGGCGGTGGCCAGCCTGCCGCGCAGGGTTCGAGCCAGCAAGCCGCGGCGAATCAGGAAGGGTTCGACCACATCCTCAATGGTGTCGGGATCCTCCTGGACGCTGACCGCGATCGTCTGAACCCCGACGGCGTGCCCGCCGAGGGTTCCGCAGAGGACCCCGAGCACCCGCCGGTCGAGCTCGTCGAGGCCGATGGAATCGATGCCGAGGACGTCGAGCGCTGCTGTGGCGACCTCGAGGTCGATTCGCCCGGCGGCGCGCACCTGGGCGTAGTCGCGAGCGCGACGGAGCAGCCGGTTGACGATGCGCGGGGTCCCGCGCGAGCGACGGGCGATCATCTCCGCGCCGTCCGGATCGAGGTCGATCCCGAGCAGACGTGCCGAGCGGTTGGCGATGGCGACGAGATCGTCCGTGTCGTAGAAGTCGAGGCGGAAGGTGACGCCGAAGCGATCGCGGAGCGGCGCGCCGAGGGCGCCTGCTCTCGTCGTGGCGCCGATGACGGTGAACCGGTTGAGCGTCAGCCGCAGCGTCTGGGCGCCGGCACCCTTGCCGGCCACGAAGTCGAAGGCGAGATCCTCCATGGCCGGATAGAGCGCCTCCTCCACAGCGCGGTTGAGGCGGTGGACCTCATCGATGAAGAACACGTCCCGTTCCTCGAGGCTCGTGAGGATCGAGGCGAGCATGCCCTGGTGCTCCAGCGCAGGACCGCTGGTGAGGCGGATGTTCACCCCCATCTCGACGGCGATGATCTGGGCGAGCGTGGTCTTGCCGAGCCCCGGTGGGCCGTACAGGAGCACATGATCCAGGGCGTCACCGCGCTGCCGGGCCGCCTCGACAAGAATGCGGATCTGGATCTTGATCGCGGACTGGCCGACGAAATCGTCGAGCGTCCGTGGTCGCAGCGCCGTGTCGGCGACACGCTCCGCCTCCAGTTCGTCTGGGCTCACCACGCGCTCGTCGGTCATCGCGGGGCACCCGCCGTGTCGAGCCTGCGCAATGCGGCTCCGACCAGGTCGGCGACATCGTGCCCGTCGCCGTCGACCGCGATCGCGGCCACCGCGCTGCGCGCCTCGCTCTCGCGGAACCCGAGACCGACCAGTCCGGCGATGGCCGCCGCCACCGCCTGATTCTCGGTGGTCGCCGTGTGGTGCAGCGTCCCGGGCGGCTCGAAGGACCCGACCTTGTCGCGGAGTTCGAGGATCACGCGCTCCGCGGTCTTGCGCCCGATCCCCGGGACGGTCGCGACCAGGGCGACATCGCCTTCAGCGATCGCCCGAACCAGCGTGGGCAGTTCTGCTCGCCCGAGGATCCCGAGCGCGGCCTTCGGGCCGATCCGCTCGACGCCGATGAGGAGGCGGAACAGACGCAGCTCGTCAGGGGTCACGAAGCCGTAGAGGCGGATCGCATCGGTCCCGACGCTCGTGTGCACGTGCAGCGTCACCTCCGGCTCGTGCGACGTGTGCAGCCTGGCGATCGTGCGCAGATGACAGAACACCTCATAACCGACGCCACCGGTGTCGACCACGACGTGATCGTCGCCGATCCGCACCAGCGTGCCGCGGATGAGCGCGATCACCGCGTGCTCCGAAGCATGGCGGCCCGTGCGCGGGTGACGGCGACATCGAGCGGGCTCTCGCGGTGATCGCGGGCGCGGAGTGTCAGCGCACCGAGACGACCGCGGTGGTGGTGGCAGACCGCGACGGCACACGCGTCCGCGACGTCGTCGTGCCCCGGAATGTCAGGCACGCCAAGGAGATTGGCGACCATGCGCGCGACCTGTGGCTTGCGCGCTGCGCCGTATCCGCAGACCGCCTCCTTCACCTGGGTCGGCGTGTACTCGGCAACGGGGACACCCTCTCGGGCGAGCGCGCAGAGCACGACTCCGCGCGCCTCGCTGACGCGCATCGCGGTGCGCCGGTTCGTCGAGAAGAACAGCTCCTCCACGGCGGCAACCTCGGGTCGTAGCGTGGTGCACGCATCGACGACCATGTCGAAGAGGATCGCGAGTCGCCCGGCCTCACTCGGTTGCGGCATGGTCTCGATGCAGGCTGCGTGCAGCAGCACGAGGTGTCCCGGAGCGCCGTCGACGATGGCCACACCGGTTCGCGCGAGACCCGGGTCGACCCCCAGCACCCTCACGTCCGCAGGGACGGGCGGGGGTCAGCCGACAGCGTCAAGGACGTCGTCCGGTATCTCGGCGTTGGCGTAGACCTGCTGGACGTCGTCGTGCTCCTCGAGAGCGTCGAGCAACCGGAGGACCTGGCGCGCTTGCGAAGCGTCGAGCGGCACCGAGTTGGTCGGGTTCATGGTGACCTCGGCCGAGTCGATGGCGTAGCTCCGCTCCTCGAGCGTGCGCCGGACGTCCTCGAATCGCGTCGGCGCCACGGTCACAACGACCTCGTCGCCATCAATGCCGACGTCGCCGTCCTCGCCGACATCCACGGCGTCGAGCAGCTCGAGGGCGAGTTCATCGGGATCGCGTTTGCCCGCGTCGATCGCGATGACGCCCTGCTGGTTGAACATCCAGGCGACGCTGTTGGCCTCGCCGAGCGCCCCGCCGGAGCGGGTAAAGGCATTGCGAATCCCGGCGACGGTCCGGTTGCGATTGTCCGTGAGGGTGTCCACCATCACGGCGACCCCGTGGGGCCCGTACCCTTCGTAGCGGACCTCCTCGAGTTGCACGCCGTCCTTCCCGCCCGCTCCACGCTGGATCGCACGATCGATGTTGTCTGCGGGCATGTTGACCTCGCGGGCCTTCTGCATCGCCAGGCGCAGGCGGAAATTGCCTTCGACATCCGGTCCGCCCTCGCGCGCGGCAACCGTGAGCTCGCGCGTCACCTTGGTGAACAGCTGGCCGCGACGAGCATCGACGATGGCTTTCTTGTGCTTGATTCCAGCCCACTTGCTGTGACCGGACATGGATCCTCCGAGACGAACAGGCGTTCCGATTCTAGCGCAGCCCTGAACCCAGTCTAGACATCGCGCTCCTTGTGGTCAGCGGGAGACAGGTCTATCGTTAGAGAGAACACCGGCAATCAGACGGAGGTAGGCATTCCCATGTTGCAAACCGTCTGGCAGCGTTTCCGGCACGGCCGAGCGGAGGGTTGAGGCCCGGCTGACGGGCCCCTGATCGCACAACCTTGGCGCCCCCGGTCGAGGTCGCTGGGCAAATCAGCGCCCCCGGGATTGCTCGAGAGGAGCGAGTGCGCGTTGTGCAGATCTGGAGTTCGGGCCGGGCGTTTCCCCGAACCCGGCACCGGTTTCGGTGCCACTCAAGAGGCCCGGCAATTTCCACCGGGCTGCCGTATCAAACGGTGTATTCACGAGAGGGGCCGGCATTGTCCGGCCCCTCTCTCTTTTGTCATCGACGGCTGCTGTCCGCGTCGCGCGGTGCCGGTCGGGACACAGCCGGATGGCCGAGCCAGCTGAAACGCAGGAGCCGGTCAGCGGCCTCGCGCAGCCCGATTCGCGTCCCGATCGCGATCGACGGCATGCCTGTCCGGGACCCGATGTGGATTCGCGACCGGGGCTCGAGCAGGTCGATGCCGTCGTCGGCGCGCGTGATCCCCAGCCCCCGGCACAGGTTGCCCGGACCGCGAAGCAGCGCGGCGCCGGGGAGTCCTTCGCCCCGTCTGGCCGTGATGGTCGCCTCGCCCTCCTCGACCGCGGCGGCGCGAAGGAGCACGGCGCCGGCAACGCCGTCCGCCTCGGTGACGACGTTGGCGCAATGATGCATGCCGTATGTGAAGTACACGTAGAGGTGTCCTGCCGGACCGAACATCACCCGGGACCGCGGGGTCGGGCCGCGGAAGGCATGTGAGGCGGGATCGGTGGTCCCGAGGTACGCCTCGGTCTCGACGATGCGAGCGACGACAGCACTCAGCGTCCCCGTGTCCACAAGGAGTGCGCAGCCGACCAGGTCGCGGGCGACCTCCACTGTCGGGCGAGAGAACCAGTCCCGATGCAGCTCGGCTACCGGCGAATCTCCGCGCCGCAGTGCCGAGCGAGTGCCGCCGCGATGGTGTCCTGGGCGCGCTGCGCCTCCTCGCCCGTCAGCGTGCGGTCGGCTGCCCGGAAGGTGAGCCGGAACGTCCAGCCCTTTCTCCCGGCGCCAAGGCTGCCCCCCCGGTACTCGTCGTAGAGCTCGGCGTCCTCGAGGAGCGATTCGGCGGCCTCGTGGATCGCGTCGATGGCGTCGCCCGCGAGGCGGTCGGCGGCAACCGTGACGGCAAGGTCCTGGACGATCGCGGGAAAGCGTGGTGGCTGCGCGTACCGAACCGGCATCGGTGGCGACGGCGCTATCGCGTCGATGCGCAACTCGCCGACTGCCACGCGCCCGCGGACCTCGAACGCGGCGGCTGTCTCGAAGTCGAGTTCGCCGAGCAGGCCCACGAGCTCGCCGTTGCATCGGAGCACGGCGCTTCGTCCGGGGTGCAGGCCGTGTTCCTCGCTGGGCACCGCTCGAACCGCTGCGCCGGCGAGGTCGCGACTGACGCGCTCGAAAACCGCCTGCACCCGCCGCACCGCATCAGCCGCGCCCTCCGGTGTGCCGCTCGACACATGCACGGCGACGCTGAGCAACAGCGGCTCGAGCGGCAGGGGCGGAAGGTCCCGGTCGCTGCCGTCAGGGGTTGATCCGGGCGCCAGTCCCACTCGCTCGCCTTCCCAGAAGGCGCGGCCGAGTTCGAACAGCATCACATCGTCGCTCCCGCGATTGACGTTGGCTGCGAGCGCGGCGCACAGCCGTGGCAGCTGCGACGTGCGCATGACGCTCCACTCGTCGCTGAGGGGATTGCGCAGCGCGATCGGCGTCCGTCCCCGTCCGAGGCCCGGCAGCACCGAGGCGTCGCCGGTGGCGACGAACGCGAATGTGATCGCCTCATCGAAGCCGGCCCCGACGCAGACGTCACGGATTGCATCCTCCACCGGCGCCACCGAAGCGGTGGTGGTCACCGCGACCCGCCGTCCCGGAAGTGTGCTCGGCACCCGGGAGTACCCGATCATCCGGCCCACCTCTTCGACGAGGTCTTCCGGGAGGGACACGTCGCGCCGGAAGTACGGAGGCATGACCGTGAGCGTGCCGCCATCCTGCTCGACGGCGAATCCGAGCTGGGCGAGGGTTGTGGCGATCTCCGTCGCGTCGATCGAGATCCCGAGCAGCTCACCCGTGAACCGCGCCGTCAGGTCGATCGGCCCCAGGTCGGGCAGCGGGCGCGGCCACTCTTCCACAAAGCCGCCCAGAACGTGGCCGCCCGACAGTTCCGCGATGAGCGAAGCGGCGCGATTGAGCGCCACCGGTGGGAGCCGGTCGCTCAGTCCCTTCTCGAAGAGCGTGGAGGCGTCGGTGCGGAGTCCCAGGCGCTTGGACGTCGCCCGAATCGACGGCCCGTCCCAGCTTGCGGCCTCGAGCAGCACGGTCCTCGTGGCATCGGTCACCGCCGTGGCGCTGCCCCCGATCACCCCCGCGATGCTCGCCGGCGTCTCACCGGCGCAGACGACCAGGTCGTCAGAGGAGAGCTCGCGGTCGGTGCCGAGGAGGTCGACCACGTGCTCCCCGGGGACCGCCCGGCGGACGACGACATCAGCGATTCTCGCACCGCCCACCTCGACAAATCGCTCGAGATCAAAGGCATGCAGCGGCTCACCGAGCTCGTGGAGCACGAAGTTGGTGATGTCCACCACGTTGTTGATCGGTCGAAGCCCCACTGAGCGCAGTCGCTGGCGGAGCCATCCCGGAGAGGGCCCGACGACGACGCCCTCGATCACCCGGGTCGCGAAGCGCGGGCACCCGTCCGGATCCTCGATCCTGACGTGGGCGCGCAACTCCGCGGATGTGGCCGAGAGCAGCTCCTCCGGCACGGATGACGGCGGCTCGTTCAAGCCCTCGCCGAGCGCAGCCGCGAGCTCGCGTGCGATGCCGACGTGGCATAGGCAATCCGGGCGGTTGGTGGTGATGTCGAGGTCGAACACCGTGTCGAGGGCGAGCGCCTCGGTCAGCGCCTGCCCGGGAGTGCCGTCATCGAGGATGAGAATGCCGTCGGCGTCCTCCCCCACCCCGAGCTCGATCGCCGAGCAGAGCATTCCGGGCGACTTGTGGCCGCGGATGGTCCTCACGCCGAGGCGCTCGTCCATCGCCGGGGGCCGCGTCCCGGGCGGCGCATACGGGACGAGGTCGCCGGCCTTGACGTTCGGCGCCCCGGTCATGACCCGGACGGTTCCCGGGACCACGCTGAACGCTGCGAGCGACGGCGGCACCTCGCCGCCGAGGTCGAGATCGGCGAACTGGAGATGGGACGACCCCGGCACCGGGGCGACGGCAGTGATCCTCGCGACCACGATCCCCTCGCCCCCGAGCTCGACCGCACCAACTTCGGTGCCGGTGTCGACCAGGGCTTTGACGATCGCCGCCACGGGCGCGTCGAGGGTCGCGTAGTCGCGCAGCCAGCGCAGCGAGAACTTCATGGTGCCGGACGCTCCGCCGGACCCTCGCTCGCCGCCTCGGGGACGAGAAAGCGGACGTCGTTGTCATAGAGCAGGCGCATATCGGGGATTCCCCACGCCAGCATGGCCGCGCGCTCGATGCCCATCCCGAAGGCGAACCCGGAGTAGCGATCGGGATCAACCCCGCCGTTGCGCAGCACCTGCGGATGGACCATGCCGCTTCCCAGCAGCTCGAGCCAGCCGCTGTACTTGCAAACGCTGCACCCCGAGCCGCGGCAGACGACACATGCCAGCTCGAGCTCGAGCGACGGCTCGGTGAACGGGAAGTGGTGTGGTCGCCACTGCAACGCCGAGTTCGCGCCGAAGAACGATCGCGCGAAGAATTCGAGAGTGCCTTTGAGGTCGCTCACCGCGATCCCCTCGTCGATACAGAGCGCCTCGACCTGATGGAACATCGGCATGTGCGTGGCGTCGTGGTCGCGGCGGTAGGTCTTGCCGGGAACGATCACCCGTTGTGGCGCGCCCCGGATGAGCATGCTGCGGATCTGCACAGGCGAGGTGTGGGTCCGGAGCAGGCGCGAATCGTCGATGTAGAAGGTGTCCTGCGAGTCGCGTGCCGGATGTCCCGGCGGCTGGTTGACCAGCGTGAAGTTGTAGCGGTCGTATTCGACCTCGGGTCCCTCCACGGTTTCGAAACCGAGCTGGCCGAAGATTCGCCGGATCTCGCGGGCGGCCAGGGTCACCGGGCTCAGACGGCCGCGACGCAGCGGCGGCGCAGGGCGCGTGAGGTCGAGGGTCTCGGCCTCGATGCTCCTGGCCCTGGCGGCGCGTTCGATGGTGCGCTGGCGCTCGTCGAGGGCATCGGTCACGCGCTCAACGAGCTCGTTGACCATCTGGCCCATCTGGCGGCGCGCGTCCGGGTCGGTGATCTTGCCGAGACCGCGCCGGTACCCGGTCAGCTCACCGTCGCCTCTGCCGAGGTACCTGGTCCGCACCGCGTCGAGTGCGGCGGGGTCCTGCGCTGCGGTGATGGCCTCGAGGGCCTCAGCCGCGACGCGGTGGACGTCGGCGGTCACGCCTTGGTGAGAGCGCCCCGGGCGACTTCGACGAGCTGCTGAAACGAGCCCGAATCCTTGACCGCGATATCGGCGAGCATCTTGCGGTTCACCTCGACGCCGGCCTCCTTGAGACCGTGCATGAACTGGTTGTACGCCAGGCCGTTCTGCCGGGCTGCCGCATTGATGCGCGCGATCCAGAGCCCGCGCATATCGCCCTTGCGCTGCTTGCGGTCGCGGTACGCGTACGCGAGCGAATGCATGACCGCCTCGTTGGCGTTCTTGTAGAGCCGATGGCGGGCTCCCTGCATCCCCTCGGCCATCTCGAGGATCTTCCGGTGGCGAGCCTTGGCCGTCACCCCACGCTTCACTCTGGCCATGTCGCTCTCCTAAAGGTAGGGTGCAAGCCGGATGACCTTGCGGCTATCCGACGCGGACACCTCGTGTTGCATGCGGTACTGCCGCTTGCGCTTGGCGCTCTTGTGCTCGAGCATGTGCGAGCGAAACGCCTTGCGCCGCATCACCTTTCCCGTCGAGGTGACGCGGAGCCGCTTGGCGGTTCCCTTATGGGTTCGTATCTTCGGCATGGTCGTTGTTGCTCCCTGGTTCGACGCCGAGATCTTCCACCGGAACGGTGACACTGATCTCCACTTCCTGCGTCGGATGGCGGTCGTTACTGTGCTGGTCGCCTTTTGCGTGCTTCTTGTTGAGCGGGCTCATGATCATGATCATGTTGCGGCCCTCCACGAGTGGAGTCCGCTCGATGATCGCCACCTCTTTCAGTTCCTCGGCCATCCGGTCGAGCAGCTTGCGCCCGTATTCCTGGTGCACCATCTCGCGTCCGCGAAACATGATGGTGAGCTTGACCTTGTCGCCGTCATGGAGGAAGTGACGGACCGATCCGAACTTCGTCTGGAAGTCGTGCTCCGAGATTTTCGGACGGAGCTTCATCTCCTTGACGTTGATGGTGTTGTGCTCTTTTCGGCTTTCCTTCTCTTTCTTTAGCGCTTCGAACTTGAAGCGTCCGTAGTCCATGAGACGGCACACCGGCGGTTGGGCCTGGGGGGCTACCTCGACCAGGTCCAGTTCACGTTGCGCTGCGAGCTCTCGCGCCCGCTCGATGGTGACGATCCCCATCTGCTCGCCGGTGGTGTCGTCGAACAGGCGGACCGAAGGGATGCGGATCTGGTCGTTGACCCTGAGCTCTCGGAATGCGATCGGCGCGGCCTCCTTGTGGATATAAAAAACTGGACAGCGGTTCCGCTATCCAGGGCTCGGGTGCTGGACCTTCAAGGCAAGCCCGGAAGGTGAGGGCCGTACCTGGCGGTCCTGCTTTGCGGCGCCCGTCATGGGCGTCGGCCGCTGAATATAACACGCACGCGGGACGGCCAAACTTCCCGTGACGTCACAGTGATCGCCGGGCGTGGACGAGGGCCTCGACGGCCCCTCGCCCACCGAGGACCGGCGACGGCATGACGCCGACCACCTCCCACCCGGCCTCGGCGATGCCTGACACGGCGCGCGCTGTGGCTGCGGCGACGGTCTCCGGGTCGACCGGGGCTCGGGCCAGCCGCAATTCGAACATCGGTTTCACGAGGCCGATCAGGTCGGCTCCGGGCGCGATGGTGATCCGATCCAGCTGAGCGACGGCGGCGGCCAGGGCGAGGTACGAGACGTCGATCGTCACCACCTCGATCGCCTCAGGGACAAGGTGGGTGTCGAGTGCCGCGACATTGGTGGCTTCGAGGTTCACCACGCGCTGATCCTGGCGGAGCGATCCAAGCAGCTGGCCGAAGCCCGCGTCCACGGCGTACACCCTGGCTGCACCGGACTCCAGCAGGATGCGGGTGAAACCGCCGGCGGCGGCGCCGAGGTCGAGGCAGACCCGGCCGGCCACGCCGACGCCGAATCCTGCGACCGCGGCCCGGAGCTTGGCTTCGCCCCGGAGCGGCGCATGGGTGGTGAGGAGGGGGTCCGGCGCGTGGCGGGGCCGGACTCGTCTCACTCGGGACGCCGCTCGCTCACCTCGGCTACCAGGCGGTCGATGAGAGCGCCAGTCGAGACATCCTCCTGCACGTTGCGACGAACGTCGCGGACGCGCACCACGCCGTCGCCGCGCTCGACATCGCGCTTGCCGATGACGACCACGTACGGAATGCGCTTGAGTTCCGCATCGCGAACACGGGCCTGCATGCGCTCGCCGTGACGCTCATCGATGGACGCGCGCAACCCACGTTCGCGCATGCCGGCGGCGAGACTTCTGATGTATGCCATCACTTCCTCGCTGTCGTCCTGGACCGGGATGATCGCGCACTGCACGGGCGCCAGCCAGAGCGGGAAATGACCCGCGTAGTGCTCGAGGAGGATGCCGAAGAACCGCTCGATGGATCCGAACAGCGCGCGGTGAATCATGATCGGCTGCTGTTCGGCACCGGTGTCGTCGACGAAGTGCAGGTCGAAGCGCTGCGGGAACTGGAAGTCGACCTGAATCGTGGACATCTGCCACGTGCGCCCGATGGCATCGCGTGCCTGCACCGAGATCTTTGGTCCATAGAACGCACCGCCGCCCTCGTCGAGCACCAGCTCGAGGTTACGGCCCTCGGCGGCGAGGCGCAGCGCGTCGGTCGCGGCCTCCCACTCCTCCATCGTGCCCACCGCCTTGTGCTCGGGTCGCGTCGAAAGCTCGAGATAGAAGTCGGTGAGACCGAAATCGCGAAGCAGTCCCAGTGTGAAGTCGAGCAGGGAGATGAGCTCGTCCATCATCTGCTCGCGCGCGCAGAAGATATGCGCGTCGTCCATCGTGAGCCCGCGCACTCGCGTGAGTCCATGGATCACACCGGACTTCTCGTAGCGATACACGCTGCCGAACTCGAAGAGGCGCAACGGCAACTCGCGATACGAGCGCATCCTGCTTCGATAGATGAGGATGTGCATGGGGCAGTTCATGGGCTTGAGGTAGTACTTGGTCCCCTCGTCCACCTCCATCGGGGGGAACATGCCCTCGGCGAACCACTCGAGATGACCCGATACCTTGAACAGATCCTCCTTGGTGATGTGCGGGGTGTTCACGAAGGAGTACCCGGCTTCCTCGTGGCGCAGCCGTGAGTAGTCCTCCATGAGCTTGCGCACGAGCCCACCGTTGGGATGGAAGACGGGGAGCCCCGATCCGATCTCGTCCGGAAACGAGAACAGGTCGAGCTCCGCACCGAGCTTGCGATGATCGCGCTTGCGCGCCTCCTCGATTCGATGCATGTATGCATCGAGCTCGTCGCCGGTAAACCACGCGGTGCCGTACACGCGTTGCAGTTGCTCGTTGCGCGCGTCGCCCCGCCAGTACACACCGGCGATCCGCAGCACTCGAACCGCCCTGAGCCAGCCGGTGTCGGGGACGTGCGGCCCGCGGCACAGATCGACGAACTCGCCGGTGCGGTAGATGCTGACCGTGGACACATCGTCGGCCAGGCGGTTGATGATGTCGACCTTGAAGTCCTGGTGCATTGCGGTGAACATCTCAACCGCCTGCGCGCGCGCCACCTCCTCCTGGACGAACGCGATCTTCCTGGACGCCAGCTCGCGGATGCGCGTCTCGATTCGGGCCAGGTCGTCGTCCACGAAGTGCCGGCCGTCGGGGAGGCGGAAGTTGTAGAAGAAGCCATCCTCGATCGCCGGGCCGACGTCGTACTGAGCGCCGGGGAACAACTCGACCACTGCGGCAGCCATCAGGTGGGCCGCGCTGTGGCGGAGGATGTCGAGCGTCGGCTCGGCCGGAGCCGGAAGTGGCGCGCCCGCCTCGGCGGCGTCGTCGACGATCTCGTCAGGCATGAGACGCCGATTCTACGCAGTCCGCTGCCGGCGCCCTCCGATCCGGAGGAGCGGTGCTCAGCCGGTGAGTCGGGACATGCCCGAGGGGACGTCCTCGCGCGCCTGGCACAACTCATTGAGTTGCGCCTCAGGATCGAAGGCGGCCGGCTGGAAGTCGAAGCGAAGTTGACGCAGCATCGGGATCGGACGCGCGGCTGCGCGGCGCGCTTGATTGCGCAAGCGCTCGTGTCGCGCAGGATCGATCGAGCAACACTTGATGCTGCAGTACTTTGCAGTGGGCTTGTGCACCGGTTCGCCACATCCGACGCGTGCGCAGATGCGGCGCGGCATGGTGGATCGCAACGAATGCCTCGACATGCCCGCCTCCGATGTCACCGACTGAGTGTACGCCGCTGCCACCACCCCCTGTCAACCGTTCCGTCACGCCGACTGCGTGTGCGCATCACGACGCGTTTGACACGCGCAACCCTGTGCACAGTGTGGACAACTGCGCACTATGACTGTGCTGTAAGGCACATGCCTGTGCGCAACTTTCGACGGCTGTTGCGCGCGCGTGTCGCGTGCCGGACGATCCGAGATCGAGCAACTCGTGAGTCGATCTGGTGAACACTCGAGTGAGTCTCTCGCGCTCGATCTCAGCGGCCCGGCTCGTCACCCAATCGAGCAGCGATGCGTGCCGCGAACGCGTCCATGGCGGCTACCGAGGAGCCCCTTCGGCGACGCCCGATGAGGCGCCGGACAACTCGCGATCGCCAACGACCTCGTTGAGCCGTCCGGTGGACACGTCGTACACGAACCCGCGAACGCTGTCTCGGTGCGGGATGAATGGACTCGCCTTGATGCGCGCGATCGACTGACGGATGTCGTCGGCGGAGTCTGGGAACGCCTCGAGCGAGAACGGCGGACGGATGCCGGTCTCCTCTGTGATCTGCGCCTTCACCGCATCGTCAGAGAACGTGACCATGCCGCAGTCGCTGTGATGGATGAGGATGATCTCCTTGGTTCCGAGCAATCGCTGCGAGATGACGAGCGATCGGATGGCATCGTCGGTCACCACTCCCCCTGCGTTGCGAATGATGTGTGCGTCCCCGATTTCGAGTCCCAGGATCGCGCTGACGTGCAGTCGCGCATCCATACATGCGACGACCGCGACACCACGCGCCGGTGGAAGCGGTGTCGCGCCCTTGTCGAATGTCGCCGCGTAGCGCGCGTTGTTCTCGAGCAGTTCATCAGTGACAGACATGACCTACCTCGTGCAATGTGCGATTTGATTGAACGCAAGCCGTGATGGTTGCCGCGCGGCATGTGCGAGCGCGACCGACAGAGTCCGGTGTCAGCGACGACAGATGGCGGAGCCGCAACAGCCGTGGTCGAGCCACCGGCAGCGCGTCAATCCGAGAGCCCTGGTGCCCATCGCGGCGACAGTAACAAATCCAGACTGGATTGGTCAAGTTTGTTGGGCGGCAGCGGACGCGTACGTGCCCGTGACGGAGCGGTCGCGTCGTGGTGTGAAGCGGCGGCGATTCCTATCGTGTCGGTGTGTCCTGGCGTGGCGGAAGACTTCTCGGTATCCTCTGCGTCGCGCTCTACGGCATCGTTGCGATCGCGTTCATCGCGCGGAGCGCCACCGACGCACTGACCTCGCCGGCCAACAGCGACTGGGTCGCGTTCGCAGTCGGTGCACATCTGCTCAAAACCGGTGGTTGCCTGTATTGCGCGTCCTCGCAGGTCGCGGCAACGCACGCCATGGGGCTCAATCCCGGCGACGGTATCAACCCGTTTGTCAGCCTGCCACCGGTCGGCTTCGTCTTCGAGCCGCTGGGACTGCAACCGCCGGTGCGCGGCGTGCTGATCACCCTGGCCGTCTCCGGCGTGCTCTTCGTCGCGGCAGTTGCACTCACATGGCGATTGCTGCCGCCGGCGTGGGTTCCGTGGCGGCGTATCGGCGGCGCATTCGTCTCGACGGGTTCGCTCGTCGGGCTCGTCGCGTTCCTGCAGTGGCAGTGGGCAATGGTGCTGGCGCTGCTGATCGCGTTTGCCCTGCAGCGCAGAGGACGTGGTGTCGCGGCCGGTGCCGTACTCTCGCTCCTGCTCGTCGAGCCGCAGGTGATATGGCTTGCACTCCCAATGCTGATCGCAGCCCGTCAATGGCGGATGGTGCTCGGGTTTGCCGGCGGCGCGCTCGGGTGGCTCGCGGCGAGCCTCGTGCTTGTCGGACCGGGGCAGTTGATCAGGTGGCCGGGATTTCTCCTCGAAGCACATGTGAGCGACGCTTTCCGCGGCGTCGGACTCCCCGCATTTGCGGCGTTCGTTGGCAACAGCGGCACCGCGGCTTTCGTGACCAGCGCGCTGCTCGGTCTCGCCGCGTGCGCGCTCGCGTGGATGCTTCGTGGCTCGATGCGTGTCCATCCTTCCCACGCGCTGGCACTCGGCGTCGTGCTGTCGCTGGTGGCGGCGCCGCATATCTATGCACAGGACCTCACGCTGCTGGCGCTGCCCTGCGTCGTGGTCGCACGGCGCCGGGGCGGTGCCGCGCTGCTCGTGATGCTCGGCCTGAGTCTCATCACCGCGATCGGATTCCTCGCGGCTCCCGGAGTGTTGCGGCTGCTTCCCGAGACCGCCCTGGTGATGGGCGCACTGGTGCTCGACGATCTTCGCGCTCCATTCGATCGGCGCGGGCGCGCGTACGTTGCGCTGCCGGTCGCCCTCGTCGGATCGCCGATACCCGTCCCGCTGCCGTCGGGTTAGCCGGCGTCTCAGCGCGACGAACATCACGGCAGAAGCCGCAGAGTCGCACGGTGTCCGAGGAGATCCCACCGCAGACACGTGCGACGCCTGATCCACAAATCGAGTCACTGCCGCAGCGCGAGACCGGCGGCTCGAAACGGTCGGCACTCCGGCGGCAGGTGACGTCGCTCGCCGTGGACATGAGTCCACTTCGCGAGTCGCGGGAGTTCCGGCTGCTCTTCATCGGCCAGGGCGTTTCCTACGCCGGCAGCATGATCACGTACGTCGCGATTCCATATCAGGCGTACGAGCTCAGCCGCTCGTCGCTCGTCGTCGGCCTGGTGAGCCTCGCCGAGCTGGTGCCCATTCTCCTGGTGTCATTCATCGGCGGGGCGCTCGCCGACGCAGTCGATCGGCGGCGGATGGTGCGCATCACGCAGATCAGCGCCTGCGCTGTCGTCGCCGTCCTGGTGGTGAATGCGGCGTTGCCACATCCACAGCTGTGGGTCCTGTTCGCTGTGGTCGTCGCGGCGGCGGGCGTCGATGCGCTGGAGCGCCCCTCGCTCGACGCCCTCGTCCCGCGGATAGTTTCCCGCGACAAGCTCACGGCTGCTGCCGCCCTCGAATCCCTCCGCGGCAATCTTGGCCAGGTGCTCGGCCCGCCGCTTGCGGGCATTCTCATCGCGGCCGTCGGACTGCCCGTCACGTACGGCGTGGATGTCGCGACGTTTCTCGTGGCGACGGTCGCACTGGCGCTGATGCATGCCGTTCCGCCGGCGCCCGACGCGGCGGGTGTCAATCTTCGAGCTGCGCTTGCCGGCCTTCGCTACGCGGCCGGCCGCCAGGACCTGCTGGGCTCATATCTCGTCGATATCAATGCGATGTTCTTCGGCATGCCGATGGCGCTGTTTCCACAGATTGCCTCGGGCCTTGGCGGGCCGGCCATTCTCGGGCTGCTGTACACGGCACCTTCGGTCGGGTCGCTGCTCGCGACCGTCACCAGCGGGTGGACAAGAGCCGTTCGCCATCACGGCCGCGCCATCTCGTTCGCTGCCGCGAGCTGGGGTGTTGCGATCGTGGTGTTCGGCTTTGCCGGCTCGCTCTGGGTGGCCCTGCTCGCGCTCGCCGTCGCGGGCGCGGCCGACATGATCAGCGGACTCTTTCGAACCACGCTCTGGAATCAGACGATCCCTGACGCGATGCGTGGACGTCTCGCGGGGATCGAGATGATCAGCTACTCGTCGGGGCCGGCGATGGGCAACCTCGAGGCCGGCGTCGTCGGATCCCTCGCGGGCGTGCGGGCGTCAATCGTGAGCGGTGGCATCCTCTGCGTTGCAGGCACCGCCGTGCTCAGCGCGGCGCTCCCGAAGTTCTGGAGGTATCGCGCGGCCTCGGCGATCGCAGCGACGGCAGGCGATCAACCCGCCGGCCATGGACCGGGGGACGGGAGCGATACGGCGTGAGGAGCATCCGGCGTCCTGCTGGTTCCGCCCGAAGCATCGTCGGTGCGTGGACGCATCGGGCCGGCGTCTGACCCCCTTACCCCACGCGGATACTGGCCATGCCGCCGTCCACTGCGAGCAGTGTTCCAGTGGTTGCCGCGGAAAGAGGGCTCGCCAGGTACGCAATCGCAAAGGCGATCTCATCGGCGGTGACCAGGCGGCCCATCGGCTGGCGCGCGCGAAGGGCAGTCGCGGCCGCCTCGGCGTCGGGAGCCTGGTCGAGAAGCCGTTGCACCCATGGCGTATCGGCGGTCCCCGGCGTGACGGCGTTCACCCGGATGCCCTGCTTGATGAAGTCGGCCGCCATCGCCAGTGTCAGCGAGCGCACAGCCCCCTTGCTCGCCGAATACAGGGCCCGTTGCGGGACGCCGATATCGGCAAGGACCGAGCAGGTGTTGACGATGGACGCATGACTCGACTTGAGCAGCAACGGCAGCGCAGCGCGGGTGATTCGGGCGATGCCGATGACGTTGACACTCAGCACGCGATGCCACTCGTCGTCGTCGTTCTGGCTCACATCCCCGGACGCCCCGATCCCGGCGTTGTTGATGAGGATGTCGATCGCTCCGAGAGCGTTGCCGACGATGTCGATCGCCGCGTCCGTGGAGTGCCGGTCCGCGACGTCGCAGGGGACATCCAGCGTCACACCTCGGCTCACCGCTGAGTACGCACGATCGAGGACCGCCACGCTCGCCCCGCGGTCGCGGAGTTGCGTGGCCGTAGCGGCGCCGATGCCACTGGCACCACCGGTCACCACTGCGACGAGCCCGTCGAAGTCATTCATGTCATTGCACCCATTGGAAGTGTTGCGAACTAGAGGCGTGGGTCGATGTGGAGCTTGGGTCCGGCAGAGGCCATGGCTGGTCGCCACCCGTCCAGCACGTCCCCCGTTCGATCCAGCCCGACTGTGGCGGCGACCAGCGGGCGGGGGTCGACGTACCCGGCCGCATAGTGCTCGATGGTTCCGGCCAGCCCCTGCGATGCCGCGAGGATGCCGACGGCGGTGACGTCCTTGAGCACCATCGTGCGCGTGTCGATGAGGCTGGGTGTGCCGGAGAGTCCGATGTAGACAACACGCTTGCCCGGTGCGACAAGGTCGAGCGCGAGTGCCGGAAGTTCCGCGGCGTTCGACGCGTCGATCACCGCATCCCACGCCAGCTGCGGCAACTCGCTCCGCTCCCAGATCCCGGCAAACCCCAGTGTCCGGGCGAACTCGAGGCTCCCCTGCGATCGGCCCATGAGATGCACCTCCGCCCCGTCGGCGCGCGCGAACTCCGCGACCAGCAGTCCGACGGTGCCGTTGCCGAGCACGAGCACGCGAGCACCCGCCGACACGGCCGCGGCGCGCACCGAGCGAAGTGCGTTGCCCCCGGGCTCGACCATCGCGCCGGCGGTGTCGTCGACGCCGTCGGGCAATGTGAGGAGCGCGGTCACCGGCACCGCAAGCTGCTCCGCAAGCGCGCCCGGAAACCCGCCGCGGATGCCGATCTCGACGCGGTCTTCGCAGACGTTGTGCCGTCCGTCTCGGCAGCGGTCGCAGTGGCCGCAGCCGATCATCGTGTCGCCGGTGACCCGGCGTCCGAGCCAGCCCGCGTCGACTCCGCGACCGACTGCCGAGACGGCGCCGCTCCACTCGTGCCCGAGCCGCATCGGGTATCGAGCGTGGCCCTGGTGCAGATAGGCCATCTCGCCGGTCCAGAACTCGACGTCGGTGCCGCAGACCCCCGCCCGGTGGATATCCACCACGACCTCGCCGTCACCGGCTGCCGCCTCGGGAACCTCCTGGACGCTGCCCGTATGCGGCCCTTCCACGACGAAGGCTTTCACCGATTCACGAGGTGACGGCGAAGCGGGCGTGACGCGGTGCCATCAGCGCTCGACAATATAGGCGGTCGCAACAGCGTCTTGTCCCGAGCAGTGGAAAGGTGGTCACGTGTGGCGGAGCTACGAAGCAGGCACTGGTACGCGGGCAACGACCGCAACGCGTACATCCATCGGGCGTGGATGCGGCGCGGCCTCCCCGCGCACGCCTTCGACGGGCGGCCGCACATCGCCATCGCCAATACCGCCTCGGATCTCACGCCCTGCAACGCGCACCTGAACGAGGTCGCGGAGAGCGTCAAGCAGGGGGTCTACGAGGCCGGCGGCATCCCGCTGAACCTGCCCATGGTGTCGCTCGGGGAGACCCTGGTCCGGCCGACCGCGATGCTCTGGCGAAACATGGCGGCCATGGCGGCCGAGGAGATGCTGCGGGCCAACCCGGTGGACGGCGTGGTCCTGCTCGGCGGTTGCGACAAGACAATCCCCGCGTTGCTCATGGCCGCGGCCTCCGTCGATCTCCCGGCTGTCGTCATCCCCGGGGGGCCGATGCTGACCGGGACGTTTCGAGGCCAGGCCCTCGGCTGTGGCACCGACGTCTGGCGGCTCTCCGAGGAGGTCCGCGCCGGCACCCTGACCGAGAGCGACTTCCTGCAGTCCGAGTCGTCGATGACCCGGAGCCGCGGCCACTGCAACACCATGGGCACCGCCTCGACGATGGGGCTGCTCGCCGAGGCACTCGGTATGGTGCTGCCGGGTCTCGCGGGCACGCCCGCCGCGGACAGCCGCCTGCTCGAGCATTCCCATGACACCGGCCGTCTCGTCGTCGAGATGGTCGCCGAGCGTCGAACCCCGTCCAGCCTCCTCACCCGTGGCTCGTTCCTCAACGCGATCGTGGCCCTCGCCGCGCTCGGCGGGTCGACCAATGCGGTCGTCCACCTGCTTGCCATCGCGGGTCGCCTCGGTGTCCAACTGTCCCAGGACGACTTCGACCTGACCGGCTCCGACGTCCCGCTGCTCGTCGACCTGCAACCGGCCGGCCGGTTCCTGATGGAGGACTTCTTCAGGGCGGGTGGTCTGCGCGCGGTGCTCCGCGAGGTGCAGGACCTCCTCGACCCCGCAGCCCTCTGCGTCACCGGCAAGCCGCTCGTCGAACACCTCGCCGACGCCCGGATCTGGGACACCGAGGTGATCCGCCCGTGGGCGGAACCGATCCAACCGCGAGCCGGCATTGCCGTCCTCTACGGCAACCTCGCCCCGGACGGTGCGGTCATCAAACCCGCAGCCGCATCCGAGCGGCTGCTGCGTCATCGCGGACGTGCCCTGGTGTTCGACTCGATCGAGGATCTGCACGCGCGGATCGACGACCCGGATCTGGACGTCGATGCCGACACAGTCCTGGTCCTTCGCGGCTGTGGCCCGAAGGGGTATCCCGGGATGCCCGAGGTCGCGAACCTGCCCTTGCCGGCGAAACTCCTCCAGCAGGGCGTTCGCGACATGGTGCGCATCTGCGACGGCCGGATGAGCGGCACCGCCTACGGAACGGTCGTGTTGCATGTGGCGCCGGAAGCGGCCGCGGGCGGTCCCCTCGGTCTCGTGCGCACCGGCGACTTCGTCATACTCGACGTCGCAGCGCGACGGCTCGACATCGACATCGCGGCAGAGGAGCTCGCAACGCGCCGTCCCGATGCGGCAACGGTCAGCGCCTACGCGAAACCGCTTCGTGGGTGGGAGCGGCTCTACGTTGCAACCGTCCAGCAGGCAAACACCGGGGCAGACCAGGACTTTCTGCTCGGGGCATCAGGCGACAAAGTCTCTCGCGAATCCCATTGACAGAGGAACAGACCACCATGCCCACACCGATTGCTGATGGACGTCCGATTCGCTGGGGAATCCTCGGCGCGGGCGGCATCGCCGATACCGTCAGCGGCGACATCAATTTGACCAGCGGCAATGTCGTCACCGCGGTGGCCGCACGCCACGCCGGCCGTGCGGCGGAATTCGCCGCCCGCCACGGGGCCGCGCGCAGCTACGGGGACTACGCGGCGCTCGTCAATGACGATGAGGTCGATGTCGTCTACGTGTCCACGACACACCCGCACCATCGCGCGCACGCGCTGCTGGCGATCGACGCCGGCAAGGCGGTGCTCATCGAGAAGCCCGTATGCCTCAATGCGGCCGACGCGCGCGAGGTGTTTGCCGCTGCGACACACGCCGGCGTCTTGGCGATGGAAGCGATGTGGATGCGCACCAACCCGTTGATCCGCCTTGCGCAGCAGATGATCGCGGACGGCGCGATCGGCGAGGTACGCGGTGTGCGGAGTGAGTTCGGGCTCGGCCTCGCCTTCGACCCGAAGCACCGTCTCTATGAGCTCGCAAACGGCGGTGGCGCGCTCCTCGACCTCGGGGTCTACCCCGCGACATTCGCCTACCTGTTCCTCGGCCCACCGGACGAGGTCATCACCGCGGGCACACTTGCTTCCACCGGATCCGATGACACGGTTGCGATGCAGTGGATGTACGGCAGCCACCCGGGCGCGCAGATCTGGACGTCGGCACCGATCTGGGCGCCGAATGAAGCGGCCATTCTTGGCACAAAGGGGTGGATCAAACTCCTCCCCCAGATGTACCGGCCGGGCGGACTGGTCCTGCGCAACGAGAGTGGCGAAACCCACGTCGACGATCCGCTCGCGGGCAACGGCAACGGCTACCAGCCGGAAATCGAGGAGGTCGAGCGCTGCCTCCGCGCGGGCCTGCTCGAAAGTCCGCTCATCCCGCACGCCGACACGCTGGCGATTCTCGAAATCCTTGACGACGCACGCGCCGCGGTGGGTGTGGTCTATCCAGGCGAGAAGGCCCGCTCGTGACACCCGTACGTTTCGGTCTCGTCGGGTATGGGTTTGGCGCTCGCTACTTCCACGCGCCCCTGCTGGTCGCCGCGCCGGAGTGCGAGGTGGTGGCCGTCATGACGTCTTCCCCTGAGCGCCAGGCGCTGATTGCGCAGGAAATTCCCGGCACGCCGACTGTCCCGACGCTGCGAGCGCTCGTGGATGCGGGCGCGGAGGCTGTTGCGATTTCCACCCCCGCGGAGACTCACTCGGCCGTGACCGACGAAGCGCTGCGGCTCGGTCTCGCCGTCGTGTGCGACAAGCCGTTTGCGATGGATCCGTCGGCAGCGCGCCTCACCGTGGCGCTTGCCGAGGAACGGGGACTCATGCTCAGCCCGTATCAGAACAGGCGCTGGGACTCCGATTTCCGCACTGTTCAGAAACTCGTTCGCGACGGGGCACTCGGAACGGTGATGCGATTCGAGTCGCGATTCGAGCGCTGGGCGCCCCAGCGCGGGCCGGGTCGCGCCGGAGGCGGCACGCTCCTCGACTTCGGGAGCCACCTCGCCGACCAGGCGCTGCTCCTTCTCGGTCCGGCAGTCGAGGTGTATGCGGAGCTGCGGCTGCGCGAATCCGGCCTCGATGACGACGTGTTCATTGCGGTCACCCACGCGAGTGGCGCCCTCTCGCAGCTCTGGGGCAGCTGGAGCCAGTCGGCACCTGGGCCTCGATATCGAGTCACCGGCAGCACTGCGACATACGTGCTCGGTCCCGCCGACACCCAGGAGAACCTGCTGCTTGCCGGTGAAACGCCGGCGTCGCTCGGCGATCGCTGGGGCGTCGAGCCACCTGAGAGCCACGGGACCCTGCACACCGGAACAAACGCGGTGACGTATCCGACCGAGCGTGGGCGGTGGGATCTGTTCTATCCGGCGTTCGCGGGTGCTGTGCGTGGCACCAATCCCCCGCCGGTGAATCCTCGCGACGCGATCGCGAGCCTCACGCTGCTGGCCGCGGCGAGAAAGAGCGCCGAGACCGGAGCGGTGGTGTCTATCCCCGAGGCATGAACGACGCCGACGCCGCACAACTCGACGCGTTACTGGCGGAAGAGGACCGGCTCGTCTTCTCCCACTTCGATCACGATGTCGCCTGGCAGCTCGGATCGAGGTTGCGAGCCGCGGCGCTCGCGGAGTACCTCCCGGTTGCGATCTCGATTCGACGCAACGGCCAGTGCCTGTTCCATGCGGCACTGCCTGGTTCATCGGCCGACAACGACGCGTGGTTGCTCCGCAAGGCGGCGGTGGCCGAACGCTACGGCCACTCCTCGTACTACCTCGGCTGCAAGTTCCGCGCCGACGGGCGTGACTTCGACGTGGACTCTCGCCTCGACGTCGGCACGTTTGCCGCGCACGGCGGCGCGTTTCCACTGATTGTCCGCACGGCCGGATGCATCGGCACCGTTGCGGTTTCCGGGCTCCCGCAGGTCGAGGACCATCGTTTCGTCGTCAAGCACCTCGAGGGATTTCTCGTCGAGAGCGAGCAGATTTCAAGCCAGTGAGCTGACTACGCCGCGCGCATACTCCGTGTATGGGCGCGCGCTGGAAGGTGGCGGCAACGGCCTCGGTGACGGCACTCACGCTCGCCGCATGCGCCACATCCGGCACGGCCAATGGCCACGAGTACGAGCAGTTCCGGGTTTCCTGTTGCGTGGACACGAGCCTGCAGACGGACTGGCATCCGGGTGGCACTGTCACGCTGCACTGGATCGTCGCAGGCGCTGGCACGACAACCGACCCCGTCGCGGCTCCCATCAGGCTCACGGCGGCGATATCAGGTCCGTACCCGAGTGTCGCCGCACTCAAGGCCGGCGGATCCGAGTCCGAGACACTGACTGCCGCCCCGCTGCATCTGAGTGCCCGGAACCCGGGCAATCCGGTGAGTACCATGGTTGCGTGTAGTCGTCGCTGCGCCAGCCAGGCTCCGAAGCGGGACCGTGGTGCAGGGGACTGTTGTGACGGGTGGGGGACGCTCGACTAATGATGGAGGCATCGCAGCGCGTCTCACCACGGTCAACCGGTCAGGGCGGCGGTTCCACCACGGCATTGCCGTCGCCGATGTGGATGCGCCAACCCTCCTCATGCACGCTGACGGCCGCATGAGCACGCTGCCAGGCATGAGCACGCTGTCAGACGGAGGAAGCATTTTCGCGGTCGGCCCTACGGCAGTCGCCTTTGAGTCGGGGCTGATCTGGGAGTTCCACTCCGTCGGGATCAGCCCCGCGGCACCGGGCGCATATCTGAGCGCGCTGAATCCGAACACCGGCCTGGCGTCGTCCTCGAGCCTGCCCGTTCCGGGGATCGGCGGCGACGGCGGGGTGCTGGTGCACGTCACCGCTCCAGGGTCGCCCGGGTTGTGGGTCGTCGTGGGGGTTAACTAGGAGTGCGGTGAAAGCACTAGGGTTCGCGGTTCTGCCGATCTACACGGTGTAACGCGTGGAGGCGCCGAAACCACAAAGCCGGTCGAGAGCGATCCCTGCTCTTGTGGCCGTGGTGGCGGGCGTTGCGGTCGCGTCATGGCTGACGACGGTGGGGCGCAGGCGCACCTGGTCGTCGACCACCTCCAGGGCGAGCTGGCTGCGACCGCTGACCCCAGCGCTTCTAATCGTCAAGTCGTCGCACCAGGGATGCTTGAATCCCAGCCTGGTCGGGGATTCGCCAGGAGAAGTTCGTACCGCACGCCCTGCCGGCCGCCGACCTCAGCCGGTCCAATGGCGGCGAACCCCGCCCTCGCAAGCAGCCGCTGCGAGGCGACATTCTCGTTGCTGGCCGTCGCCCTGAGTGTCCGTAACCCGTACTCCTCATCGGCAAGCCGGCACAGACCTCGCAATCCCGACGTCGCCACGCCACGACCTGCGGCCCGTTGCGCAACGCGATAACCGACCTCCGCGGTCCCATCCACGATGTCGTAGAGGTTGAATCGGCCCAGTATCGCCCCGTCCTCATCGACGAGCACATGAAAGACTCCGATGCCCCGCTCCTGGTCGGCCAGGAGCACACGGTACCGGTGCGCGAATTCGACGAAGAAATCGTCGCCGCGATCGTTGATCGATTCGGCGAAGTACGCGCGGTTCGCTCGCTCAAAATCGAGGAGCGCCGGCTCGTGGTCGGGGCGAAGACGCTGCAACTCGAGCATCCCTGAAACCTACTCCGGCCGCCCCGGCACCACCGGCTGATCCGTGTTCCGGGCGTTCAACGCCTGATGCCGGACGGGAGGCTGAGAGCCGGTGGGATCGCCGATCACCGGCCCACGTACCGGATCCGCGGATCGACCGCCGCGTAGACAAGGTCGGTCACCAGCGACCCGACCACCGTGAGCACACCCGCGATCAGGATGGCCCCGAGCATCGTGTAGAGATCTTCCACTTGCGCAGCGGACCAGAGCGTCATCCCGAGCCCCGGATACCCAAAGAGCACCTCGACGACGAGCTGCGCCCCGAAGATCTGAGGAAGCCGCGTGCCCAGCAGTGTGATGATTGGCAACGAAGCGTTGGGGAGTGCGTGGCGGAGGCTGACTCGCGCACGGGAGGCGCCCTTGGCTCGCGCCATTGTGATGTAGTCCTTGGTCAGCTCCTCCATGGTCGACGCCCGGAGATAGCGGCTGAAGAGCGCCACCGTTCCCGTTGCCAGTGTCAGCGTGGGGAGAATCAGCCCCGCCGGGTCGGCGAGGACATCGCCCGTGTTCCAAACCGGCGTATTCAGATTGATCCAGTTCAGCTCAGTGACAAGCAGCACGATGAGCCAGGTGCCCAGCAGGTACGGCGGGATCGAGTAGAGCGTCATCGCGACGATATTCGAGATTTGCGCTCCGCGCCGGCGCCGCCGTGCCGCCTCGTAGAAGGCGATGGGGATGGTGAGGGCCATCACCAACAGTGTCGAGAGGCCGGTCAGGATCAGCGAGTTGATCATCGGCCCCTGCACCAGCGTGCCCAGGTCGAGGTCGACCTGGACCCCCTCGATGGGGTCGATCTGGTCGGCGAATCCCGGCGGCGTGAACGCGATCCTCCCGTGCAGGAGATTCTCGAGGAAGTCGAAGTACTGGACCGGGAGCGGCTGGTCGAGCCCGTTCTGATGGTCGTACATCGCCCACTGGGCCGGGCCGCTGCGCGGTCCCAGGAGGACCCTTCCCGGGTCGCCGGGGAACAGGCGCTCCAGGAAAAACACCACGGTGGCCACGCCGAGCAGGACCAGAACGGCCTGGAGGACGCGCCCGACGAGGTATCTGAACATCCCCGTCTAATGTGTCAGGTCGACGCCCGTTCCATCACTCAGAAGTGACAACCCATCGCCCGCCACGGTGCCCCTGCAGACCACCTTCGCGGTGTCGATCATGGAGCCGGCACGGACGTCGGGAGTCAAACCCGGAGAGACTCCGGTCCACTTGTGACCCACGAACCTCCACGTAAGGCTGAGAGGCTGGGCCGGGAGTCAAGCTCGGCCGCGCGCACCCGCAGGTCACTCAGGGCCGCTGCGGCATGGAGCGGGAACGGTTCGTCATTGTCCGGCTCCATCCAGCGCTCAACGGCGATTGTGAAGGCGAGCATCCCCACCTCCGCCCCCAGCCGGGCGGTCAGCTCGTCTTCGCCCCGTTCGCGCAGGGCAGCGCTCATGGACCTGGCGATCCGGGCGTGCTTGAGCAGTCCCCGCTCCTGCAGTTCGCTGTTCGCCCCGACCACCAGCACGCGTTTGGCGGCCTTGACCCGCTGGTGCGGGGTCATCGCGACCTCCGCAGCCGCGAACGCCGCCTGCAGGCACTCGGTGAGTGTCGCACCCGGGGATGCAGCCCGGATGGCGTCGGCGAACAGCCCGGCCAGCACGTCTTCACCGCCGAACAACACCTCCCGCTTGTCGGCAAAGTGCCGGAAGAACGTGGCGCGGTTCAAACCGGCGCGATCCGCGATCTGCGCGACGCTCGTTTCCCCGTACCCGTTCTCCACGAACAGGTCCAGCGCGGCGGTCTCCAGGCGCTCACGCGCGTTCGGTGCCCATCTGCTCACCGTCACAGCATAAGCGAGGCGACCGGATCGCATCACCGGCGAGTGATGCGACAGCATCGCATGAGGGTGCTACCATTGATGCAACCGGATCGCATCGGCTTTCTGGCAGCGGCGCCGGCGCCGCGCACCTCATCACCTGAGCGCACGACCAAGGAGGATCTTCATGCGCATCTTCGTCACCGGCGCCTCCGGCTGGATCGGCTCGGCCGTCGTCCACGAGCTCATCGGTGCCGGCCACCAGGTCCTCGGGCTGGCCCGCTCGGACGCCTCCGCCACAGCAGTCGCCGACGTGGGCGCCGAGGTGCTACGCGGCGACCTGAACGACACCGACGTGCTTCGCGCCGGCGCCGTCGACAGCGACGGCGTCATCCACCTCGCCTTCGTCGTGCCCAGCGTGAGCGAGGCTGCGACGCGGACCGATGCCAAGGCCATCGAGACGTTTGTCACCGGACTCGCCGGCTCCGGCAAGCCCCTGGTGATCTCTGGCGCGACGCTCGTGACGCCCGGCCGACCCGCGACCGAACGCGACGAACTCATCGCAGCCGGGCCCATCGCGGCCCGCATCACCAATATGCAGGCCGCCCTCGCCGCCGCAGACCGGGGCGTCCGCTCCTGCCTGGTCATGTTGCCCCGCTCGGTGCACGGGCAGGGAGAACGTCACGGCTTCGTCCCCCAGCTCATCGCCGCGGCCCGGGCCAAGGGCGTCTCCGGCTACATCGGCGATGGGACCAGCCGCTGGCCCGCGGTCCACGTGAAGGACGCTGCGAGCCTGTACCGGCTCGCCGTCGAGCGGGCCCCCGCCGGCGCAGCGCTCAACGCCGTCGGTGACCAAGGCGTGCCCGTTCGCGAGATCGCCGAGGTCATCGCTCGGCACCTGAACCTGCCCGTCCGATCCCTGCCCGCCGAAGAATTCGACGGCATGCTCGTGCGCATTCTCAGCACCGACATGCCCGCTTCCAGCAGCATCACCCAGGAACTCCTGGGTTGGAAGCCCACCCACCCCGGCCTCATCGAGGACATCGAACAGGGCCACTACTTCGTCTGACCGGTGTCTCTCCACGACACTCCCTGGACCAGAGCGATGGTGGGCGCTAAGGGGTTCGGGTCGATGCCCCCACTGAACAAGCCCATCTCAGTATTCGTGTAACCATGCCTCAAATGGACGCGGAGGCATCGGTCGCGCTGGTGACAGGCGCGACAGGCGGGATCGGTAAAGAGATCGCTCGCCAACTTGCCGCCGCTGGCTGGAGCGTGCTGGTTGGCGCTCGGGACAGGGCGCGCGGCGCGAAGGCGGTGGCCGAGGTGGGCGGTCAGCTGTTGCTGCTCGATGTCACCGACCCGCTGAGCATCGCAGCTGCCGCCGAATCGGTGCCCAGGCTGGACGTCCTGATCAACAATGCCGGCATCGCCCCGGACACAGGGACGATCGTCACAGAGACCGAGGTCGACGTTTTTCGGCGAACCTACGAGACCAACGTGTTTGGCGTCGTGGCGGTGACCAACGCGTTTCTGCCGTCACTGCGCCGCTCCGATCACCCGCGAATTGTGAACATCTCAAGTGGCACCGGGTCCCTGACCTGGAGCAGCGCCGCGAACTCGCAGTTCGATTTTCGGGCCGCCAGTAGAGGGGCCGGCGCCGCCTATCGTTCGTCGAAAACGCCCCTGAACGCGTTGACCGTCTTCTACGCGCAGGCACTTGCGGACGACGGGATCAAGGTCAACGCTCTCGCGCCTGGGTTGCGGGCCACGAACCTCAACCCGCAAGCCTTGGCGGCGGGCGGGGACCCGAGCGAGGCTGCCGCGGCGGCAATCAGGCTCGCACTGCTTCCCGATGACGGACCAACAGGGCAGCTTGTCTCCTGGGACGGAACGGTTGCACCTTGGTGAGATGGTCCAAGCCGATGGTGGGCGCAACAGGGACCGAACCCCTGACCTCTGCGGTGTCAGTGTGGTGAAACATCCCGAGCCGAGCAAATGATCGTACTGCCGAGCTGGGAGCGCACCCGCAAAGTCAGCTGATCCGGCGGTAGCGGATGTGGGTGGTCAGCGGCGAGTGCAAGACCTCGGCAGGCTCGAAGCCGAAATACTCGGTCCCGTCGAAGATGCGCTCCCCCGAACCGAGCAGGACAGGCGCGATGTCGAGGGTGAGCTCGTCGATCACCCCAGCCAGCAGCGCCTGCCGCACGGTCGAGGCTCCGCCGGCGATGTCCACGTCGCCTTCCCCGGCGGTCTCACGTGCCGCGGAATAGGCCGCGTCGAACCCTTCGGTGACGAAGTGGAACGTAGTCCCCCCGTCCATCTGGATTGGATCGCGACCGTGATGGGTCAGCACGAACACCGGCGCGTGATACGGCGGTTCGGGGCCCCACCAGCCGGTCCATTCCTCGTCCCAGTCCCCGCGGATCGGGCCGAACATGTTCCGCCCCATCACATACGCGCCCCGCGGCCGCATGAGCCACTCGGTCGCGATCTTGTCGGCCTCAGTCGCCCGCGGGTCGCCCATGTGCCAACCGTGCAGCTCCCGGCCCCGCTTCCCCATCGGGTTGTCCAAGTTCTGGTCCGGCCCGGCGACGAAGCCGTCAAGCGAGATCGACATGTGACAGGTGGTGTCTGGCACGACAAGCTCCCGAGTGGTTGCGACCAACAAGCGGTCGTCCGGACGCTAACAGTGTGGCGACCGCCCTTGCCGGATTGTCGCTCTCCGCTCGGTGCGGGTTCGGGCCGGCTCCGTGAACGGGCTAGCCTGCTCGCGCCGGCGGACACCGATTGTCGATGCTGCCACCGCTCGTGCAGACTGAGAATCACGCGACCCTGTCCACACCGACCGGTTCACGCGGCGGGCGCACTCATATGCCGCGACCAGCGCGCTGTCGAGCTGCTCGGGACTCGGTGTGGTGGGCGCCTCCTTCCTCTTGTGCCACGACGATCGCGAGATGATGAAAGCGGTGGAATTCTTGGCAGTTTGGGTCGGAGCGACGGCTGCGATTGGTCTGCTGACGACGTGGATTCGTGCCGATCGGACTCCGCGCTGGCTTTACCGATACCGCGGCGCGCCGCCCGTAGACGAACGACTCGCAATCGCGATAGCCATCCTGGTGGACGCCGCCATTGCAACCCTGGGCGTCACCCAAAGTGCCGGCGCGACCTTCTGGGTCTCCGTCGCCATCCTTGTTAGTGCGCAGGCGCTCATGTTGGGAAGCCGGCTATGGCACGTGTCCCGACGGCATGACGCTCGAGTGTGTGCAGGTTGCGACCCCAGGGGTCCTCGCCTTGCTCCGTCACCGCGTGGGCTGATGCTCCATCACCGGTCACCGCCGTCGGATCCCAATCACCGCTCGAAAACGAAGCACGAGGGCCGGACACTAGACCCATCGGTCACACGCCGGATAGCAGGCCGCCGGTCTCCCCGTCGAGGTCAGTTTCCTTGCGATTCTGACCCCGACAGGAGATATATCAGCGGGCAAGAGAGATGAGGCCGGCGTGCGCGAGTCACCCGGGCGTCAATATCACCGTCCACGTTCCTGGGTTAATCCCGAAGAACGGAGCCTTGTATTCGATCGCGACGACGTGACCATCCGGAACCTCGATCGTTATCGACGAGTCCCCGCCGCGAGAAACGAAGTTCATCGGGTAGTAGCATCGGACAACATGGCGGCCGGGCGTCACGGGAATGAAGGAAGTGCCCCATCGCCGAACCACGGGAGAGCCGCCATCGACCATGAGCCGGACGTCTCGAAAGGTGTTGAGCTGCGTGCGACGGGTCGTGACCTTGATTCCCGTCGCGTGCGTCGATGCTACTTTCTGGGTCTGCTCGGATCCGTCGCTGACCTTCGCTGCGAGAATGCGCTGGGCTTCTTGTTCGTCGTCCTCGGGACTAGGACTGTGGGTCCACCGGCTCCACAGCGAGGCTCTGCTCATCCATCGGAGCATACGCGCGACTGCACGGAGGGCTCTGCCTTGGACACAGCAAATGCGAGCTGATATGGCCGAGACGACGTTGGCCCTGGGTACAGTGACGGACTCTGGCCTGAACAGCGAGCGTCTCTCCGACGACGACGTTTTATGCACCAGCCCGCGGCGCGTTCGGCGGTCGAACGGCCCACGCTGGAGTCGCCTCCGGCTCAGTTCCAACGAGTCGACACCACGGAGCTTCCAGCAACCCCCGCGAGGGCCCCGGATAACCGCTGCTCGCGTCCGGGTATGCGCGGAAGATCGAAGCAACGATCGCCGATCGTGCAGCCCGCACTGCGCCCGTATGGACCGGCTGCGAACTGGGGCTTGTCTCAGGAATGGCCTGTGACAGAAACGCGTCGAGCTCAGGGAAGACCGTCGTACAAATCCGATAGACGCGCTTCCTCTCCTGTGCGTCGGCATACGTCGGATAGCTACTCCAAGAGCGGCCGAGCATCGCAAGCTGTTCATGTGCGAGCGAGGGCCACACCGACGTGACGGGCCGGCTCACCAGTTCGAGTTCTTCTGGCGGGATCTCCAGCTTCACTTCGTCAGGCTACATCGGAGCGGAATGAACGCCTGTGACGTCCGGTCACGGGTGGCGTCAGGGGGGCCTGCCGTATCGGCCGCATCTCGGCTGTACACGAAGAAGTCCAACTGCAGCGAAAGTCCAGGCCGAGGTCAGCGCTATCCGCCGTGAGAACCGAACGCGGCAGGCCCTGACGCGCCGCCCAACCGCACGCCCTGGCGTGACGGACCGAGACGTCTACTCGACTTGAACCTGTTCGTTGACCCGGAGTGTCTGTTGTGATGAACCGTCACCGACCCTGTACGTCACGTCAGTCCCCACGATTGTCCAGGGGTGGGGAAAGGGCCCCGTCGTTTGCAGCAGCATGACGAGGTTGTAGAAGTCACCGGCGCGTAGCACGGCGCCGAAGGCCGGCTCGAGCGTGCTGCGCAACGCAACCCCGGTCGCTCCGGTCGCATATCCGGGTGCTTTGCCCCTCGCGTCGTTCAGGTCGCCGGTCACGACCTCGATTCCGGACCACTCCACCACAACGGGTGTGGACGCTGGCTCGATCACGGCCTTGACGCTTTCGATGGTGACCCGGCCCGGCCCCAAGACCTTGAGTGTGTTCGAACCATCAGTGAGCTGCGCCACCGGCTCCTGCCATGTGAGTGTGTAGCTGTATCCAGTCGGCGCGACGCTGACAAGTGTCGCAACAACCGGCCGGGTGGTCGGACGCGGGGTCGGACTGGATGCGCATGAGCTCGCCGTCACCGCCAGGAGAGCGCCGGTTCCAAGGGCCACGCGCCATCCCGGGCGGGAAGCTGTGCCCGGCCGAACGTGAGGACGTTCTTCCTCCATCTGGTTGATCATCCACCATTCCCATGCCATAAGTCCGGTAGTCTCGAGCTGAGGCAGCAGACCGTTGGCCGGTGGCCTGTATTGCCAAAAACCGATGGTGGGCGCAATAGGGATCGAACCTATGACCTCTGCGATGTCAATGTGCGAATCACGAGCCTTGAGATCGGGCTGAGATCGCGGGTCAGGCAGAGTACCTCCATCCTCCCCCAACAGCAGCTCTCTCGGCTCCTTGGAGGCCGGTCGTTTGAGGCTGGAAAGCGTTGCGGACGCCTGTCGGATCCGTCTTCTATCCGCCACCGGTTGCTGGGCATGGGGCGCTGTCATGGGTCGATCCCGTCGACATCCGCGCCGGATGCGTCGTTCTCGCCGGCCGCCCCGCGTTGCTCGAGTTGCCCTCAGATATGTTGGCTGATCACTTGACCGTCTTGATCCAGCACTTTGGGCCTGTGGCGGGTCCACAGCCGGACAGAGACGCACACAACCCAGAACGGGACGGACGCGAATACCACGAGACCCATAACTGCATCGATCGCCTCCGTGCCATTGGTGTGTGTGTACGGCGATACCCAGACCACGATGCCAATCGGGAGCGCGGCGGCGGTCAGTACTCCAGCCGAAAACACGGTCCTTCCGAGGTGATCGGTATGGCGACCGCGGTAGGAAACGACCGACATCCATGCGAGTACGGCGAGAGATGATGCCCCGGACGCCGGGACGATCCACCCCGGCGCGGTTTTGCCGAGGCCTCCCGTAGCCCCGAGTGCCAGCGCGATACCGGAAGCGGCTGTGGCGACGGAAAGGGCTACGCCCAACGCTCTCACAGACCGATCTTCGGCAGCGACCACCGCGATAGGAATGAGTAGCAGCCCGAGCCCGCCGCCGACGATGCCGACCCAGAAGTACTCAGCGTCGGAAGGAAGCACCAGTCCCGCTTCAGCCGACAGAAAGAGGCCAACAACCCATAGGAAGGCACCGGCAAACCCCGCCATCGCCGCCCCGCGCTCAAAGCGCTGCCTCGACGCCGCAGTCATTGCAATCCAGGCGTTGAAGAACGCATCCACGCCTCGAGTTGTGTCAATCGAAGGTCATCGCCGGGAGTGTCTGTAGAGTGGTGCCCTGTCGCTGTCAGCACGACAGTGGAGCCGTCTCCCAAAACGGCACGGATGGCGCGGCCCGGGAATTCGCGGCTGGACCCACCGAGGCGAAAGCCGTCTATCGAACTCCGCGGTATTCGCCGGGTCGTGAGGAGGTTCCGCACGATCAGATTGGAGTCGTTTCCAACGACTTCCACGCTGGTCCAGCGCCATCCCAACCCCACGACGACAGCAAGCATCGCGAGTGGCGCAAGTGCGACCAGGGGCTCACGCAGCGCCGCCACGATGGTGAAGATCAGGACGATGCCGCCGCAGACGCCGAAGTAGGCAGCGAGCAAAACTCGGAATCGACGATCCAGGTGCAGCACCAGATTGTCGCTCACCAGCGTCATTCTTCAACGAGTGCACAGTCAGACGACCGTCCGTGGCCGTCTCGTTTCACGGTGCACCTGGCCGGTTTTCAAGTTCGTTCGTGGTGACTGCGGTGATGGTCGTAGACGTTCGCAGCGTATTCAGAATTCAGCGTCCACATAGGGGTTGCGTTCGCAGGAGCTCGCACCTGACCGCGCCATACGGTGTCAGATAGGGTGTCAGTCGGCTCAAGGCAGATGAGGCTCGCGTGGGCAGCTGCCCCGCGCCTTGGTGTCGATCTACAGTGCACCGATGGAGCAGTTACCGGACTACTCGGAGGCCGACTGGCTGAGGGTAGCCGCTGGCGGCGAGTTGTTTGCCGGGCTCGACCCGCCTGGCTACCCAGCTCGCGCGCGCATATTTCATGCCATCTACGAGGACCCGAGCGGTAGCCGGGAGCCACAAGAGGGAAGTGTGGATGCGTCCGGTGGGCTGATCGAAGGACCGGACGATTGGGTCCGGATCCGTTGGCGCGACCTAGCGTCGCGTGAGGGCATCACTTTTGGCAGCGAAGTCCTCGAGCGCGGGCCGCGTGGCGTCAGCGAGTTCTGGTCACCGATGCTGATCAGGACCGAGGGCTGGCTGGAGTCGCAGCAGCCTCCCCCCATAGGGTCGTTGGACGCGCAGAGCTTTACGCGGATGGTGCAACTCATCACGCGCGAGGTGCCGGACACCGACATCATCGTCTACTACTGCCCGCTCGTTACGCCGAACAGTTACAACGACGAGCCGACAATCTATCGTGGGAGGTTGTCTGACCTTCGCCAGTTCACAGTGAGCCGCGGAATCCACAACAGCCCGCAGAACTGGTGGGCAATCGACAGGTCTTGGATCGTGTACACCGACGTGGATCTACCCACCACTGTGGTCTCCGGACCAGTCAACCTAATCGAGGCCCTGTTAGGTGACGAATGGCTGGAGTCCTACCGCCTTCCGCCCTAACGGAACCAGAAGAGCCGCTGAGTCGTGCGCGGCGTCAGGGGTCATTGGCGGATGCCGGCTGACCGACTTTTCTCTCATTCGTCCGGGTGGGGAACCCCTTCCGTCTGTCTCTGCGACAGCGAACGAGATTGCGGCGGTTCGCGTGTCCGCGTAGAAGTCGCGATCAGTGAGCCTCACAAGCCGCTGTTCCCGCAAAAACTACCCGCGGTTGCTATCAGGACTCCTGCGCGACACGGGATTTAGGGAAATACCGGTCGACCATGGCGGCACTATCGCGGCGAGCGTCCCGTCCTTGTCGGCAAGTAGTCGGGCTCGGAGTTCATTTGCGAGACGGGTAGCTGCGTCCCCGTCGGCAACGAGAGCGACTTCGTCATATGCATCCTTGGTGACGATCGATGCGAGGGCTTCCCAGACGAGGCGTGATGACTGGTCTTTCAACGCCGTCGGGTCGGTCCTCGCCGCGTCGAGGGTACGCTCGCGATCCGGAGTTGAATCCCACCGCGCGAACGCCGCGCCGATCCCGGTTCTCCGCCAAAGTGTGCCGATCCGGCTGCTTGCCTTATCAAGCCCGAGGGTCGGGTCTTCCCTGGGCACGTCGAACGCGGCAAGTTCGTCGCTGTAGCCGTCGAAATAGTCGTCTACATCGTTCCGAATCGACTCCATATCGAGAACTCACGATACACGGCCTGGCAGCGATGCCCTGGGAAGGCGTCCGAACGAAACTGAACGTGCGCCAAGGGGGAGCCCGGCGATCGCTGCGCGGCTCAAGGGACATGCGCGGATGCTGGCCTGGATCATGGGCCTGCTACTCGGGGGTGACGGGTCCCCCGTGTCCTCGGGTGCAATCATTGCCGCGTGGAGCGCTTCTTAGTTAGGGCGGAACTTGAGCCGGCGCCCGGATGGCTCTGGGTGCGCGCAGAGTCGGCGCAGCACATCAAGCAAACGTCGCCGCTTCTGGAGGTTGCGCGCGATCCTCCGCCATGGATGTCGGAGGAAGAGCTCGCTGGACTCCGCGAGGTGAGCTTGGATGATCGGGATGATCCGCTTCTTTTGGCGCTTCGCCGTCGCTACCAAACCTACGAACCACCAGGCCATCTCTCGATGAACGACGGAATTTCTAAAAATTTGGACTGCAGATTGTGCGGCCATCCCCCGAAAGACCACGCCTTCGACCTGCTGTGCCCAATCGTCGTGTTGCCAAGCGTCCTTGCCGAAAAGGCTGCGATGTTCCCGGAGAGCAGCTATGGGGCTGTTGAGACCACTATCGTCCTCAACGACGGTCGCGAATTCCCACGGGCCTTCGTTTCAGGTAGGCAGGTCGTAAAGGTAGGGAGATACAACGTGCCGCCCGGAGGCTCATTCCGAATGATTCCTTTCGCCAGTGAAGAAATCGCCGACGTCTTGCCGATCGATGCGACCCATCGTCTCAAGAGACATTAACGAACCCTGGCCTGCCCGCTCGCTCTATCTCTCGGCGGCGGAACGTCCCACGAGGCTTACGAGGTCGACCTTAGCGACCTGACCGCGCGACTGGGCCGTCGGGTTGTCAGGCCTGAGCGGCTGCCTTCCGTCGCGCGCGGTCAGCATTGGCCGGCCGAGGCGGCATGGGGAGCCATCCATCGGCCCACCAGTAGTTGCCGTCGGGCGAGCGCAAGGCCTGTGCAGGTGCGGCTTCGACTAGCGGCACCCAGTGATCGGCCTCCCACCACCAAGCGCGGTCGGGAGACACTGTGAACGCGGGCGCCGCGCCGCAGCGAATCGCTCGCTGCGCGCCTCTGTCTGACGCGACACGAGCGCCGACGAACAGCAGACACCAGAGGACGATCGCCACGCCAGGGAGCCAGAAGAGAACCTCCCACGAAGCGCCAGGCAGCAGCAATGGGACGCCGCGGCCCAGGATCACCGCAAGCGTCCACGCGGCCCCGAAAAGAACGGGAGCGGCCGTGGAATTCGAATGACGAATCCACGCCGGCGCGAAGCGTGGATGACGTGCGGTTGCGATAACCAGAATGCCGTACAAAGCCAGAAGCACTGCGACACCGTCAAATGCAATCGTGACTCCGCCGGGGACGCTCTGCAGCGCTGGCCATGGATTCACGGTTTCGACTAGGACAACCACCGGAAGAACGCTCTGGACAAACGCCTCCCGCGTGGACAGCGTCCGGCCTGAGGGTATCTTCCAAGGCGGGCGTGGTACTCCACGGGGGCTATCGATCGTCATCCATCTCCTCCCACATCAGACCTCAGTGTAGCCTCTTGGGTCAGCAATCACCCGCGTTACCAATCACTCTGGTTCGGGCGGCGCGCATCTGGACCCAACGGGCCGAGCCTCGCGAGCGAGAACGCGGCCAGGTTAGAGGCGGTTCAGCGTCGTGAAGACAGTTACGCCAGCGATGACCATGCCGACGCCGTTCTGGATGTTCTCCTGGCGCTGCCAGTCCTGGTAGGCGCTATAGGCTCCGTAGAAGGCGAACGCCAGCGCAATGAGCTTGCCAATGTCCTTGGAATTCACCGCCGTTTCCTCTGAATGGGTGGGGTTGACGTACGTCTGTTCTCCCAGTCTGGGCGGTTCCGTCGCCGAGGTCAAGGGATCTGACGTCGCAATCCGACTACGGCTTTCACCCGTCGCGACTAGCCCATTCACGAAGACCGATGGAGCCGGATCGCCGACGCCATCGGCCGACACCACGTGGCTGCTTTCGCGTCACAAATCCCCACCGATCATTGAAGTGGCTAATCGCTGTAGCGGCTACGCCCCGATATCCCGCAGGTAGGCCGTCCCATTCTGCGACGGCACTGGGCCATGCGTTAGTAGAGGTGATCGATTGCGCGCTTGGCCCACCTTGGCTGCGCCGGTCCTTGCGGTGGGCCCGACGCGCCGGCTCGACCATGTAAGGAAGAGAAACTCCGTCGCACGCGTCATCGCCACATAGAGAAGCCGGCGTTCCTCGCCCGGATCTCGGTCCGCAAGTGGAACGACACCTTCCTCGACCCCGACCACTATGGCGGCTCGCACGGTGAGCCCCTTCGAGCTGGCCATCCTCATCAGGCGTACCGCTCCGGCCGAACGTCCCGAGCGTATGTCGTTTCCGACTGGTTGGACTTGGCCAAGATAACGACCGAGACCATCTGAACGCTCGACCACAGTATCGATCTCCATAAGCAGCTCGGCGAAGCGCTCCTCGCAGCCGCCGAACCGGGCGGCCCCCTCTGCGAGCCACGTTCCCCAGCCGTGATCGCCTAGATCTACGTTGCTGAGCTCGACATCGTTCACTAGCTCCATCACTGGCCTCACCACGGCATCGACGCGCTGACGCTGCGCAGCAGATAGATCGGGAAAGCCGTCGTTGTACTCGGTGAGTAGGCGCGAGGCAAATCGGGTGTGACCGTCACCGGCCGCGTCGTAGAAGTGGTTTCTGATTGATGCGCCGATGCCTACGGTGAGATGCAACAGCGTCCACCACGCAAGCGAGTCTTCGACGTTAACGACTAGCCGTGCAACGGCCAGGAGACGTCGGTTGGTCGGTTCATCAAGCATCTCATCCACCTCTCCGGTGTCAACGACAGGGATCTCATGCGCAGCCAGACGATCAGCCAACGGACCAGACCATCGGTCGTATCGGTTGGTGCGAAACATGATCGCGATGTCCTCAGGGCTAATTCCTTGGGCGTCAATTAGCCATTTGGCAAGCCGCGCAGCTCCGTCCGCCTCCTGATTCCAATTGTCGAATTGGAGATACCTGGCTTCCCCAGGTGGGCAGTGTGGGCCGGGAGTAAGCGCCGGGCGCGAGGGTCGCCCCGGTAGCCCTTCTATTACGTGGCGCGCCCAGGTGAGAATCGAGGTTGCGCACCTCTGGCTGATCGACAGGGAGTAGTCGGCGGCATCTGGGTAGTCTTCGGCAACGAATCGGCGAATTCCAACGGGATGAGCTCGTCGGAACGAGTAGATGGACTGATCGTCATCGCCGGCCGCGACCAAGTGGCGCCCTCGATGGGTGAGTTCCTGGAGCATTGACAAGTCGCATTGGTTGAGGTCCTGGTACTCATCCACTACGAGAAGGTGCCAGTCACCCAACTGAAGCTCAGGGTGGTCCTGAAGTGCACGGAGAAGCCGGAATGGAAGCTCTGCCAAGAGGGAGTAGCCAAATATGGTCCGATGGTGCTCCCAGATCCCTGCGAAGCGATTGCGAATCTCATCGGGTAGGTCGGGGTCTTCGATGGGCTCGAGCGATTCCCAGTTCGAAGCCATCTCCGCACGTGCGCGGTCGACCAGCCCTACCCCGCAACCCATCAGGTCGCTCAGGTGCTCTCGGATTAGCTCGCGCCACTCCCAGTCATCCGCTAAGCGGATAGGCTCCGGGAGCCCGGATGCTCCAGGGTTCGAGAGCAAGGTGGCAATTGCGAATGAATGAATCGTACTCGGCGATGACAACTCTTCAGGATGCTCGGCAACCTTCTCTTTCAACTCGTTGGTGGCTGCTCGAGTGAAGGTCAGCAGCCTCCCGCGAACACCGTCCTCCCCGAGCCGAAGCAAAAGGCGAATGACGGTGGCGCTCTTGCCAGTGCCCGGCCCGGCCAGTAAACGCCCGTGTTGTCCCGACGGATGATCTATGACAGCTTGTTGCTCGTCGGTAGGTGTCCACGGCATCGTTCTACAAAACATCATGCCTGAAGGATTGCGACACCGCCAATAGGCCCCTTTTGTTTGACGCCTACCAACGTACGCAGGCGAGATGGCCGGATCGAAGGCGGAGCTGGAGCGTCAACGGAAGTGCACCGAGGCGAGATTCGCGGCCTGAATCGCACCCCAGAGCTCGGCGCCCCAGTCCGCACCCGACACCTCTAGGCCCCGGCATCTCGCGGCTGCTTCTGCGACATCTCTACACGCGGAGTTGATCGCAGGCCACGTTGCGGAGGTGACAGCGAAGCGCTTGAGCCGCCTCAACGCGCCACAGGCCGAACGCCATTGGCGCCACGCACGCCGTTGCGCCGCAATCTGAGTCCGCGCGCGGCGTCTGCGGTCACGCCGCCGCGAGAGCGCTGCTCCGCGTGCTCGCCAGGTGCGTGCCCCGCGCAGCGAGAGTCGCCCACGAGCGGCCGCCCATCGAGGCAGTGATTCGCTTAGGCGTTCTCGGCGTCGCCGATGTGCCGCGCTCCGGCAAGCGCCGCTGCAGAACCGGCGCGGTCGACCGGTACCAAGTTGAGCCAAGGGTCCGCGACAGGCACCGCACCGGTCGCGTGCACCGAGTGTTTCGTCATGAATAACGCTTCGCATTTCACGCATATTCAAGCGCAGAAGGCGACAACAGAGCGCTTACATTTTGGGTCGAAAACCGCGAAAAAACCGCAGGTGAAAGTGTGTGTGATGTGAAGGCGCGAGGTCGGGAACTGAGGGTGGTGAGTGCGGGGGTGGGAGCAGTGTCTGTGAGGCCGCTGGAGCTGTGTCTGTGGGTGGGGCTTATCGAGGTGCCGGCTGGGAGGCGGGGAAGCCGCGTGGGGTGTTGCCGGACGGCCGGAGCGGCGCCGTGGGGGCCCGGTCCCCCAACCCGCGCGGCGCGCGCTGAGCGCTCACCACCAGGCTGTCCCTGAGGCCGGACGACGGCTCTGCCTGCCACACCCCCTTGCATCGGTCGTGCCAGGACCACCACCGGGGCGTGGCGTGTCCAATATCCGGCGGACGCGCCGGATGGTGTCAAGGTGGGACTTACCTCGCGGTGTCAAGCATCCCGCGGACTTTCACAACGACGCGTCGCAGCTGTGCATCGCAGCGAAACTGTAAGCGCTGTGTGAGCGATTGCCCGCTACGCTGGATACGCCGTCATTGCCATGCACGAAACTCAATTGTCCCTCGACATGCAACGTCCGCTGTCGTCCACTGTGCCCTCCTCCACCGTCGCGGCGAATCGCGACTCACGCCGATGGATCTGGGACGGTGAGCGTCAAGCGTTCGTTGCGGGCACCCTGCGAGAGGCGATGCTCGTGCGCGGTTTCACGCCCCACTCGCTGGCCGTATCCGCTCGAGTCGCCGAGAGCACGATGTACAACGCCCTCGCAGGCCGGCCGACGCGACTGCGCACCGCCCGTCGCGTGCTCGAGACGCTAGCCGGCGTCGAGCCTAAGTTCGAGCTCAGCCGGCTCGGCTGAGTAGCTACGTCCGGTATCGGGCGAGTGCTGCCACCGCTTCCAGGTCGGAGGCGGTGTAGTAGCGGCGGACCATCTCCACGGACTCCCAGCCGCCCAGGAGCTGGAGGTGGAACATCGGGATGCCGGCGTCCGCACACCGGGTCGCCCAGGTGTGGCGGAGGCGGTGCGGATTGCAGCGCACCCCGGCGGTCTTGCCGATCCGCTGCATCAGCTGCTCGACGCCCCACGTGGTGAGGGCATGGTCGGCGTCCGAGAGGAACACATCGCGGAGATGGCTCGCCGGCCGCTCCTTGATGGCCCACTCGAGGAGGTCTCGGGGAAGGTTCCGGTAGGTGTCCCGGAATCCGACGATCCGATCCCGTCGCCCCTTGGTGAGCGTCCGGTTGTGGATATTGCCGACGATCGTCAGCTTGGCGGGACGGCCCTTGAGGCCCTCCAGGTGGTCCGTTGTGAGGGCGCACAGTTCTCCGACGCGGAGCCCTGTGGCGAGCAGCGTCATGGCGATCAGGCGGTCACGGCCGGGCTTGGCGGCCGCGACGACCCGCGCCTCGTCGTCCACGCTGAGCGCCATCGGCAGCTTGCGCTTCGGAATTCGTGGCTTGGGCAGATCTCGCCCATCGCTCAGGAGCGGCGCCTCGAACCCGGGCCGTTCCTTGCAGAACTTGGCCAGAGACCGCGCATAGCAGCGGAACTTCATCAGGGTGGCGGGCTTGAGCACGTCCGCGTGGACGGTCATGTACTCGTGGAAGCTCTCGGTGCTGAGCTGATCGACGTACACGATCCCCTCGTGGGCCAGGTAGCCCGGCCAGCGCCCCCGGAGCAGGTAGTCCTCCGCGTTCCGCATCGTGCTCTGTGACCAGTCGAGCTTGTGGTGGTGGAGCAGCGCGTGGACGGCGTCGATGACCGTCGGTCGCTCCCCTGGCTGGCCCCGCCGCGGCGCCTTCTCCACGGCGAGCTGGCCGCCCGTGGCGGTGTCGTAGTAGTCGCGCCGCTGGGGCTTCGGAGCCGGCACGAAGGCGGTGGCCATCGACAGCAGTTTATTTCAAGGACACAGACTCCCGCGGAGACAGCAACATCCTACGTTTTTCTGGAGGCAGTCAGCGGACCGCTGGAACCGGCTGGTTTGTATTCAAAAAGCCGATGGTGGGCGCAATAGGGATCGAACCTATGACCTCTGCGATGTCAACGCAGCGCTCGTACCAACTGAGCTATGCGCCCCTGGCTCGCACCGGCAAGCGTGAGCGCCGTCGATGATACCAGTGCTTCCCCGCCGCTCCCGGATCGGGCGAATCAGACCCAGGCGACCGGCTGGGTCTTCTTCCCGGTGGCGTGCTGGGCGGCCTGGAGATCACCGGTGGTCACCTCGACGCGGAGCACGCCCTCGCAGCTGTGGCACACCAGGTTGAAGGACTCGGGGCGAACGATCTGGCGGGCAATGGCCTGCCTGTGTCCGCAGCACTCACACGTGACGATCGCTCGCATGACTTCTCCGCCCGGGCCGGCCTGTCCGGTCCGCAAGACTTCGGAGCTTCCCACCGGGCTTCGAATGCGCCGCCCATTACACCGGTCCGCGACACCGTCGTTGCAGATTTGCGATCAGCCGGGCTCGTGGCTCGGGACGGGAGGGATGTTGTCCGGCTCGAGCACCTGGAGCCGGTGCCATCCGAACCATCGGACCGCCGCCGCAATGAGGATCAGGATCGCCCCGAGCGCGGCGACGACGCGGGCCACACCGATCAGGTCGGAGATGACGCCGGCGAGCAGCAATGGGATCGCGACGGCCGCATTGATGACTGTGAAGATGCCACCGAAGATGCGGCCGCGGCTTTCCGTGTCCGTCCGCTCCTGCAGCACCGTGAAGCCCGGGATGAGCATCGCCCCGAGCGCGCAACCGAAGAGCACTGCCACCACGACCGCGAGCGGAACCATGAGCCCTGAAAGCCCGTGGGTGCGGAAGACATCCGGAACGATGCCCATGATCAGCAGCGACACACCCGCGGCGGTGATGGCCGCGACCAGCGTCCTGGCGCGTGGGAAATTGGGGTGCTGACCGAGCAGCGCCGCGGTGGCGATGAGCCCGAACATCGCGGGCACGAGCACGATGTAGGTCTCGTCGTCTGACCGCTTGAGCACCTCGACCAAATACACCGGTCCGAGCGCGAAGATGGTGAAGACGACCACGATCGCGAGCGCGAGCTGGTAGAGACCGAGGCGCAGCGGTGGGCTGTTGCGGAGGATGTCGATGCCGTCGCGCAACTCGCGAAGGATGTTCTGCGATGGGCCGCTGTTGGCCTTTTCCGCCTGCAGGCTGACGCTCACGCGCCAGACGGAGAGCGCCGCAATCGCGAAGAGGCCTGTGGCGATGTAGAACGGCGCGTAGTTGCCGAAGAAGCCGATGGCGATCGTCGCAGCCGGGACGCCGAGCACCAGCGTGAGGATCACCGTGGTCATGAACAGCGAGGTCGCCTCGGTGATCTGCTGCCGGCTCACGAGTGACGGGATGCTCGCCGCTTCGGCCGGCGCGAAGATCTGCCCCGCCGAGCTGAAGAGCAACGTGACGACGATCAGCGGCCATGCCTGGCCACGCAATGCCGGGACGAGCTGCGCAGCCGGGATGAGCAGGATGAGGGCACCGCGGACGACGTTCGTCCCCACCATGAGCGTGCGTTTGTCGTGTCGATCCGCGTACACCCCCGCCGGTGCGCTGAGCAGGACGCTCGGCAACGTGTACGCGATCATCAGCACCGACTGCAGCGACGCCCGCCGGGTGAGCGTGTACATGAAGACCAGCAGCGTGAACATGAGGAACTTGTCGGCAAGCTGCGATGCGAGCTGCGCGCCCCAGAGGTAGCGAAAATCGCGTCGCCGCAGCACCGCGACGAAACCCTGGCGCTGCTCCGTGGGCGCGGCAATGGCCGGGCGGGACGAATGCAGCGGCGCCACCGTGGTGCCGTCGTCGGGCTGGGTGGCGGCGCTCCGGGTGGCCTCCCTCATCGCGTGACCAACCTCATTTCGGCGACTGCGCGAGCGAGGAGTTCCCACTCATCGAGACGAAGCGTACCCGGCCGGCGCCCAGGATCGATGCCCGCGGCCGTGAGCGCGATACCCGCCCCGGCGAGGTCGCCGCCGAGCGCTCGGGTCATACCGTTGCGAAGGGTCTTGCGGCGTGATTGAAAGAGCGGCTTGGCGAGGGCCAGGATCGAGGCGCGGATCGCCCCGTGGACACCACCGGTCGGCACGATCCTGATGATCGACGAGTGCACCGCGGGCGGAGGGTCGAACGCACTCGGCGGCACGTCGAGGACGCGCTCGACGTCGGCGAGCGATCGCATGGCGACCGTCGCCAGACTCCAGTCCCCTGGGCCTGCCGCGAGCCTGGCCGCGACCTCGCGCTGGACGAGCACCACCGCGCGGGCGGGCGGCTGCGCCGCCTCGACCAGGCGCATCAGGACGAGCCCGGTCAGCTGGTACGGCAGGTTCCCGGTCGCCAGCCATCCGGTCGTGAAGCCGAGCGCTGAGGGATCGAGGTTCCGGGCGTCCGCCTCCAGCACGGTAACGTTGGCGTTCGCGCTTTGCGTGATCGTGGTTCCGGCGACGCATGCGGGGTCGACATCGATGGCGACCACCCGCCCGGCGCGAACCGCCAGCGCACCGGTCAGCGTTCCGAGCCCGCAGCCGATCTCGAGGACCTCGCTGTCGGGGCCTGGATCGAGCGCATCGACGATAGCCTCGAGGACGTCGCGATCGATGAGGAAGTGCTGACCGAGGCTCGTGTCTCGACGGAGTCCAACCCGGCGTCCCACCGCGGTGAGGGTCCTGGGGTCGGTGAGGTCGAGAGGACGGCGGGCGCGCTCGGCGCGCGCGTCTTCAGGCACGCGCCTCGGCCGTCGTCGGGGTCCCGATGCCGAGCACGCGATGCGCCGTGCGCGTGGTTGCCGTACGAACGTCCTCCACCGACTCGCCGCGCAGCGTCGCGACGGCGGCGGCGGTGATGGCGACGCGCTCCGGGAGGTTCGGCTTGCCGCGCTCGGGTGCCGGGCTGAGAAACGGTGAGTCGGTTTCGACGACGTAGCAGTCGTCCGCGACGGCGCGAGCGGCGTCCTGGATGCCGTCGGCGCGGGAAAACGTCACGATGCCCGAAAACGATGCGATGAATCCTTCGGCGGCGCAGCTGCGGGCAAAGTCGGCGTCGCCACTGAAGCAGTGCATGACGCCCCTGCTGCCGGCAACCGCACGCACTGCGGCGAGCACCTCGTCGTGAGCGTCGCGGTCATGGATGAGCACCGGCTTGCCGGCGTCGCGGGCCAGTTCGAGCATCGACCGGAAGGAGCGCTGCTGGACCGCGAGCGGCACCTCGTGGTAGCCGGGCCGGAAGAACAGGTCGAGCCCCACCTCCCCCACCGCGACCGCCTTCGGATGGCGGAGCAACGCCGCCAGTGCTTCCATCTGCTGCGTGTCGGGCGCTGCCTTCTCGTGCGGATGCCAGCCGCAGGTGAAGTACACGCCGGGGTGGCGCTCGGCGATCAGCCGGTTGCGATCCGAATCCTCGAGGTTCAGCCCGACGGAGATGATCTCGTCGACGCCGGCGGCCGCAGCGCCCTCGAGTGCCTGCTGCAGCAGACCGCGTTCATCGAGCAGGACGAGATGGCAGTGCGTGTCGACGAGCGGCGGCAGTTCGTCGCTCACCGAGTCGCTCCGACAACCACCGTACACTCACCCTTCGGCGGCCGCGCGGTGAATTCCTCGACGAGTGCTGCCGCCGTCCCGCGGTGCAGCGTCTCGTGCAGCTTGGTGAGCTCGCGCGCGACCACGAGCGGCCGCTCTCCAAGGACCGGCGTGGCCAGCCGAAGCGTCTTGGTGATGCGCATCGGCGATTCGAAGAAGGCGATGGTGCGATCCTCGCGAAGCGCATCCTCCAGGACGCGGATGAGCTTGCCGGCAGTGCGCGGAAGAAAGCCGAGGAAACAGAACGCGCTTGCGGAGAAGCCGCTGGATGCGAGCGCTGCGGTGAGCGCCGACGCACCGGGGATCGGCGTGACACGGTGGCCGCCGTCCAGGGCGGCGCGCACGAGAATGGCGCCCGGGTCGCTGACCGCCGGCGTCCCCGCATCCGTGCAGAGCGCGAGTGTCTCCCCGCGTGCAAGACGTTCCATCAGCTGCGGCACGCGACGGCGCTCGTCAAACGCCGGCAGCGAAAGCACGGGTTTGTGCACGCCGTGCGCGGTGAGCAAGTGCCTGGTGCGCCGCGAGTCCTCGGCGACGACGGCATCGCACTCGCGCAGCACGCGCAACGCGCGCAGCGTGATGTCCTCGAGGTTGCCGATCGGCGTCGCGACAACTGCGAGCGTCCCGGTGAGATCGCTCATCGACCCCAGTCCCGCGGATAGCGGAACTCCCGGTCGATGGTGCGGTTGCTCAACTTCGCGATCACCGGTGGGCGCCGCTTGTACTGGCTGCCCTGGACGCGGCTGACGATCCTGTCGACATCGGTCGCGTCGAAACCGAGCGCGATCACCTCAGCGCGGCTGCGCCGCTCGTCGACCAGCAGATGGAGCACCTGGTCGACGACCGCGTAGCGCATGCCGAGCTCGTCCTCGTCGGTCTGCCCAGCCCAGAGGTCCGCACTCGGCGGCTTGCTGAGCACGCTCTGAGGCAGGTCGAGGTGGCGCGCGACGGCATACAGCTGTGTCTTGTAGAGGTCGCCGATCGGATTGAGCGCGCTCGCCATGTCGCCGAACAGCGTCCCGTAGCCGAGGAGGAGCTCTGTTTTGTTCGAGGTGCCGAGCACCAGTGCTCGCTCCGCCATCGAGAGGTCGTAGAGGATTGACATGCGCTCGCGAGCCATCTTGTTGCCCCGGCGGGTGCGATCGGCGTCCGGAAAGCGCACGAAATACGCGTCCACCTGCGGCGTGATGTCGATGACCCGGGCGCTGATGCCAAGGCTGTCACAAACCGCGAGGGCGTCGACCCGTGACTGCGGGTCGCTGCTCCGGTAGGGCATGAAGACCGCGACCACGTTGCCGGCTCCCAGCGACAACACCGCGAGCGCGGTCACCACCGACGAATCGACTCCGCCGGAGAGCGCGACCACGACACGCTCGAACCCCACCTTGCGCACCCCGTCGGCGATGAAGCCGCGGAGGCGCTCGGTGACGAAGGCGGCGTCAACCGCGAGCGTGCCGGCGTCTGAGTCGGTCGGTCTCGGCGTCGTTGACATCGTTTCGTTCGTCGCGCAGGAGCGGATAGGCCACGCGCGCGCGCCGGACCGCGCTGCGCTCCAGCGTGTGGAAGAGCACCGATTCCTGCGCACCGCGCACTTCGGCGACCACGCTGCCCACCGGGTCGACAACGCGTGAGCCGCCCCAGAATCCCACCCCGTCCTCGAAGCCGGATCGGTTGCAGTACACGACGTACGTGGTGAAGAGCTGGGCGTAGGTGCGCGTCATGACGTCGTAGCTGCTCGCCGTGCCGACGGTCTCGCCCTGCAGGAGTCCGCGCCCGGGTGACGCCGACGGACAGATGATCAGATCCGCACCCTGACGCGCCAGAAGCGTCGCCGCCGACGGGTGCCAGAGGTCTTCGCAGATGAGGATCCCTGCGCGCCAGCGATGTTCGGTGCGCCGTCCCAGCGGTGCGTCGAATGCGCGGAAGTGATCACCGGCCGCGACATATCGGTGTTCGTCGAAGAGGCCATACGTCGGGAGGTAGACCTTGCGGTGGACGTGGAGCACCTCGCCACCGCTGATGTACACGGCGGCGTTGTGGAAGAGGTGGCGATCACTTTCGAGAATCAACCCCGCGACGATGTCGATGCCGCCCGCGCGCGAGGATTCGCGGAGCGCGTCCACCTCGGGCGAGTCGAGCGTCAGCGCGACCTCGGGTACCTGATCCTTCAGGAAGTAGCCGGTGAGCGACAGCTCCGGAAACACCACCAGGCCGGCGCCGGCGGCGCCCGCGTCCGCGATGATCGTGAGGTGGGCGGCGAGATTTGCGGCACGGTCGCCGAGCCGCGGATAGAACTGGGCGAGCGCGATGGTCACCGATCCCGCAGGGTCGGCGAGCGCCTCGGGGGCTCCGGCCGGTGTGGCGGCGTCCTCCGGCACCGGCGCGTCGGCGCTCACGCCGGTTCGAGATCGTTCGAGGACCATGGGATTGATTCTCCCATGGTCTCGGGCAATGTCCCCGCGTTCACGAAGCCGCCAACCATCGCTGGAACTCGCTCGAGCTCGGTCACCACCATGGGAGCTGGGGGCAATGCCCGCAGGAATCCGAGCCCGTACCGGCGTGTGCGCAGCCGCGGGTCGCAGAGCACCACCGCGCCGCGATCCGACGCACTCCGGATCAGGCGGCCGAATCCCTGCCGGAGCCGGATGATCGCCACCGGAAGGATGTATTCCCCGAACGGGTCACGGAGTTGCTCGGAGCGCGCGCGCACCAGCGGGTCGGTCGGCACCGGGAATGGCAACTTGTCGATGACCACGCAGCGCAGCCGGTCTCCCGGGATGTCGACGCCCTCCCAGAAGCTGCTGGTGGCGAGCAGAACCGTGCGCGGGTCGGCGAGAAAGCTTTGCAGGATCTGCCTGCGGGTGCCGTCAAGGCCCTGAGCAAGGCTCGCGATCCCCCGCGCGTCGAGGCGATCCTGGAGGAGCGCCCAGATGCGCTTGAGCGGTCCGTAGCTCGTGAAGAGCACAAGGGTGTGCCCGTCGAGCTGTGCCGCAATGCCATCGATCAACGCGGCCATGCGGGCGTCGTGCAACGGGTCGTCGTACGCGGTCGCGTCCTCCGGCAGGATGCAGACCGCCTGGCGGAGGTAGTCGAACGGTGAGGGCAGGGTGAGCTCCTCGGCTGTCGCGCCGATGCCGACCCGGTTGCGGATGAAATCGAAGCCTCCGGCCACCGAAAGCGTTGCCGATGTCAGCACGACCGCCTCGGCGGGGTCGAAGACGGTCTCGGCGAGCGGGATCGAGACGTCGACAGGCGCCTCATGCAGTTCCGCCTGTTCGCCGCGCATCTCGATCCAGGCCACCATGCCCTCGCGGCGGCTGACGATGACGTGGTCGATCGCGGCGGCGAGGCCCGAAAGCGCCATGGCCGCGTGCTCGACCTCGTCGTCCGCCCGGTCCGGCTGCGGGAGGAGTGACGTCTGGATCCCCTCCGGTGTCGACGTCGCAAGCGTGCTCGCGACGTGCTGGAGCACGCCGGCCGCATGCACCGCCGAGCGTTCCACAGAGCCGAAGCCGGGATCGCCGCGAACCGCCTCGGAGAGACCGACGCGACCATTGGCAGCGTGCTCCCCGCCGAGCGTCGCGGACATGAATCCCTTGGCGTCGCCGAAGAGCCGCTGTCCTGCCTCGCGGCACCGCTCGAGATCAGCGCCGAGCGGCGACGTTGGGGGCGCCGGAAGCCGATCGAGAATGAGCGTGAGATCCGTCAGGCGCACGGTGACGCCCAGCTGCTCGGTCGCGACCGACTCGAGCTGGTGGGCCTCATCGATGACGAGCGCCTCGTAGGGGCCAAGCACCTGCCCCTGGCGTTCGGTGCCGGCGAGCAGGAGCGCATGGTTCGTGACAACTATGGCTGCATCAGCGGCGCGGCGGCGGGCACCCACCATGTGGCAGCGCGCGTTGGGCCAGTTGGCGCATGCAGGCCCGAGGCAGTCGGTCACGTCGGACGCGACCCGGCGCCAGAGCTGCTCCTCATCGCCGGCCAGGGAGATCTCCGAGCGGTCGCCGGTCTTCGTCGTTGCGAGCCAGGTGAGGATCTTCAACTTGAAGCGGATCGATACGATGTCGGGTTCGCGTCCGGCGATGTCCGGCGTGGCGAGGAAACGCTGCCACCGACGAAGGCTCAGGTAGTGGTTGCGTCCTTTGAGGACGGCGACGGAGACCGGCTCGCCGAGCAGTCCCGCGACCGCCGGCAGGTCGCGATCGGCGAGCTGTTCCTGGAGGTTGATCGTGTGCGTCGCGACCACGGCGCGCTTGCCGGTCCGCGCCGTCCAGAGCGCCAGCGGCGCGAGGTAGGCGAGCGACTTGCCGACGCCTGTCCCCGCCTCCACCATGAGGCGACGCTTGCGCTCGAGCGTCTGGCCGACGGCCATCGCCATCTGCAGCTGCGCCTCGCGGTACTCATATCCCTCGCGGGTTGCGAGCGGCCCATCCGGGCCGAGGAGTGCCGCGGCAGCCTCACCGACGCTGCGGTGGTCCTCTCCCACCGCCGCCTGCTGCTCCGGCGGACGGAACGGAGCGGGTACGGGTACGTCGTTGTGGTCGACGGGAGGATCGGCGTCCACATCCGGCCGCAGCAGCACGTCATCGAGGAACGCCTGGAGCGGCCCCGCCGCCTGGGATGCAACCCGGCGCATCTCGTCGGCCGTGGCGCCGGGGAGGCTCCGGCCGGCGCCGACCAGGACTCGAAACAGATCGCCCGTTGCGCGCGCATCGCTGAGGGCCCGGTGCGGGCGCTCGTGGGGGATGCCGAGCCGGCGGCTCAGGAGTGGGAGGCTGTGGCTCTCGTAGGTCGGGAGCAGGATGCGCGCGAGGTCGAGCGTGTCGTAGATGAGGCGCGATCCGAAGTTCTCGGAGAGCAGCGCGCGGAGGAAGAGCAGATCGAATGTCCCACCGTGGGCGATCAGGGCGGCGTCTCCGCAGAATGCATCGAGTCGCATCGCCCCCTCACCGGGTGACGGGGCCCCGAGGACATCGTCGTCCGTGAGGCCGACGAGACGCTGGATCGCCAGCGGAATCGGCATCTGCGGATCGACGACGACCTGGAGCTCGTCGATCGGACGGAGCGCGTGGTCGTAGCGCACGGCGCCGATCTCGAGGATCCGGTCGCTCCTCGGCGAGAGGCCGGTCGTCTCGAGATCGAAGGCGACGAGGTGATCCGGGTGCGAGATGCCCCCGATCACGCGGCGGGCGACCTCCCCCCGAGGGGAGCACCTCCGCTCCCGCGGGGAGCATCTTCGCTCCCGAAGGTGCGCATCTCCGCTCCCACGGGCCGTCGCTCCCTGGGGAGCAGTGCGATCACACGCTCCATCATGATCGCGGCGGCTTCCCTGCTGGAGAGCGGGCGGCCGTCGCGCCCGAGCGATGGAAGGTGGAACGGCTCGCCAATGCGCAGTTCCACATCCGCGGGTCGGGGGATCCAGGAGCCGCGCGGGATGACTCGCTCCGATCCCCAGCTGGCGACCGGGACCACAAGTGCGCCGGAGTGGCGCGCGATGAACCCGGCACCGGCCTGGATCTCGCCGATGATGTGCCCGTCCCATGACCGGGTGCCCTCGGGGTAGACGAGCAGGACGTGGTCACTCGCGAGCACGGCGAGCGCGGCTCGGAGCGCCGCTCGATCCGCTGTCTTGCGGACCACCGGGAAGGCATGGTTCTGGCGAAAGAGCCAGCCGAGCAGCGGGTTGCGGAAGAGCTCGCTCTTGGCCATGTAGTAGACGTCGCGGCGCGGGATGAAGACGCCGGTGAGCGCCGGCTCAACGGTGCCGACGTGGTTGCCGATCACGAGCACCGCGCCGGTACGCGGCATCCGCTCCATGCCGTCGATGCGCATGCGCCGGCCGAGAATCACCCACGCCAGCACGCGCACGCCGGTGCGGAAGACGGCGTAGATCACCGCGGCGGCAGCGCTACCGAAGCCCACAGGTCGAGTGCGGCCCTGGCGACGTCGTCGACCCCGAGCACGCCGGTGTCGAGCACGTGAGCGTCGTCGGCAGGTCGCATCGGCGCCGCGGTGCGCGACGCGTCGCGGCGATCGCGCGCGCCGACCTCGCCACGCATGAGCGCGCTGTCCGCGTCCGCGCCGGTGGCCCGCAGCTGCGTCGCTCGGCGCCGTGCACGGACTTCCTCGGAGGCATCGAGGTACAGCTTCAACTGCGCATTCGGAAAGACGACCGTGCCGCAGTCGCGGCCGACCGCCACCGCCCCGCCGATCGCGAGGCCGCGTTGCGCCTCGAGCAGCACGTCACGCACTTCCTGGATGCTGCTCATCGACGCAAGCAGCGGCGCGTTCGCGGGATCGCGCAGCGCTGGACCTGCGTCGATGCCGTTGACCCGTGCGGCGCTGTCGGCATCGTCGTGCCCGGGGTCGGTGTCGATCACCACGATCGTGTTGCGCGCGCAGTCGATCAACGCGGCGCGATCGTCGGGGGCGAGGCCGGCGCGCGCCGCAGCGACCATCACCCCTCGATAGAAGAGACCGGTATCGACGAGCGGGAGGCCGAGTGTCGTGGCAAGGCGCCGGCCGAGGGTCGTCTTGCCACTGCCCGCGGGCCCGTCGATGGTGATGACGGGCGGGCTCACCGCGTGCGTCGCGCCGCCGCCCGGGCCGGAGCCGGCATGCCTGCCGCCGCGCGGAGTGACGAGAGCTCCGCGGGGCGGAGCGCGCGCGCGTCCCCCTCGGCGAGGTCGCCGAGCTCGAGCGGTCCGACGGCGATCCGGACGAGGTCGCGCACCTCGAGTCCGACCGCCGCGAAGAGACGGCGCACCTCACGCTTTCTGCCCTCGGCCATGACCACCTCGACGACCGAGTCCGAGCCCGTGCGTCTCGCGCTGATTGCTCTGGCGGGACCGTCCTCGAGCTCGACGCCGGTGGTTATCGCTTCGAGCTGCGCTGCGGAGATTGCGCGATCGAGGGTTGCCACGTAGCGCTTGGTGACGCCGTGGCGTGGATGGGACACCGCATGCGCGAGGTCACCGTCGGTTGTGAGCACGAGCAACCCGCGGCTGTCGGCGTCAAGCCTTCCGATCGGCACGAGCCCGGGGACCGGTTCGATGAGGTCCATGACGGTGGGCCGCTGGTACGGATCACTCCGAGTGGTGACGACACCAACCGGCTTGTTGAGGACGATCGTGACGGAAACTGCTCGCGCAGGAATGCGATGGCCGTCGACGCTCACGCGATCGGTCGACGGATCGACCACTGCGCCGAGCGAGCTCACGTGGCCGTTGACGGTGACGCGGCCGTCCGCGATGAGGATGTCGGCGCCACGCCGCGAGGCAACCCCGCGGCGCGCGAGGAAGCGGTTCAGCCGCTCCGGCGGCGTGGCACTCACCCGAAGTTCGGGAGCACCGGGCTCTCGGACACCGGCGGGAGGTCGTCGATCTGCTCCAGCCCCACCAGCTGGAGGAAGCGGAGGGTCGTGCCGAAGAGGCGTGGATGCCCGGGAGTCTCCTGGCGCGCGACCTCGGCGATCAGTCGCCGCTCGGTCAGGTGTTCGAGGACGGCTTCGCAGTCGACGCCGCGGATCGACTCGATCACGGCCTTGGTCACCGGCTGCCGGTAGGCGACGATCGCAAGCGTCTCCATGGCCGCTCGGCTCAGGCGCGACGGGCGCTCGGGGTGCAGCGCGCGTTGCACCGCCCATGCCATCTCCGGCCGGGTGACCAGCTGCATCGCGGTCTCCGATCGCTGGAGCATCAGCCCGCGACCGCGAAGGTCCATCGCCAGCACGCCGGCCGACCGGGCGACGGCCGACGGGCTCCGTTCCAGGATCGCCGCGGCCTCGGCGATGCTGACCTCACGACCCAGCGCGAAGCAGAGCGCCTCGAGCGCAGGCGCCAGGTCCTCGGGCTCAGCGTCGACCGTCCCCTCGGGGACGGTTGCGCGGCCGAACACGTCGAGGACCAGCAGCTCATCCACGTCCGGTCACCGTGATCGGGCCGAAGGCGTCGCGCTGCTCCACCGTCGCCTCCCCGCGCTTGAGCATCTCGAGCAACGCGAGGAAGCACGCCACCGCCTCGAGCCGCGTGCTCACCCCCGCGAAGACCTCCTCGAACTCGACGGGCCCGATGGCCAGGCGATCGCGGAGCAGCCGCACCTTGTCCTCAACCGAGAAAGTGATCGCCACCGGGAGCGGTTCGGTGTCGCTGAGCCGCTCGAGCACTGCTCGGAAGGCCGCCGCGAGGCGCTCCGGCGCGATCCGCAGCCGCTCGACCGGGATGACCTCGGTGGAGACGAGCCCGAGGAAGCTCCGGGCGCCCTCGGTCGCCGCCTCCGCGAGCAGCGCCTCGGCCGCGGCCCTGAACAGCCGATACTCGGCGAGCCGTCTGCCTGCGTCAGTGGATTGATCGTCCTCGGGCTCGATGATCGTCGTGTCCTGGTCGGGCAGCACCGCGGCCGCCTTGAGCGCGACCAGCCGGGCGAGGAGCGTCAGCGCGTCTGCGACGCCGCGAAGGTCGCCCTGGCGCTCGGGGCGCTCGAGTTCACTTCGGGTCTCCTCGACGACTGCCCTCACCGAAAGCTCGGTGAGGTCGACGTCGCCGCGGTTCGCCCTGGCGACAAGCTCCTCGAGGGTGCCGTGAAACCCCGGGGCGTCCACGGTGATCGAGCCCGCGCCCGCTTCCTCCCGCTGCATCGCTACATGGTACGGACGCCGGGGGTGCCCCCTGCGCCGCTCGCACCCTCTTCGAGGAGCTCGGCTGCTCGCGCGAGCGCCGCCTCCGTCGTCCTGCCCGACATCAGGCGCGCGATCTCACGAACCCGCTCCGGACCGCCGACCGCGTCCGCTGTCGCCTGCGGCCCTCCGGGGAGGTCGAGTTTCGTGATGGTGAGATGTCCCCGAGCCCGAGCAGCGATCTCCGGACGGTGGGTGATGGCGATCACCTGGCGCGTGCGCCCGATGCGAGCGAGCATGTCGCCGACGCGTGCAGCCGTCTCGCCGCCGATGCCCGTGTCCACCTCGTCGAGGACGAGCACGGGAGCGTCGTCCTCGGTGACCACCGCGCTCAGGGCGAGCGCGAGCCTGCCCAGTTCCCCGCCCGACGGGCCTGCATCGAGGGGCATCGGGACCGAGTCGCGATTTGGCGCGAGGCGGAAGTCGATCTCGTCGATCCCCGCCGGTCCGCAGCGCACCGGTGTGCCGTCCCCGGTGTCGACGCCGTCGACATCGAGGCTCCGCGTCAACACGACGCGAAAGCGCGCATGCGGCAACTCCAGCGACCGGAGTTCCGCAGTGACCGCTCGCTCGAGACGCCGCGCGGCAGAGGCCCGCGCCACGCTCAGCCGTGCCGCCGCCACACCGGCTGCTGCGCATCGCGCATCCGCGTCGGCCTCGAGGCTGCCGATGGAACCGGCTTCTCCGTCGACCCCGCTCACCAGTGCATTCGCATGATCGAGCTCGACCAGCGCCGCCTCGAGCGACCCGTGACGCCGGATCACCCGGGTCAGCGTGTCGAGCCGTTCCTCGATCGCGGTGAGCCGGGCGTCATCGACGACGATCGCATCCGCGTGGCGACGGGCGTCCAGGGCCAGCTCGCGGAGCCGGTCGACGAGCGAATCGGCATCCTCGAGCAACCGCGACAGCTCGGGGTCGACCGCTGCCAGGTCGGCACCGCCGCCGATCGCGAGGGCGAGCCGATCGGCCGCCGACTCCTCGTCACCACCGCTGGCCTCTGCGAGCGCCAGCGCGGATCGGGCGATGCGAGACGCGTGCCGCAGCCGCAGCCGTTCGGCGTGCAGCTCGGCGTCCTCACCGGGCCTGATACCGACGGCTCCGAGGTCTTCGACGAGGTCGCGGGCACGCTGCAGTTCCGCGGCGCCCGTGCTCGCGGCGCGCCGGGCCGTGGCCACCGCCTCCGATGCGGCGCGCCAGGCCTCGACGGCCGCAGCCATGGCCGCGCCCGCCCCGGTGCACTCCTGTCCGCCGAACGCGTCGAGCACCTCGCGCTGCCAGCTCCGGCGCAGCATCCGATGGCTCGTCCCTTGCGCGGTGATGTCGACGCAGAGGTCGCCGATCTCGCGGAGCACTCCCTGGGAGACGAGTGCGCCGTCGATCCGGCAGGTCGCCCGACCGGAGGCGGGAACCTCGCGAGAAAGCGTGATCAGGTCGTCGTCGGGGATCCCGAGTTCGGCACGACGGGCCCGCAGACGGGGGCTCGGGTTGTCGAAGACAGCCGCGACGCGCGCGGCGGGCGTGCCGGTACGGACGGTTTCGGGCTCGAGCCGGCCGCCGAGTGCGGCCCGCAGCGCGTTGACGCACATGGACTTTCCGGAACCGGTCTCGCCCGTGAGCGCGGTGAAGCCGTCTTCAAACGAGAGCCGAGCCTCCTCGATGATCGCGAGGTTGCTGACGCGAAGCTCACGAAGCGCCACTTGCCCCTCCCCGGGCGCCCGGCACGTCGTCGTCCACCGGCTCGAGCAACAGATCCTTGTGCGGGATGCCATACCGGAACTTCTGCCGGAGGCGCGAGTTGAAGGACGGCGAGTCGGCGAAGCGAATGACCTCGAGCTCGGGCCCCGCCCCGATGACCACGCTCCCACCATCCGCGAGCCACGCGATGGAGCGTCCGTCGGCGGCGACGAAGACGCGGCCACGGTCCACCGTCACCCGGACGTCGAGCTGCTCCGGAATGACGACTGGACGGCTGATCACCGCGTGAGCGGCGATCGGCACGACGACGACGGCTCGGACCCGCGGGTCGACGGGGGGTCCGCCCGCACTCAGGGCGTATGCAGTCGACCCGGTGGCGGTGGCGACCACCACGCCGTCGGCGTCGAAGGCTCCGAGCAGGTCACCGTCGACGTCGACGCGAAGCCTGACGACGTTGACGTCGCGCGCCCGCACGACGATCTCGTTGATCGCGAGCACCGGCTCGGCGGCGCCCCCGGTGGCGATCTCGAGGAGCGCGCGCCGCTGGGTGGTGTAGTCGCCGCTCGCAAACCGGCTGATCGCTTCCGGCAGCGCGTCGATCTCGACATCGTTGAGGAAGCCCAGGCGCCCGCGGTTCACGCCGACGACCGGGATGCCGAGCGGCGCCGCGAGTCGAGCGCCGTAGAGAAACGTCCCGTCGCCTCCGAGCGTCACCAGGAGTGCCGTGTTGGCACTGTGCTCGCGCATCGCTGCCTCGGGATCCTCGAGAGCCGTCCAGGCATCGAATCCGCATGCCTGCGCGCGCGCTATCGCCGACTGGACCACGACCTGCTCGCCGGGATGGAGGAGGAACCCGATGCTGCGCTCCGCGCTCATGGTGCTTTCGCGCCCTCCGCTCCGACTGCCGTGAGGCGTGCCACGACCAGCCATTCGAGGTTGCCCTTGGCGCCGCGAATCGAGCACGGCATCGGCGGCAGCGCTCTCGCGCCGAACGCTGATTCGAGCCAGGCGGTGAAGTCGCCCGCGGCGCGCTCAGCCGCTTCGGCGTCGCGAACGATGCCCCCCTTGCGGATCGCGTCGCGGCCGAGCTCGAACTGCGGCTTGAAGAGCGCGACCAGATCGGCGCCGGAAGCCGAGATCAGCCGGACCACGGCCGGAATCACGAGCCGGAGCGAGATGAACGAGAGGTCGAGGGTCACGAGCTCCGGCGCTGGACCGGGGAGTGTGGTCAGGCTGCGCAGGTTGGTCCGGTCCATGACGTGCACGCGCGTATCCGTCGCCAGGCGGGGGTCGAGCTGACCGCGTCCGACGTCCACCGCGTAGACGAGGGCTGCGCCCCGGCTGAGGAGGACGTCGGTGAACCCACCGGTCGAAGCGCCGGCGTCCAGGCAGACCCGCCCTGCGCAGTCGATGCCGAACGCATCGAGCGCGGGGGCCAGCTTGAGCCCTCCTCTGCTCGCCCACGGATGGTCGCGCCCGAGGAGGCGAATCGGAGTGGTGGCGCCAACGCGCTGGTCCGCGCTCGTGGCGCGCGCGCCGTCGACCTCGACCAGCCCGGCGGCGACCAGCGCCTGCGCCCGCTCGCGACTCGGCGCCAACCCGCGCGACACGAGCTCGAGGTCAACCCGCCGCGCCTGAGATACCGCTGTCATGGTCCCCATCTATACCACATCTGTGTGTATTCGCGCTGTCAGAAAGGGACGTCGTCGGGATCGATTCGGGACGGAGCCGCCCTCGCGGGCACGACCGCGATCGTGGGGCTGCGTGGCTCCGCCGCAACGGTCTCCGCGGGCTCGAGGGGGCGCTCGCCGAGTGCGCCGCTGGAGCTGACGACGAGCTGGTTGACGCGCTGCTCGGTGCGCGCGAGGAGATCCGAGCAGTGCTGCGCCAGGACCACGCCACGCTCGTACGCCCCGATCGCTTCTTCAAGGGCGATACTGCCGCCCTCGAGTTTGCCGATGAGCGTGTCGAGCTCGGCGAGCGCCGTCTCGTAGGTCAGAGCCGTGATGCCGTCCTCCGCAGAGCCGGGGGTCATTGATCGCCCGCCGCTGGGTTCGCATCGTACATCCGTTCGCTCTCCGCCGGCGCGTCAGCTTCGATCCGATCGACGGTGCTCTCCAGGCTTCCGTGGCGCAGGACGGTGCGCAAGCGCGTGCCCACCGGGACGGCGGAGGCGTCGGTGAGCACGCGCCCGTCCGCGTCCGAGGTGATCGAGTACCCGCGTTCGAGCGTCCGTCGCGGCGAGAGCGCAGCGAGGCGCGCCGCTCGCGTGGTGAGCGCGGCGCGGCGCGCGACGGTGACCCGATTTGCGGCCTCGTGCAACAGCTCGGTTGTCCTGTGGAGTCGAAGCCGCTCGATCTCGACGCGACGGGCCGGGTGTGCGAGCGCAAACCGAGAGGTCTCCTGGTCGAGGGCGCGCCGCTTCAGCGCGGCCTCCTGCATCAACGCCGAGCGCAACCGCAGCGAGGAGATCTCGATCCGATCCCGGCGGACGCCGACGAGTCCGGCGATGGCCACGCCGAGGCGCGCATGGCGGGCAACGACGTCATCACGGAGCCCGGCGACGCTCGGGGCGACCAACTCGGCCGCCGCGGACGGCGTCGCCCCGCGGCGGTCAGCCGCGAGGTCCGCGACCGTCGTGTCGGTCTCGTGGCCGACGCCGGTCACGACCGGAAGTCGCGTCGCTCGAATCGCTCGCGCGAGCGCCTCGCTGTTGAACGCGAGCAGGTCCTCGAGCGAACCCCCGCCGCGCACGAGGAGGATGACGTCGGCGTCGCGGACCTCGTCGGCGCGACGGAGGGCACGCACGAGCGTCTCCACCGCCCCGTCGCCCTGCACCGTTGCGGGGGACAGCACCACACCGATGCACGGTGCACGGCGTGCGATCACGGTGCACACGTCGCGCAACGCCGCACCACTGCGCGACGTGACCACGACGACACGCCGTGGCAGCAGCGGGAGCCGCCGCTTGCGGCGCTCATCGAAAAGGCCTTCAGCGCTGAGGCGCTGCTTGAGTTGTTCGATGCCGAGGGCGAGTGCGCCGACGCCGCTTGGTTCAAGCCTGTCGACGTAGAGCTGGTAGCGGCCCTGTTGCTCGTACAGCTGTACGGATCCGTGCGCGACGACGGTCATCCCATTCGTGGGACGAAACGGAATCTGCAGCGCGTTGGCGCGAAAGCACACGCACGAGACCTGGGCACGCGCGTCCTTGAGGGTGAAGTAGAGGTGTCCGGACACGTGCGCGGTGAGATTGCTCACCTCGCCCTCGACAAGCACATCTTCGAGCTCGGGCCGGACAGCGAGCGCATCGCGAACCAGCGCCGTGAGGTCGCTGACGGTGCGAAGCGTGGTCGTCACACCCGCTCCCGCGCGACGTGGCCGAGCACGCCGTTGACGAACTGGGCTGCCTCGTCACCCGCATACGCGCGCGACAGCTCGATCGACTCGTCGATCACGACGGCGACCGGGGTCGTCTCCATGTACAGCAGCTCGAAGGTCCCGAGGCGCAGGACCGCCCGTTCGACCTTGCCGAGGTCGACGAGCGACCAGTGCTCCATCGCGGTCACGAGGGCGGCGTCGATGACGTCGAGATGATCGACGCAACCGACGACGATCGTTCGCGCGAAGGCGCGGACATCCGCGGTGGCGCGAAGATCCTCGCCCTGGTAGCGCAACGCGAAATCCGGATCCTTCGCGGTGCCCTCGATCTCGAAGAGCACACGCAGCGCCAGCTCACGACCTCGACGGCGACGTCCCGTGCCCGACACGGCTGGGGTCACGCGAAGGCGACCTCGCTGACGAAGACGTTGACCTCCTCGACGCGCAGCGCGAGCATGCGATCGATCGCGTCGGCAACGCGGCGCTGCACCTCGGCGCCCACGACGGGCACGTTGCCGCCCGACTCCAGCACGACGTACAGGCTCAGGTGAAGGGCGTCGTCGCGCATCTCCACGCGCACACCTCGATGGGCATGCGAACGTCGGACGATGCGATCGAACTGCTGCCCGCCCGGGCGGTACATCGCGTGGACGCCAGATACCTGCAGCGCCGCGAATGCTGCGATCGACGCCACCACCTCGTTCGCGACCCGGGTCGTGCCGAGCTGACGGCGACCGTTCATGGTGGGGCGCAGCTGGAGGCGATCCGGTTCGCCGGCGTCGGTCACGCGCGTTCCACGTAGCGGCCGGTGCGTGTGTCGACGCGGATCAGGTCACCCTGGTTGACGAACAGCGGTACATCCACGGCCAGTCCGGTCTCGACCACCGCCGGCTTGAACGACGCATTGGCGGTGTCGCCCTTGAAGCCCGGCTCGCTCTCGGTGACCTCGAGCACCACCGTGGTGGGCATGTCGACGCCGAGCACCCGATCGTCGAAGCGCAGCAGGAACAGGTTGTCGTTCTCTTTCAGGTAGTCGACGCCGCTCCCGAGTTGCTCCGGGCTCAACGTGATCTGGTCGAACGTCGTGTTGTCCATCACCACGTAATTGTCACCGTCCTTGTAGAGCAGCTGGGCCTCGGTGCGCTCGATGCGCACCTTGCCGAACTTCTCCTCAGGGCGGAATGTCTCGTCGGTGACCGCCCCGGTCGTCACGTTACGGAGCTTGGCGCGAACAACGGCGGTCCCCCGGCCCTGCTTCATGTGCGAGAAGTCGATGACCTCGAAGAGATCGCCGTCGCGCTCGACGGTCGCGCCCGGGCGCAGGTCGGAGGCCGTGATCATGCAGTGCTCCCAGGTGTGGACCGGTCTTCGAGCAGCTTAGCCAGTCCCTCGACTGCAAGGACGTAGCCATCCACGCCCAGGCCGGCGATCACGGCGACCGCGGCTTCGGCCGACAGGGAGACGCGACGGAACGGCTCGCGGGCGAGGATGTTCGACAGGTGCACCTCGATGACCGGTCCGGTGAAGGCGCGAAGCGCATCAGCGAGGACGACGCTCGTGTGGGTCAGCCCACCCGGGTTGACGATGCAACCGGCGCTGTGTCCACGCTCGGACTCGAGGATGTCGACCATCGCGCCCTCGTGGTTGGTCTGCTCGCAGCGGACCTCAAGCCCAAAGGTCGTGGCGCGGACGCGGACGGCCGTCTCGATCTCGGCGAGGGTGATGGAGCCGTAGACCTCCGGTTCACGCTCGCCGAGGCTAGCGAGATTCGGGCCGTTCAGCAGCAGGATCGTCGTCATCGGGCGAGTACCTGCTCGATGGCGGCGTGTACCTCGGCATCCGCGACGAGCTGATCGGTCAGCGGATGCCCTCGCCCTTCGAGCAGCACCCAGCCCAGACGGTCCCCGACGTGCTTCTTGTCCGCGCGCATATGACCGAGCACCTGCTCGGGGTCAAGCACCGTCGTCGTCGCGAGCCCGCATCGGTCGATCATCGCATCCTGCCAGCCGATATCCCCGGCTGGGCATCCCAGTATCCGGATGCTGAGCAGCCCCGCCGCGTGCATCCCGACGGCCACCGCCTCGCCATGGAGCAGGCGGTCGCCGAACCCGGCCGCGGCTTCGATGGCGTGTCCGACGGTGTGGCCGTAGTTGAGCACGGCGCGATTGCCCGCCTCTCGCTCGTCGTCGGCAACGATCCGGGCCTTGATCGCGCAGCACTCGCGGATCGTCTCGGTCAGGGCGTCGCCGTCGCGCGCCAGCAGGCGGTCGAGCTCGCGGTCGAGCTGGGTGGCGAGGCTCGTGTCGACGATCATCGCGTACTTCACGATCTCGGCAAACGCCGATCGGAATGATCGGTCGTCCTGACTCGTCAACACATCGGGGTCGCAGATCACCGCCCGGGGTTGCCAGATCGCCCCGGCGAGGTTCTTGCCGCGTGTGAGGTTGACGCCGGTCTTGCCGCCGAGCGCGCTGTCAACCATTGCGAGCAGCGTGGTCGGCACGTTGATCCAGGCGATCCCGCGCAGGTAGGTCGCCGCCACGAAGCCGGCGAGGTCGCCGACCGTCCCACCTCCGAGCGCGATGACGCAGTCGTTGCGCTGTAGCTCCGCGGCTCCGAGACGGGCGAGCATGCGCCCGGCCGACGCCCAGGTCTTGAGCGGCTCACCGCCGGAGACCCTGATCACCGTGGTGGCGATGCCGGCGCTTCGCAGTACGGCGACGAGCCGACGGGTGGCCGGCTCCACTGCGCGATCGGCGAGCAACGCCACTCGTGTGGCAGCCCCGGGCACGTGGGCGACCACGTCATCGATGGCTCCGGCACGAACCTCGACGTGGTACGCGCGTTCCGCGAGATTGACTCGCACCGCACCGGCCAGGGCCGCAACCACCCGGGCAGCGACCGCGTCCGGTGCATCGCTCGCGCCGATGCGCAGGTGCGACGCCTGCAGCGCGCGGGTACGGGTGCTTCTCAGGCGAGGGATGCCGGCCTCGGCGGACCCTCCGAGCATCGGGCGGTCCGCTCCGTCGCCGAGACGCTGGACGAGGACCTCGTCGGATGCGTCGAGCCAGACCACCGTGCACAGCTCTGTGAGCAGCCGGCGCGCCGCCGGTTGTGTGATCAAGCCACCACCGCACGCGATGACCACCGGGCCGGTACGGCGGAGCACGTGCTCCAGGGCGGTGAGCTCGAGATCGCGAAAGTGCGCTTCGCCATCGGTGGCGATGATCGCCGCAGGCGACCGGCCAGAGCTCAGCTCGATCTCCGCGTCCAGGTCGATCGCGGTCCATCCGAGCTGTCCGGCGACGAGTGGGGCGATGGTGCTCTTCCCGGATCCGGGCAGGCCGACGAAAGCGATTCGACGAAGTGCGGTCATCGCAGCCGGCTGACGGCACGCCTGTGGGCGGACACGGCGCGCCGAAGCTCGCCGAGACTGTCGCCACCGAACTTGTCCATCGCGGCTGCCGCGAGGACCCACGCCAGCATTGCCTCCGCTACGACGGCACCGGCCGGCACCACGCAGATGTCGCTCCGTTCGTAGTGCGCGTTGATCTCTGCGCCGGTCCCGATGTCGACGCTGCGCAGTGGATGGAGCAGCGTCGAGATCGGCTTGAAATGCACGAGCGCCCAGACCGGCTCGCCGTCGGTGACGCCGCCGGCGAGTCCCCCCTGCCGATTGGTGAGGTGGTGGAATCCTCGCCCGGCGTCCCATCGCGGTTCGTCGTGCACCTGCGAACCGGGGGATCGCGCTGCGAGCACGGCCGCACCGAGCTCCACGCCCTTCACCGACGGGATGCTGCACATCGCCTGCGCGATGAGCCCGTCGAGACGCCGGTCCCAGTGCACGTAGCTGCCAAGTCCGGCCGGAACGTTCGCTGCGACGACGTACGCGGTGCCCCCGAGCGTGTCTCCCCGTTCGCGCGCCGCATCGATGGCCGCGACCATGCGCGCCGATGCGTCCTCGTCGGCGCACCGCACCGGTGATCGCTCGACGGTGTCCCATTGGGGCTCCTCCGTGGGCACGGGGACGCTGATGTCGCCGATCCGGATCACGCAGGAGTGGACGTCGACGCCGATCGCCGCGAGCAACGCGCGCCCCACGGCGCCCGCGGCGACCCGGGCAGCGGTCTCACGGGCGCTCGCGCGCTCGAGGACATCGCGGGCGTCGTCGAATCCGTACTTGAGGACGCCGGCCAGGTCGGCGTGTCCCGGGCGGACGCGGGTGACCCGTTTGGACTTGAAGCCGCGGGCCGCCACCTGCATCGGGCCTTGCCAGTTCTCCCAGTCGGCATTCTCGATCACCAGTGTCACCGGGGATCCGAGCGTCTTGCCGCCCCGGACGCCGCTGACGATTCGAGCCGTGTCGTGCTCGATCTGCTGGCGTTTCCCCCGCCCGTGGCCGCCCTGCCGGCGACGCAGGTCAGGGTCGATGTCGCGCGGAGCGTCGAGTGCGACCCCCGCGGGCATGCCCTCGACGATCACCGTGAGTTGCGGGCCGTGCGATTCGCCGGCTGTGAGAAATCGAAGCATCTGCAACGGATTGTATTGGCGGGCGCCCATTTCCCCCGTTCGCCTCCGCGATCCGTCTCGGTTTGTCCGCGTCCGGTCCCCGGCTGCAACCAACACTGGGAGCGATGGCAGAGGCGCTCACCATTCGCCGGAGCGCCGAGGAGCATCTGCGCATCGCCAGGCTCCTTGACGCCCATGGCGACGTGATCGCGGCGATCTGCGCGTATCGCGAGGCGGCGCGCGAGGGATCCGAGGCGGCAGTCAGCGAGGCGCTGACGCGGATCGCCGCCCTTGCCCGCGGCGAGTAGGCCCTGGCCGGTATCGGCCGCTCAGAGACCCGCCGGGCGCGAGGGTGCGCCCGCCGCCGGCGGCGTATTCATCGTGGCGAGCAGTTCGTTGTAGAACGCCTCCGCCTTGGGGATGCGATGGAGCACCTCGACGCCATCGCGTCCGGCTGACTCGATCTCGATGTCGCCGGCGCCGATGAGCCGGTCACCGAACGGCCGGTGGATCACGGTGTTCTGGATCCGGTCGAGGGGGATCGTCTCCGCCGTCCTGGAGAGAATCCCGCCCTCCATGACGATGCGGCGGTCGGTGAGGTGGTACGTCGAGAACCGCCAGCGGAGGATACGCAGCCCTGCCCAGAGCACCGCCCCGATGACGAGCACGAGCACGATCACCGTCCTCACGGTCGTGATCGACGCCGAGCCGATCTTGTCAGGCAGCTTGGCCTCGAGCACGATCGCCACCACGATGACGACGAGCGCGCCGAGCACGTGCCCCGCGAGCACGGACCAGTGCTGGCGCACCAGCGCGATCGATCGCTCCCCCGGCATCAACTGTGTCGGCATTGCCTCACCTCAACGAACCCTGGACTCATGCGGGTCACGGACCGAGGTACAGGATGAGCGCTGCGCCCGCACAGAGGAACGGACCATAGGGTATCGGGTCTTTGAGCGTGCGGACGCGTGTGATCAGCAGGACGATCGCGGTCGCACCGCCGATGAACACCCCCGCGACCACCGCATAGACGGCGCCGAGGGTCGCCGTGGTCGGGCCAGCCCCGGTGACCGCGCCCACCAGCGCACCGAGCTTTGCGTCGCCGAGTCCGATGCTCCCTCGTGACACGAGGTTCTGCACGAGGAAGAAGGCCGCGACGCCGACTGCCCCGATGATCGCGCCGGTCACGGTGATCCGCGGCGACCACTCACTCAGCACGACGGCGGCGGCGACGCTCGGGTAGGTGATGACATTGAGGATGAGCCGGTGCTTGAGGTCGAAGTCCACCACCTGGACGAAAATCGCAACCCAGAGCAGGTGGATGAGCAGTCCGGCGCTCCACGTCTCATGCGCGGCGAAGGCTCCGAAGCCGATCGCACCGAGAGCTGGCGAGAGCCAGCGTTCCAGCCAGGTCCAGCCATAACGCTCGCCGGACCAGGGACGCGCCGCGACGGGCTCCTCCCCTGCCGCGGCGGCGCGGCTGAGTTCCTCGGCGACGTCTCGTTCATATTCGACACGCTCCTGACGCTCCTCGTCCTCTAGTTTCTCGAACTTCTCGAGTGCCACCGCGAGCCATCCCGACCCCAGCCCGATAACCCCGCCGGCGACCGTGACGCCGGCGATCAGCAGCGGGGAATTCACGCTTCGACTGCGCGCAGCAGCGCCCTGCGCACCGCGCCGGCGGGGGCGTTCCTCCCAGTCCAGATCTCGAAGCTGAGCAAACCCTGCTGCAGGAGCATCTCGAGGCCGTCACTGGCGCGATGGCCGGTTTCGAGCGCCGCGGCCACGACATCGACCGGCCGTGGACGGTATCGGAGGTCGACCACGCTGCACGCCCGCGGCAGCGCGCGCGGGTCGAATGGGAGGTCTTCCATTCCCGCCGGGGTTGCGTTGACGACGATCGCGGAGTGCGCGCACGTGGCGGCGATGGCGTCGCGGTCCCAGGCGAGAGTCGCAATATCCCCTGAACCATCGAGCCGTTCGGCAAGGTTCGCGGCGGCGCTCTCGCGGCGTGCCGCGATGCGCAGCCGCAGCAGCGGTACCCGGGTGAGTGCGAGCGCGACCGCCGCGGCAGCGCCGCCGGCCCCGATGACCAGCGCGGTGGCGCCGTGGCGCGGCCACATCGATGCGCGGCTCAGGGCGAGCTCGAAGCCATCCGCGTCGGTGGTCGTGCCGAGGAGGCGCCCGCCACGAACGGTGATGGTGTTGACCACCCCGAGCGAGTCCGCGACGCCTTCGAGGAGGTCGCATCGCTCTGCCATGACGGCCTTGTAGGGGGCGGTGACGTTGCAGCCCGTATAGCGTCCTTCGCGGAGCTCGGCCACGAATGCATCGATGTCGGCCGGAGCCAGGTCGCGGAGCACGTAGGTGCCCTCGACGCCGGTGGACTGCATGGCGGCCTGGTGCATGACCGGGCTCGGCGAGCGGGAGATACCGGAGCCGACCAGGCACAACCGGAGCGGGAGTTGGTTCATCGCGCTGTGCGGGTCGCGGCGATACGCCGGGAGTCGAGCCAGCTCTGGAGGAGCACTGCGGCCGCCACCGAGTCGATCACCGCGCGCCGCCGCTTTCGCCGGAGGCCACTTTCGATGAGCGATCGCTCGGCGATCGTCGTGGTGAATCGCTCGTCCCACAGCTCGATCGGTGCCGTGATGCGACGCCCCAGCTCGGCCGCGAACGCTCGGGCGCTCTCGGCCGCGTCACCCTCGGTGCCGTCGAGAAGACGGGGCAATCCGACGACCACCCGGTCGACCTCGCGATCCTCGATCTCGCGTTCCAGACGCGACCAGAGAGTCCGCGGCTCATTGGGAACGGTGGCCACGGGTGACGCGAGGGTGCACGTCTCGTCGGAGATCGCCAGCCCGATCCGGACCGAGCCGACGTCGATGCCGAGGACGCGCGTGCGGCCGGCACCGTCCCCGGCGGGGCTCACGGTGTCTTGGACGCGACAGCGACGACGTTCTCGTCGATTGCGATCTGCGACGCGCGCAGCGGGAGATAGAAGAGCTGGAACGGCCACTCGGAGACGTGCACGCTCTGGACCTTGGCGATATTGCTGTTGACAATCTTCTGGGCGTTTCCAGGATTTCGCCCGGTGAGCTGCGCCTTCAGCGTGTCCAGGTTCACCTGTGGCTGGCTGAAGTCGGTCGCCGAGCAGGCGAGGATGACGGTGCCGTTGACATTTGCCTGCGTCACCGTGCAAGGCGGTGTCGTGAGCTTGCCCGGAGCCAGTTCGTCGCCGGGTTTGACCAGCTTGTCGAGGTCCGCGATGACGTCGTTGCGTACGGCCACCTGGTCGTAGATGGCGGCCTGCGCGGTCGCGATCACCTGGATGGTGGTCGCGGTGAATGCGGAGTTCACTGCAGGGAGTTTCGCCGGCGACAAGGCGTACGAGATTGTCTCCCCGTTGCCCGTCGGGTCCTTGGCGAACGTCTTCCCGGCCGCCCTGGCGGTGAGGTCGGTCTGGATCTGCATGGCGAGCGTGCCTTCCACCGTCGTGATCTCGGCGTTCCAGTTGGCGACGTCCGTCGCGCTCGCAGTGGTCTCCTGCGAGGAATTGGCACCTCCCGACGCGGCACTGGGGTTGGTCACCGTGATGTCCGGATATGCCGCCCCACCCGGAAACACGGTCAGCGTATTGGCCGGTACATTGGTGGACGACCCGGTGACGGTATCCTGCGCGCTCGCATCTGCATTCGGAAGAATCGGTTGACCGGTATTCGGATCGACACATGAGGTTGCCGTGGCGTTGGTTCCGATGCAAATGACGGTGGATTTCGTGACGACAAACGAAACAGACCCGTCGCTACTCGTGATTGTCTCACCGGTGGGCAACGCAAAATCTCGAAATGGGTTGTTTGTAGCGAAGACCACAGTGGTTCTTGCAGCAGTTGCGGGGAGGGTGGTCGTTCCGGTCGGAGTTGCCTGAAACGACGATTGTGCGTTGCTCGTGACCACGCCGGTGAGGACGTGGTCGGGCAGCGTCGACGCGCTGGTGCTGCCCTGGATGGTCGGGCTGACCGACAGTGGCGTTGCGTCGATCGTGATCGTGATCTTGGCTGATGGTGCCAGGGTCATGAACAGCACGATGCCGATGATTGCGACCGCCGCACCGGCGATGTACAGCAGGCGCCGGCGATCCCATCCGCGGGTGCGCTGCGCCGGTGGCATCTGGGTCAGCACGCGTCGAGGCTCGAGGCGTGCTGTCGCGGGTGCATGCGCGGGCGGGCTGATCGGCGGTGGCGCCGGCGGTGGCGCCGGGGGTGGCTCGAGGACGGCCGCGGCCGCCCCCAGTCCGGCGGCACCCCCGACGGTGCCGCGGCCGAGTGCGCTTCCGCCCAACCGCGGGCCCGCCAGCTCGATGCCGCGTTCGAACGCCGGCACCGACCCGTAGACCTGCAGGCCGCTCGCGCGAGCGAGTTGCTGGAGGCGCGGATCCTCGGTGACGATCGAGGTCCGGCGGCCCGACTGGTTGCTGAACTGCGCGAGGAGGCGGACGTTCAGCGGGGTCTGCAGCGCCCGGCTGGAACGGGGGACCACCAGCCCGACGTCGAGGTCGGTGGACGCGCGAACCCGATCGATGAGATCGGCGATCTCGTCGTCAACCTTGGCAATGACAACAGCCGGCATCGGCGCCTATACCTTCATCGTCTTCAAAACGCGGCGCATGAGCCCGCCCAGGGGCTCGTCAGCGTCATCTTCCAGCGTCACGGCGTGACGCGCAAGCCCCATCGGGGTCACGTCCTGGCTGCCCACGAGCAGTCCGGTGGTGTCGTAGACGCCGGTGACATCGCTCGGCCCCAGCACCTTGACCGTTGGAGGACGGGTGAATGGCACCGTGTCGGACCAGTCGAGGATACGCAACTGTTCGGCGACCTCCGGCAGGGATGCGCCGCCACCGGCCAGGCAGATCGATCCTGGGAGCGGGTCCGGGCCCGCGAGTTCCTCGAGGGTCAGGGCGACGCCCTGGGCAAGGACCTCGGCGGTCGGCGTGAGCGCCCGGCGGGCCATGGCACTCTGCTCGGCAGCGAGGTGCCCCTCCGAGTGCGCGACCTTGAAGCGCTCCGCTTCATCGAGGTCCATCGAGAGGTCGGTGGCGAGCCGCTTGGTGAACGAGCGTCCCCCGAGGGCGAACATCCTCGTCGCTTCGATACCGCCGCGACGGACCACCGCGATGTCGGTGGTCCCGCCGCCGACGTCCACGAAGATCGCGCCGAGCTCGTTGGACTCGGCAGATGAGCATCCGCGGGCGAGCGCGTACGGCTCTGCGACGGTTGCCACGAGCTCCAGGTCGAGTTCCTGGGCGATCGCTTGCAACGCGCCGATGTGCGTGAGCGGCGCGAACGTGTTGAACACCGTGATCTCGACGACGTGACCCTGGAAGTCGACGGGGTTGCTCACCGCGTAGCCGTCGATGCGTACCGACGTGATCGTGCTGTGGACGAGCTTGACGTTGACCTCCTGGACCCCGAGGTCGTGCGACATCTGGCGGACGGCTTCGCGCAGTGCCCGGCGTTGCACGGCCTGGAGGGCGGTGGCGAGATCCGCCTGGGTGATTCGCGCCTGGGGCTGCGGCCTCGGCATGGTCATCGTGGTGCTGAAGCCGCGCACCTGCTCGCCGGCTATCCCGATCACGGCCTGACCGGGGATGGTCTCGCACATGTCCTCGGCCTCGGTGAGCGCCCGATCGCAGTTGTCGATGACCGCCTGGAGATCGGCGACCGCGCCGGCCTGCATGTGGTTCTGCGCCTGGCGCACCTTGCCGACGCCGAGCACGATGCCCTTGTCGTTCTCGCGTTTGACGATCAGCGCTTTGACGAACTCGGTGCCGATATCGAGCACCGTGTAGTGGCTCTGGAACTCATCGCGCCGCTTGAGCAGCGCGAATTTTCGTTTGGACATCAGGCGGCGTGCCCCATCGTCTCGATGATGGCGTCACGGAGCAGGGAGACGGCTTCCTCGCGCTTGGCAGGATCCCCGACCTTGCCGCGGCCGAGGTCGGGGCGGCCCCCGCCCTTGCCACCGGTCACGGCGGCTGCGCCGGTGACGAGCGTGCCCGCGTGCACCCCCGCCTCCAGTGCGCGCCCACCGACCTTGACGACGAGCGTCGCCGGCCCGAGCACCGCCGCCACGCCATTGCCCTGGAGCCTGTCGGCAAGCAGGCGGTCGCCCGCCTGGGAGACGCCGTCGGCATCAACATCGCCGTCGAGCATGAGATGCGCGAATGGGACACCGGCGGCGTCCTCCACAACCGCGCGGTCCGTGGCAAACGTGGACGGCACCGCCTGGCGGGTCTGGGTGACTTCCCGGTTCAGCTTCCGCACCTGCTCCTGGAGTGCCGCGACTCGCTCGGGGACCTCCTCGGGGCGCGTCTTCAGCGCTCGCGCAGTGGCCGTCAGGGCTGTCCCCGTGCGGCGCCAGCGGTCCTCGGCGCTCTCGCCGGCGACCAGTTCGATGCGCCTGATCCCCTGTCCGATGCTGCTCTCGGAGACGATGATTGCCGCGCCGAGGTCGCCACTCCGGCTGACATGGGTGCCGCCGCACAGCTCGCGCGACCAGCCACCGAAGTCGACGACGCGCACATCGGGCGAGTACGCCTCATCGATCAACGCGATCGCGCCACTCGCGCGAGCATCCGCCAGAGGCATGAGCGCGACGCTCCGTTCGAGATTGCGCCGGATGCCGTCGTTGACGCGGTGTTCGATGTCGGCCAGCTCCTCGGGCGTCAGGGCGCGGGAAAACGCGAAGTCGAAGGTCGTGTGGTCGGGCCCGACGAAGGACCCGCGCTGCACGACGCCATCGCCGAGGACCTCGCGCAGGGCTCGGTTGAGGAGGTGCGTGGCGCTGTGATGGCGGGCGATCCGGCCGCGCCGATACGCATTGACCTGCGCCTGGACCCGCTGCCCGGGCTTGAGCTCACCGCTCTCAACGAGCACGTCGTGCGCGCGAGCGTCGCTCCCGGCGACCGGCTGCGTATCGCGCACGACAGCGGTGCCGCCGGGCCAGACGAGGGCGCCCGTATCGCCGACCTGGCCGCCTGCCTCCGCGTAGAACGGCGACACGTCGAGCAGCACAGGCCCGCTCGCTCCGGCGCGCAGCACATCGATGTCGCGATCGAGGCCGATCCGGACGACCGTCGCCTCGGCATCGAGTGAGTCGTAGCCGATGAATCGCGTCGCAGGCAGTGCCTCGGCTCCTGCGAAGCCGACACGGCGCGCTGACGCCTGACCACGCTCCCGCTGTTCCTGCATGGCCGACTCGAATCCGTCGAGGTCGACCGTCGCCCCGCGCTCGGCTGCCATCTCGACCGTTAACTCGATCGGGAGCCCGAAGGTGTCATAGAGGCGGAACGCGTCGCCGCCGTCGATCCTCGACGGGTTCCTCGACAGCAGTGCGGCGAGCCGCTCGGTTCCGGCATCGAGGGTCCTGGCGAACGCGTCCTCTTCGGTTGCGAGCGTGTCCTCGATGAGAGATCGGAACTCGACCAATTCCGGATAGGCCGTGCCCATGACGCCGGTGAGGTCCGGGGTGCCGGCGGCAAGGCCGCCTCGCAGAGCGACACGACGCGCGTGGACCGCGGCTCGACGGATGAGGCGGCGGAGGACGTACCCACGCCCCTCGTTTGCGGGAAGCACGCCCGCCGAGATCAGGAAGCCGGCTCCCCGGAGATGGTCCGCGAGGACATAGAGCGACCGCACCAGGGCCGGGTCCGAGACCGCGACGGTGGCGCGGGAGCGGAAGCCGTCAACCATCGGAGCGAAGTGATCGGTCCCGTAGCCGGTCGGGTCGCCCTGGACGATCGCGACGATCCGGTCGAATCCGAGACCGGTGTCGACCGTGGGGTTCGGCAGCAGCGGCCGGGATCCGTCGGGCTGCTGGTCGAACTCCATGAACACGAGATTCCAGAACTCCTCCCAACGGTTGCCGCCGCACTCACTTTCAGGGGTGCAGTCGGTGCGGCCGCACGAGCACGGGCCACCCCAGTCGTAGTAGAGCTCGCTGTCGTAGCCGCACGGACCGGTCGGTCCGGCGGCCCACCAGTTCTCCGTCAGCCGCGAGATGCGTTCCTGCGGCACCCCGATCTTCTCGACCCAGAGCCGCTCCGAGTCGGCGTCATCGGGGTAGATGCTCGGCCAGAGACGATCAGCGTCGAGTCCGAGAACCTCGGTGGAGAACTCCCACGCGTAATCGATGGCGCCCTCCTTGAAGTAGTGCCCGATCGACCAGTTGCCGAGCATCTCGAAAAACGTGTGGTGCGTCGGGTCACCGACAGAAGCGATGTCGTCGTACTTCAATCCCGCGCCGCGAAAGCATTTCTGACACGAGACGAGGTCCTGGGATGGTGGCGTTCGCTGCCCCGTGATCCACGGTTTGAGCGGCACCATTCCGGCCACAGTGAAGAGAAGCGACGGATCGTCGTGGGGAATGAGCGGAAAGCTCGCGAGTCGGTAGTGCCCGCGCTCTTCGAAGAAGCGAAGAAATCGCTCCCGGATCTCAGAGCTGAGCACGTGCAAAAGTATTCGACAGCAAGTTGTCGAATCTTAGTTGACAGGGTCCCGACGCGGCCATGGAAGTCCGAACCGCCTGATCGCCCCCCGCACAGCTCCTGGGCGATCAGGCCGGATGCACCACCCTCAGGCTTCGTGCTTGAACGTGAGTTTGAATGTGTCGCCGGGCTTGCCGATCGCGCTCGCGGTGACCAGAGTGGTCCCTCCGATCTTTTGGTTGTACTGGGTTGGGGACTCGGCGTCGAGGTAGAGACCATTGATCTGACACTTGGTGAACGAGACGGTGCCGAAAGGCGGCGTGTCGCCGACGTTGAACCCGCCGATAAAGGCGTCTGACAGGGTGCCGGTGTTGGGTCCGTAGTCGTACCAGCGGGCCCCAGTCGTCAGGTCCTCAACATCCGCCTCCTGCGTCGAGGTCGTCTGGAAGACGACGGTCACGACAGTGTCACCCGCGGAGACGCCTGTCGGAGTGAAGGGTGTCCCGCCGCCTTCCTCGAGAAAGAAGTTGTATGAGGCACTCCCACTGCCATTGCAACCCGCCTCGATCGCGGCGTACAGGGAGTTGTCGACGTTGACTCCCAACTGTTGGGCGTAGTCATTGTCGTCCGAACAGGAGATCGCCGGAACCTTGAAGGTTGCGCTGGCGCTCGCGATGCCGTCGGTCGGCGCCTCGGCGTATCCGGCGAAGTAGGACTGCGTGGCCACAAGGGGCGCGGCTGACACATGCCCGGAGACGCCCAATGTCAGAGCCGTCGCGCCGAGCGCGGCGAGTGCAGACCGCGACAGCAAGCGCCGCCGTGCGTTGAGCTTGTTCGTACCCTTCACCTGACCACCCCCCAGTAAGTCCGTGCACTGACGTGACGAGGGAATGTTGACACAATCCAGATCGGGACGTCGGAAGCCGGCAGCCTGTATCGCTGCTTGCCTACACGGGTGCCTCGGCTCCGAACTCCTTGCGAAGGTGCTCGACTGCGGCGCGCTGCAATCGTGAGACGTGCATTTGGGAAATGCCAAGTCGTTTCGCGACTTCCGTTTGCGGCAGCTGTTCGACGAAGCGCAGCGCGAGGATCTTGCGCTCTCGCGGCGTGAGGTGGGCCATCACCTGCTCGAGGACGTCCTGCATCTCGACGCGTTCGAGGTTGTCGTCGGACAGACCGAGCCGATCGCCCAACGTCAGCGGCTCGTCGCCGCCGCCGACCGGCCCGTCGAGCGAGATGGTGTGCTGCGCCGGCGCCACCTCCATCGCGGCGAGCACCTGATCGGGCTCGAGCCCCACCCGCGCTCCGATCTCCGCGACCGACGGCGATCTCCCGAGCTCGTTCTGGAGTTGCTGGGTCGCCGCGTTCACCTTGGCGAGGTTCTCCTGGAGCCGCCGCGGCACCCTCACCGCCCAGGACCGATCGCGGAAATGGCGCCGGATCTCCCCCGCGATGGTGGGGGTCGCGAACGTGCTGAACTCGTTCTCGAGGCTCGGATCGAATCGCTCGATGGCCTGGATCAGCCCGAGAAAGCCCACCTGCTCGATGTCCTCGAGCGGTTCGCCACGGTTCGCGAAGCGGCGTGCGATGTAGTGAACGAGATCGCTGTTCAGCTCAACGAGCCGTTCACGGATGCGCGGATCGCGGGTCTTGTTGAACTCGCGAAGCAGGCGACGCATCTCAGCGCGCTCGGCCGTCTCCGGAGGCTTCGCAATGGTCCGCTCGCGGGTCGCCACCCCATCGCCGCGCCCCGGCGCGGGGGTCACGACGCTTTGTATTTGGTCAGCCGAACGCGTAGGTTCCCAGTTCGCTCGTCGACCCGATACGTGCTGTCGTCGACAAAGAGACCCATGAGCCGGAGCGCCAGGTCGGTCGCGGCGACAAGCTCCCCTTCATGGCCGAGTCCGGCCTGCTCTGCCCGAGCCCGCAACTCAGCCTCGCGGTTCACGGTGCTGCGGACCGTCACCTCGAGCCCGGTGTCACTCATCTTGAAGACGATCTTCACCTGTCCGGCGATCGACCCCGAATGCTCGAGGCAGCGGATCGCGTTCTCGCAGGCCTGCGCCACGGCGATCGTGAGGTCGTCGATCGCGTCCATGTCGAATCCGGCGAGCGACCCGAAGGCGCCGGCGGCCCGCTTGGCGACGAGGATGTGCTCGCGATCAGCCGGCAGCCGGAGCTCCGAAACAGTTCCCATGGCGGTGTTCACATACCCCACGGCGTCAGGGCCGAAACCGCCGGAACCGGAGGCTCAGACGCTGGACGGCTCGGACGACGGTGTCGAAGGGGCAGCCGCGGTTGCGGCGCGGCCCTCGTCGACCGCTCCAGCGATCTCGGCCTCCCACTCGCGTGCCTCTGCTTCCTCACGGCGCCGCGCACGCACGCGCCAGAAGAACACGGCGCCAGTCACGGCGGCGCCTGCAGCCACAAGACCTTTCTTACCGAACGGTACGCGCATTCCACGAGCCTCCCGAATTGCCGACCGGCTGATTATGGCGCTCGGCGACGCGCTGGCGCGAGCACTGCACCGGTCACCTCGAAGAGCACGACGCCGATGGCGTCCGCGACCGGGTGCAGGGCACCGAGTTCCGGGCCTCCGATCCGGGTGGCGATGGCGACGAGCTCGCCTGCCACGACTCCCCCGGCGGCGAGGACCAGGGCGAGCAGCACCGAGCCTCGCCGGGGCATCACCAGGGCGGACAGCGTTGTACCGATGAGCACGAAGAGAATCGCGAGGCCGAGCCCCGGGCTCACGGCGCCGGTGTTCGCGGAAGGAGCCCGATCCCGAGGTCGCGAAGCTGGCCTGGGTCGACCGGAGCGGGTGCGTCGGTCATCGGCTCCTGCGCCTGCTGGTTCTTGGGGAAGGCGATGACGTCGCGGATGTTGTCCGTGCCGAGCCCTTCCATGACCATGCGATCGATGCCGCCGGCCCAGCCGCCGTGCGGTGGCACGCCGTACTCGAACGCCTCGAGGAGGAAGCCGAACTTGTGCCGCGCCTCCTCCGCGTCGATGCCGAGGGCTGCGAGCACACGCTGCTGGATGGCGGGGTCGGTGATGCGGATGCTGCCGCTGCCCACCTCACGTCCATTGACCACGAGGTCGTAGGCGCGCGATCGCACTGCGAGCGGGTTCGACTCGAGGATATCGAGGTCGTCGGCGTGGATCATCGTGAACGGGTGGTGCGCCGCGCCAATCTCCCCGGTCTCCTCGCTGCGCTCGAACATCGGAAACTCGGTCACCCAGAGCATGTCGATACGGCTGCCGTCGTAGAGGCCTCGAGCGCGGCCGAGATGGTTGCGCACGGCGCCGAGCGCGGCGTGAACGACGCCGGGCCGGTCGGCGACCATGAGGATGCAGTCCCCGGTCTCGGCACCGGTTGCGGCGCCGATCGCCTCCAGTTCCTCGGGGGTGAAGAACTTCGCGATCCCGCCCTGCCAGCCGTCGGCGCGCTTCCAGAGGTATGCGAGCCCGCGCGCTTTCGCGCCGCGCACCACCTCGGTGAGCTGGCCCGCGATATCGCCGCGGGTGAGGTCGTCGCCTCCCGTGACGCAGATGCCCTTGACGATCCCACCCGCGGTCACCGCGTCAGCGAAGACCCTGAATCCGGAGGTCTTCACGATTTCGGTGAGGTCACGGAGCAGCATTTCGAAACGGGTGTCGGGCTTGTCCACGCCGTAGCGGTCCATCGCCTGCCGCCATGTCATCCGCGGGAACGGTACGGTCAGGTGGCCTCCGCGGAACTCGCAGGCCTCCCAGGCGCTGGGAATGGCGTGCTCGAGCGCGGCAAAGACATCGTCCTCATCCACGAAGGACATCTCGATGTCGAGCTGCGTGAATTCCGGCTGACGATCAGCGCGCAGATCCTCGTCACGCATGCAGTGAGCGAGCTGGAAGTACCTGTCAAAGCCGGCAACCATGGACAGTTGCTTGTACAGCTGCGGTGACTGCGGGAGCGCGTAGAAGCTGCCTGGGAAGAGGCGGCTCGGGACCAGGTAGTCACGAGCCCCTTCGGGCGTCGCCCGGATCATCAGCGGCGTCTCGATCTCGAGAAATCCGATCTCCCCCATGGCGCGGCGCAGCTCGGTGCAGAATTTCGCGCGAGCTCGCAGGTTGTGCTGCAGGTGGACGCGGCGCAGATCGAGGTATCGGTGGCGAAGGCGCAGTTGCTCGTCAACCTCCGTGTCCTCGTTCACCGGGAACGGCGGCGTCTTCGCAACCGCGAGCACGGTGCAGGCGCTGGCGCGCAACTCAACGTCGCCGGTCTCGCGTTTCGGGTTCACGTTCTCCGGTGTCCGCATCCGGAGCTCGCCTTCGAAACGGAGCACCCACTCCAGCCGTGCCTCCCGCGCGGCGCGATGCGCGTCGGTCGCGTCGTTGGGATCGATGACCACCTGGAGCGTCCCGGTGTAGTCGCGAAGGTCGATGAAGATGAGTCCGCCGTGGTCGCGACGCCGGTCGACCCAGCCGTATGCGGTGACGCGATTGCCGGCGTCGCCGGCGCGCGGCGTGCCGCAATAGGTGCGGGGAGTGCTCACGACGTCCCTCCGAGAATGCGCATGACCGTGTCCGCGAGCTCGGTCACCGGTACTGTCTGTTGACTGCGGCCGTCGAGGTCGCGCACCACCGCGTTTCCCCCAGCGACTTCGTTCTCGCCAATGATGACGGCAACGCGCGCGCCCACGCGCTCGGCGCCGCGCAGCTTGCGGTCCAGCCTGCGCGCCGCAACGTCGAGCACGGTTCGGGCCGGCGTCTCACGCAGCAGGCGTGCCATACCCGCCGCCGCCTCCGCCTGAGCCGGTTCCACCGAGCAGACGAGCACGTCGGCCGCGGCGCCATCGGCGGGAACCGTTCCCAGAGCACGGGCGAGCATCAGGATCCGCTCCACACCGAGCGCGTATCCGGTTGCCGCCGTGGCCGGGAAGCCGAGCAACTCCGCCAGGCCGTCGTAGCGGCCTCCCCCGCCGAGCGAGCTCTGCGCGCCCTGCAGCGCGTCGTGCCAGAACTCGAAAACCGTCTGGCTGTAATAGTCGAGACCACGCACCAGCCGGTCGTTGCGCGTCGCGTCGATCCCCGCCGCCTCGAGGGCGGCGAGCACTGCGGAGAAGTGATCGCGGCTCGACCGGTCGAGCGAGTCCCAGAGCACCGGGGCACCCGCGACGAGCCCGATATCGCGCTTGCAATCGAGGAGGCGTAGCGGGTTGGTGTGCAGCCTGCGGCGGCAGTCGTCGCACAACGAGCTTTGCAGCGGGGTGTAGTAGTCCACGAGCGCCGCGCGGTACCGGATCCGGTCCTCGGGGCTGCCGAGGGAGTTGATCTGGAGATGAATACCGGTGAGGCCGAGCGTCCGGAAGAAGCGCCACGCCACCTCCACGATCTCAGCGTCGAGCGCCGGCGCGCCCTCGCCGATGCACTCGATACCCACCTGGGTGAACTGATGCTGCCGGCCCGCCTGCGGCCGCTCGGCCCGGAAGAAGGGGCCGGCGTACTGCACTCGCACCGGCCGGACCTCCTGGTCGAGGTGCGCGCCCAGGACCGCTCGGAGCGATCCGGCAGTCCCCTCGGGACGCAGCGTGAGGGAGCGTCCGCCGCGATCCTCGAAGCTGAACATCTGCTTCTCGACGATGTCGGTGTCCGTGCCGACCCCGCGGCTGAACAGCTCGGTCGCCTCGATGATCGGTGTCTCGATCGAGCGATACCCGAACGACTCGGCGACCGACCGATGGGCGTCCAGGAGCCACCGACGAGCGCCGAACTCATCGGGAAGGATGTCGCGCGTGCCGCGTGGCGCTGCGATCTCAGGCATTGGCGTCCGAGTGTACGGGCTCAGGGGTTCAACGAAACCCCGTCAGCGCGCTCAGCGGAGGCGCGCCGGAAACCGCGCGGCGTTGGCCGCATTATCGAAGACGACCGTGAGGGCGAAGTCGTCGCAGAGGCCGTGGACCGTGCGCAGTGCCCGCTCGCACCCGGCGGCAATCGCCCTGGGACCGCGACCGGACGGGCTGTGCAGGGTGTCCACGCGGAGCAGCACCGATCCGCCGCGATGCATGCCGACGACGGCGCTGGATCCGGCTGTGGTGATCACGAGGCCGGCACGGTCACGGCCGAGTACCCCGATGCGGAGTGACGCGTTGGTCTCCGACTCGAGCAGCTCCGCAGCCGCCTGCTCGAGCAGATCGATCCGGGTGGCTCTGTCCATGCCCGCAGTCTCGCGAGCGTGCGCGACAGCTGGCTGTCGCGGCGACTTCAGACCGTGTCGCGGGCGACCGTGTGGACGTCTCGAACAGCTTCGAGCCGCTCGAGGAGACGGCTCAACTGGGAAAGGTTCTGAATCTCGACGATGGTGCTGATCACGGCGGTCTTGTCGTCGTAGACCTGCACATCCGCGCCGCTGAGGTTGATCTTCGACTCGGCGATCACCGCAGCGATGTCGCGGAGCAGGCCGGTGCGATCCCAGGCCTCTATCTTGATGCTCACCGGATAGACCTGGCGAGCGCCGGTCTCCCACTCGACCTCGACGATGCGCTCGACATCGCCGGCGTTGCGGACATTCACGCAGTCGGCACGGTGCACGGTGACGCCTTTGCCGCGGGTCACGTAGCCGCGGATCGCATCGCCCGCGACCGGCTTGCAGCAATGAGCGAGCGTCGTGAGCATGTCGATATGGCCATGCACGCGCACCGTGCCCGTCGGGGCCGGCGTGCTCGTGAGGGGAATCCCGAGGATGCGATCATCGTCGGTCTGCTGCTCGTCGGCGCCGAATTTGAGTACGGCGCTGCGCGCGCTGATGTCGCCGTACCCGATCGCCGCCACGAAGTCATCGACGGTCGCGACCTTGAATTCCTGCGCGAGTTCGAGGAGTTGATCCTCCTTGACACCGCTCAGTGACATCTGGCGGAGACGCCGGAACTCCTTGTCCAGCATCTCGCGGCCCTTCTGAATGTTCTCGTCGCGGCGTTCGCGCTTGAACCATTGGCGGATCTTCTCGCGAGCACTCGACGTCTTCACGAAATTCAGCCAGTCGCGAGACGGGCCGTGCGGCGCTTTGGTGGTCAGCACCTCGACGATCTCGCCGTTCTCGAGCCGATGATCGAGCGGCACCATGCGTCCGTTCACCTTCGCGCCGATGCAGCTGTGCCCGACATCTGTGTGGATGCGATACGCGAAGTCGACCGGCGTCGATCCCTGCGGCAGGGATCGCACATCGCCTCGCGGAGTGAAGACGAAGACCTCGTCCTGGAAGATATCGACCTTCACGGTGTTGACGAAGGCCTCGGCGTCGAGCACCTCCTTCTGCCAGTCCATGAGGAGTCGCAGCCATGTGAACCGCTCGTCGATGCGCGCGCCGTCCTGGCCACCCTTGTAGCGCCAGTGGGCCGCCACGCCGTACTCCGACGTCTCGTGCATCTCCTGGGTGCGGATCTGCACCTCCATCGGTTCGCCGGTATGTGAGAGCACGGTGGTGTGCAACGACTGATAACCATTTCCCTTGGGCATGGCGATGTAGTCCTTGAACCTTCCCGGCAGCGGCTTCCACAGCGAATGCACGATCCCAAGCGCGCCGTAGCAATCCTTGATGGAGTCGACGAGCACACGGATGGCGATGATGTCGTAGATCTCGCCGAATTCCTTCTGACCGCGGAGCATCTTCTCGTGGATGCTGTAGGTGTGCTTGGTGCGACCCGCGATGGCCGCCCGCATACCGAGCGGCGCGAACTCTCGTCCAAGGATCTCGGTGACGTCGCGGACGAATGCGTCGCGCTGCTCGCGAGTGCTCGCCAGGCGCGCTTCGATCAGATGAAAGTTGTCCGGATCAAGCTGCACGAACGCCAGGTCCTCGAGCTCACCCTTGATCTCCCAGATCCCGAGGCGATGCGCGAGTGGCGCATAGATGTCCAGCGTCTCGCGGCTGATACGGAGCCGCCGCTCGTTGGTGTGCGCGCTGATCGTGCGCATGTTGTGGAGGCGGTCGCCGAGCTTGATGAGCACGACACGGACGTCCTCGGCCATCGCCACGAGCATTTTTCGGATGTTCTCCGCCTGATGCTCCTCGGCACTGCGCACGTGGATCTTGCCGAGCTTGGTCACGCCGTCGACGAGCTTCGCGACCTGGTCACCGAACATGACCCGCACGTCCTCACGGGTCACCTCGGTGTCCTCGACCGTGTCGTGGAGGAGCGCCGCCATGAGCGTTTCCGGGTCCAGTCGCAGGTCGGCGAGGATGCCCGCCACCGCGAGGGGATGCTCGATGTACGGCTCGCCGGTCAGCCTGGTCTGCCCGCTGTGGGCGCGTTCGGCGACGTCGAAGGCGCGCTGGATGGCGGTCTGATCCTCCGCCGGGAGGTAGTCGACACGAGCCATGAGCTCGGTGATAGGCACGGCCTTTACGAGTGTAGGACCAGAACGGTGCTCTCAAACACGATGTAACGAAAGTATCTCCAACGAGTGAATGTAAGCGACTGATTGCTCGTCGCAATGGAACGCCGGTGCGGTTCGGACGGGTCGACCCGGTAAACTCAAGGCGATGACCCTGGAATCAAGCGAGCCTGGAGTGGCAGGGAAAGAGGTCGGCCTCGTCTCGCCGCTCGGGGGGACGCTTGTCGACCTCCTGATGGCACCAGACGAGCATGCTGAATTCAGCGCGCGCGCCGACGAGCTCATTTCGCTGCGTATCTCGGAGACGGCATCGGCCGACCTCGCGCTCCTTGGCAGTGGCGCCTACTCGCCGATCAACGGCTTTCAGGGCCGGAGCGACTACACGAGCGTCGTCGAACATGCGGCGCTCAGCGATGGCACTCCGTGGACGCTGCCCATCACGCTGCCGGCCGGTGATCACGGACGCACCCTGCGGGAGGGCGCTGTCGTCGCGTTGCGCGACGAAGGCGGTCATCTGCTCGGCGCACTGACGGTGACCGAAATCTACAATCGCGATCTCGAGGCCGAGGCACGCGAGGTGTACCGAACCACAGACCAGGCGCATCCCGGTGTCGCCGCGCTGTTCGCGCAGGGACCGACGGTTGTCGCGGGCCCGGTGCGCGTCGCCGCGCAACCCGCCGGTGACGTTCCCTCCACGCCCGCAGAGACGCGCGCCGCGCTCACCGACCGCGGATGGTCGACGGTGGTGGGATTCCAGACGCGCAACCCGGTGCACCGCGCGCATGAGTATCTGACCAAGGTCGCGCTCGAGCAGGTTGACGGGCTGCTCCTGCATCCGCTCTCCGGTGTGACCAAGGGCGATGACGTCCCATTCGAAGTCCGCATGCAGTGCTATCGCGTTCTGCTCGACGGGTACTACCCGCCGAATCGCGTGGTGCTCGGGATCTTTCCCGGTGCGATGCGCTACGCGGGACCTCGCGAGGCGATCTACCACGGTCAGGTCCGCCGGAACTATGGCTGCTCGCACTTCATCATCGGACGTGACGCGGCCGGCGTCGGCAACTACTACGGCACCTATGACGCGCAGACGCTGTTCGACGAGCTCGGCGGCGCCGAACGTCTCGGCTTCGCGGCATACAAGTTTGAACACTCCTTCTATTGCAGAGCATGCGAGAGCATGGCCAGCACCAAGACGTGCCCGCACGGTGCGGACGATCGCGTGATCCTGAGCGGGACCCGGGTTCGCGAGATGCTGACCCGCGGCGATCCCATCCCCCACGAGTTCACCCGGCCGGAGGTCGCGGAGATCCTGCGCGCGGCGTACGCCGTTGCCGAACCGGTCGCTGGATGAGCGGTCTCACGATCTGGTTCACCGGTCTGTCGGGTGCCGGCAAGTCGACCATCGGAAAGCGTGTCGCAACCGAGTTGCGCGACCGAGGCCTCCGCGTCGAGGTGCTCGACGGCGACGAGGTGCGTCAGACGCTGAGCGCCGGGCTCGGGTTCAGCAAGGAAGACCGCGACATCAACATCCGGCGGATCGGATTCGTCGCTGAGTTGCTGACTCGCAACGGCGTGGTCGCGATCACCGCAGCCATCTCCCCGTACAAGGACACTCGGGCTGAGGTCCGCCGGCGCATCGGTCGCTTCGTCGAGGTCTACGTACGTTGCTCCATCGAGGTGCTCTCCGAGCGCGATGTCAAGGGGCTGTACAAGAAGGCGCTTGCCGGCGAGATCGACCATTTCACCGGGGTTTCCGATCCATATGAGGCGCCCGACGCTCCCGATGTGATTGTGGACAGCGGCACGCAGACGGTTGACGAGTCGGTCGCCGCCGTTCTCGCGGCCGTCGAGGCAAGCGGCCTCCTCCCAGAACCGGCGACCCGCGGCTAACGCCGCAATGCGCACGCCGCAGCCGCGACCCCGGCATCCGCGACCCCGGATCACCCTCGATCAGCTGCACACGTTTCTCGCTGTCGCCGAGCGCGAGCACGTCACGGCGGCCGCCGAAGCGCTCGGCCTCTCACAGGGATCGGTCAGCGGTGTGGTGCGCCGCCTCGAAGCGACGCTCGGACTGCCGCTGCTCCAGCGAGTGGGTCGCAATGTCCAGCTCACCGACGTCGGACGTGCGCTTCGCCAGCTCGCTGTCCGTGTGCTCGAGGACGTCGGTCAGATCGAGGAATTGCGCGCAGGGTACCTGGCCTTCGAACGAGGCGAGCTCACCGTCGCAGCCGGGCGCGTCATGGGCGCGCACCGCCTGTCCGGCTGGCTGGCGCCGTTCGTGGCCGACCATCCCGAGATCAACGTTCGCCTCGCGCTCGCGCCGATGCGCTCGCTCGTGACGATGCTCATCGAGGGCCGGGCCGACATCATCCTGGCCGGGTCGTCGGTGCGCGAGCCCGGCATCGAGACGGTCGTGCTCGAGCACACGCAGCTGGTCACCGTGGTCGCGGCGCACCATCCGCTCGCCTCGAGCAAGACGGCCGTGCGCGACCTGGTGACGCATCGCCATCTCGCCCACGAGCGTGGCAGCGCGACCGAGGCACTCGCCGCCCACGCGCTTGGGACTCATGTCGATCCCGAGAACACGCTCGAGCTCGAGGAGGGCGCGCTCCACGCGGCATTGCTCGCCGGACTCGGCTTCGCCGCCATGCCGCGGTCCGTCGTGCAGCAGGACATCACCGACGGCCGCCTGGTGATGATCCCGCTCCCCGGTCGCAGCGTCTCCCAGTCGTTCGCCGCTGCGCGGCGCCGCGATCTGCATACTCCCGCCGTCGAGGCGTTCTGGGAGCACCTCAAGCGGATCGCGGTCGACCAGTCCTGAGGGATCGACCTCAGTACGAGCGGGCGAGCAGCGCGTTGGAGTCCGCCGGCTGCCCGCAGGCGATGCACGGCGCGCCGGTCGCCGGCCGGTCGGCGCGGAGCACGCGAACGGTCAGCGCGTGCACCGCACCCTTGAGCGCGTTCTCGCACTCCTCGGTGTTGCACATCGGCGCCGTTGCGAAGACCGGGCGCTCCGCAAAAGCCGCAACCAGTTCGTCCAGGGTTGCGACTTCGACGCTGCGCTCATCGAGCCGCGTGCGAGCGCGCTCGAAGATCGCCTGCTGGGTCGCGGCCAGCAGCTCGGGAAGCTGAGCGCCGAGTCCCGCCAGCGGCACCGTCTCCTGGGTGCCGTCGACGCGGTGCACGAGGGTGACATTCCCCGCAGCGAGGTCCTTGGCGCCCACCACGATGCGCAGCGGCACACCGCGCAACTCCCAGTGCGCGTACTTCTCGCCGGGTCGCATCCCATCGCGACGATCGACCCGGACGCGGACTCCGGCAGGGCATGCACGCTCGATCTGCGCGACGGCCTCGTCCACCACCGCCGCGCCGGCCTCATCGTTGCTCCGCGTGATCGGCACGACGATCACCTGGATGGGGGCGACCCTGGGCGGCAGGATGAGGCCCATGTCGTCACCGTGGGCCATGATCACCGCGCCGACCGTCCGTGCCGAGAGACCCCACGACGTCTGAAAGGGATGCTGGCGCTGGTTGTCGCGATCGCTGTATGCGATGCCGTATGCCCGCGTGAAGTTCTGACCGAGGTGGTGCGACGTGCCGGATTGCAGCGCCCAGCCGTCTGACATCATCGCCTCGATGCTGACGGTGTAGCGGGCGCCCGGAAATTTCTCGGATTCCGTCTTGCGCCCTTTGATCACGGGGATTGCGAGCCAGTCCTCGGTGAGCTCGCGGTAGCAGTCGAGCATGGTGTCGACCTCCTCCGCGGCCTCGCTGTCGAGCTGATGAAACGTGTGGCCCTCCTGCCAGAGAAACTCGGTGGTGCGCAGGAACAAACGGGTGCGGTGCTCCCAGCGCACCACGTTGCACCACTGGTTGATCTTCACCGGGAGGTCGCGCCAGGAATGAATCCAGTCCGCGTACATCGAGCAGATGATCGTCTCGCTGGTGGGACGCACCGCGAGGCGCTCCTCGAGGTCCTTGCCACCGCCGCGGGTCACCCACGCGACCTGAGGGTCGAAACCCTCGACGTGGTCAGCCTCCTTCTGCAGGTACGACTCCGGGATGAAGAGCGGGAAATACATGTTCTCGTGCCCGGTGCGCTTGATCATGTCGTCGAGCGCGCGCTGGATGTTCTCCCAGAGCGCGTAGCCATACGGACGGATGACCATGCAACCGCGCACCGGCGAGTAGTCGGCGAGCTCGGCACGCCGGACGACGTCCGTGTACCAGCGATCGAAATCCTCGCTCTGCGCCGTGATCCGCTTCTCGTCAGCCATGGGCGAGCAGTCTACGTGAGGACGCCCTCGCGCTCGCTCAGACCAACCGGCAGTGGCTTTCCCTCGGCGATCAATCGGGCGTCTTCCTCGGCGATCTCGTGCAATTCCGCGAGCAGTGCACCGACGAGCTCCCCTTCGGGGAGCGTCGAGACCACCTTGCCCTTGCGATACAGGATGCCCTTCTGCCACCCGCCGGCGATCCCGATGTCGGCATGCATGCCTTCGCCGGGGCCGTTGACGACGCAGCCCATCACCGACACGGTGATCGTCCGCTTGACGCCCTCGAGCGCCTTCGCAACCTGGGCCACCATGGGCATCATGTCGATCTCGAGCCGCCCGCACGTCGGGCAGGCGACCAGGTTGGGCCCGTCGCCCTTCTCCTGCAGGTTGGCGAGGATCTGACGCGCGACCCGAACCTCCTCCTCCGGCGAGCCGACAAGGGAGACGCGGATGGTGTCCCCGATTCCCTCGGCGAGCAGGAGGCCGATGCCGAGCGCGCTCTTGATGCTCCCGGTGTCCACCGGTCCCGCCTCGGTGAGCCCGAGGTGCAGGGGGTAGCGGTTGCCGAGCGCCACGAAGGCGCGGTTCGCGGCGACATTGGTCAACACGTCGCTCGCCTTGAGTGAGACCTTGATATCGCGGAAATCGAGCTCCTCGAGCACGCGGATATGGGAGAGCGCGGCAGCGACCATGTTCTGCGCGATCTCATCGATCGTGCCGCCGCGGCCGCGCGTCAGTGCCTTGCGTTGCGGGATGCTCCCGGCGTTGACGCCGATGCGAATCGGGACATTGCGCGCTTTCGCCTCGCGCGCGATGTCGGCGACCTTCGCGCTGTCGGTGATGTTGCCCGGGTTGAGGCGCAGGCAGTGCACGCCGGCTTCGAGCGCAAGCAACGCGAGCGGCGCGTCGTAATGGATATCTGCGACCACGGGTATCGGTGACTCGCGCACGATCTCGTGCAATGCCGCGGCGGCATCGCGCGTGTCGCACGTGACCCGGATGACGTCGGCGCCGGCCTTGGCGGCGCGTTGGATCTGCGCGATCGTCGCCGGGGCGTCCTCGGTCTGAGTCTTGGTCATGGTCTGCACCGCGATCGGTGCGGCGCCGCCAATGACGACCGACCCGACGCGGACCGGAACGGTCGGCCGGCGTGCGCTGACGGGCGAGCCCCCGTCCGTCATAGCCTGCTCACGTCTCCGATGGTGACATACACGGCGAAGAGGAGGATCACCGCCAGACCGACCGCGGTGATCGCCGCCTCAACCTTGGGGTTGAGGCGCCTGCGACGCACCGATTCGATGAGGATGAACAGCAACTTGCCGCCGTCGAGGAAGGGAATCGGGAGCATGTTGACGAAGCCGAGGTTGAGGCTGATGAACCCGATCCACCATACGAGCCCATTCGGTCCGAGGAATCCGTTGTTGGTCGCGATGGCGGTTTCCTGCGCGATGCCGACCGGCCCGGTGAATCCCTGCGGTCCGTTGATGCCGCCCTGCGGTGGATGGACGATGAGGCCGTAGATCCCGGTGAATTCGCCCCAGATGAACCCCGGGATCGCGCTGAAACCGCTTGCGACAGCGGCCGGCGCGCTCTCGCCGTCGAAGCCTGGGACGACGCCCATGATCCACGCCGCCCTGATGGCGTTGTTGGTCGGGTATCCGTCCTTGATCCCGGAGACGGTGACGTTGGTGAAGTATGTCGACGGCGAGCCGTCCTCGTTCTCGAGATAGCCGCTGATGGTGACCGGCGATCCGGCGCCGAGCAGCGTTGCGGGATCGCCGGTGCCGACCGGGGCGCCGTTGATCGCGGTGACCGCCAGGCCGCCCGCCGGGAGTTTGCCGCCCGCCACCGTGCTCTGGTTGGCGACGATATTCGAGATCGTCAGCCGCGGCGTCAGCGTGGTGGTGTGGATGCTGCCGTTGGACGCGCGGTACACCACAGTCATCGGGGTTCCGCCGCTCGCCGTCGTCGCGGCGTGGAGGTCGGTGGTGACCTCCGCGATGTTGTCCTGCCGGATGACGTGACCGTCGATCGCGAGCATGGTGTCGCCAGCCTTGAGGCCGGCCACACCGGCGGCCGCGTGCGCGTCGAAGGCGTAGGGCGTTGGCTGCATGTCGACGATCGCGAAGATGATCCCCCCGAAGACGAAGTTCGCGACGATGCCGGCGGCGACCGTCGCGAACCGCCGAGGACGTGACGCGCGATAGAAGTTGCGTTCTCCTGCATCACTTTCGCCTGCGAGCCCGAGCATCCCCGCCATGCGAACGAAGCCACCCGCCGGGATCGCTCGCACCGCGTACAGGGTTTCCCCGATCGTATGCGAGTAGAGCTTGGGTCCGAAGCCGATCGAGAACTCCTCGACCTTGATGCCCGAGAGCTTGCCGACCGCGAAATGTCCGAACTCGTGGATGGTGATCACCGAGACGATCACGAGGATGAACGCGCCGGCGTAGACGAGGAACTGGGTCATCGCGCCGCGATCGCCCTGCCGGTGCTGGTTCGGACGAAGTCGCGCGCCCAGGCGTCGCCGGCGAGCACGCCGTCGAGTGTCGAGGCGTCACCGTCGTCGAACGCGGCGAGGGCGGCGCTCACGAGCGGAACGATCTGGTCGAAGCGGCACTGTCCGGTGGTGAACGCCGTCACCGCCTCCTCGTTGGCGGCATTGAAGACGCAGGGGGCGAGCCCGCCGCGCTCCCCGGTGCTCCGGGCGAGTGCGATCGCCGGGAAGCGCTCGCCGTCCGCGTGCAGGAACTCGAGCGGCGACGCGTCGCGGAGGTCGAGGTGCGGACCCACTCCCGGCAGGCGCTCGCCGTCGGCGAGGGCAAGAGCGATCGGCACACGCATGTCCGGGACGCCCATCTGCGCCACCACAGCGCCGTCTCGGAACTCGACCCAGCTGTGCACGATGCTCGTCGGCTGGATGGCGACGTCGATCGACGCATACGGCGTGTCGAAGAGGAAGTGCGCCTCGATGACCTCCAACCCCTTGTTCATCATCGTGGCGGAATCGATCGTCACCTTCGGCCCCATGTTCCAGGTGGGGTGGGCAAGCGCCTCAGCCGGGGTGATCGAGGCAAATGTGTCGAGCGGGCGGCGCAGGAACGGACCGCCACTCGCGGTGAGCACCAGCCGCAACACCGAGCCGGGATCCTCGCCGCGAAGGCACTGCCAGAGCGCCGAGTGCTCGCTGTCGATCGGGATGATGCGGGCCCCGGCCGCGGCGGCGCGAGCTTTGACGAGCTCGCCTGCCATGACGAGGACTTCCTTGGTCGCGGTTGCGACCGTCGCGCCCGCGTCGATCGCGGCAAGCGTTGGGCGGAGGGCCGCCGCGCCGGTGATAGCGACACAGACAACATCGGCATCCATGGCTGCGATCTCGCAGGCGGCGTCCATCCCGGTCGCGCAGCCGGCCGGCGACGCGGCATTCGGATCGCCGTGCACGAGCGCGGTGCGGCTGACGCCGAAGCGAGCAGCCACCGCCGCCAGCGCGGCGCCGTCAGTGCCGGCGACGGCACCCACGAGCTCGAAGCGGTCAGGAAACTGGGCGATGACGTCGCACGCCTGACGTCCGATCGAACCGGTGGCGCCCAGGAGGACGACGCGTCGGCGGGGCGTGGGATGTGTCACTTATGCAGAGATGCCTCGGTTCTCAGTAGAGCAGAGCACGCCACCGCTTTCGTGGCGGTTACGAGAATGCGATCAGCTTCAGATAGCAATATACGACTGGCGCGAGGAGCACAAGACTGTCGGCCCGGTCGAGGATGCCCCCGTGGCCGGGGATCAGGGTGCCCGAGTCCTTGACCCCGGCTTCGCGCTTGATCGCGGACTCGACGAGGTCGCCGCCCTGTGCGGCGACTGCCATGAGCGCGCCGAGCCCCGCGCCGAGCGGGATGCTGATGCCGATCAGCCACGGACCCGCGATCGCTCCCACGAGGACCGAGGCGACCGCCCCCGCGACGGCGCCCTCCGCCGACTTGCGCGGGGAGATCGCGTGGAAGAACGGATGGCGGCCGATGGCCGATCCGACGAAATACGCCGCCGTGTCGCCGACCACGGCCCCCGCCAGTGCAAGGATGACGAGCCGGAACCCCAAGTGGTTCGGGTCCGGGACGTGCCAGCGGTAGATCGCCACCCAGAAGCCGAGGCAGAGGCCGATGTAGGTGGCGCCCCCGACTGCGAGTGCCCAGCCGGCAAAGCTCTGACGGGTTCCGAGACCGGCCAGAAGACCGACGACCGCCGCCGCTGCGAACGCCCAGTCCCCTGCCATGTCCGCGGCGGGCAGGACGAAACGAATCCCGAGCCAGACACTGAGCGGCAGCATCAGCCACATCGGTGGCGTCGGCCCCATCCGTCCGAGCAGCGCGCGCAGCTCCCACGCGCCGATCACCGCGCCCGCGCCGACGACGGTGGCGACGGCGGGCGTGCCGATCCAGAGCGCTCCGACGATGACAGCCACGAGCACGACGCCGGAGACCACCCTGAGGGTGAGGTTCATTCCGCCGGGAGTGCGTGAGCGGGGATGCGCTCGACCGTTTCGGGGATGCCGCCGAACTTCCGCTCGCGACTCGAAAAGTCGGCGAGCGCATCGTGGATCGCGTTCTCGCCGAAGTCGGGCCAGAGCGTGTCGGTCACGTACAGCTCTGCGTATGCCGCCTGCCAGAGCAGGAAATTGCTGATCCGGAGCTCGCCGGCGGTGCGCACGATGAGATCGGGGTCCGGAAGCCCGCGCGTGTAGAGCGAGTCGCCGACTGCGGGCTCGTCCAGCGTCGTGAGGTCGGCGCCGGACTCGGCCAGCTCACGAATCGCGTCGACGATCTCTCGCCGTCCGCCGTAGTTGATGGCGACGTTGAGGATCGCCGACGTGTCGCCGGCGGTGAGCGCCTCAGCCTGGGCCACCTTCTGCTGCAGCGATTCGCTGAGCCGGGCACGGTCGCCGAGCACGCGAATCTGTACGCCGTTCTCGTGGAGCTCGCCGACTTCGCGATCGATGGTCTCGCCGAAGAGCCGCATCAGGGCGGTGACCTCTCCGCGCGGTCGCTGCCAGTTCTCGGTGCTGAATGCGTAGAGCGTGAGGATGTGCACACCGGCCTGGTGACACGCCTCCATGACCGGCCGGATTGCGCGGACACCCGCGCGGTGACCAGCGACGCGTGGGAGATGGCGCTGACGTGCCCATCGACCGTTGCCGTCCATGATGATGCCGACATGCCGCGGAAGGTCGGCCCTCGCGGGGAGCGGGATCGCGGCGGGAGCGGGTGGGCGCTGCATTGTGGGGCTCGGGGTCAGAACGCCCCGAAGGCATCAGCCGTTTCGGCGCGGGTCTCCGTCAGACCTCGAGGATCTCAGCCTCCTTCCTCTGGATGGCGTCGTCGATTCTCGCGATGAATTGATCGGTGATCTTCTGCACGTCGATCAGCCGGGTGGCGACCTCGTCCTTGCTGACGTGGCCCTCCTTCTCGACGCGACGCAGGTGATCGACCTCGTCGCGACGGATGTTGCGGACGGCCACACGTGCTTCCTCGGCCTTGCGATGGATCACCTTCACGAGATCCTTGCGCCGTTCCTCGGTGAGTTGCGGAATCGCGACGCGGATCACCTGGCCGTCGTTGCTCGGGTTGAGCCCGAGGTCGCTCTTCTGGATTGCCTTCTCGATCGCGCCGAGGGACGTGCGGTCGTAGGGCTGGATCACCAGCATGCTGGCCTCGGGAACGCTGATACCGGCAATGCTCTGCAGCGGCGTCGGCGAGCCGTAGTAGTCGACGTGGAGACGCTCGAGCAGTGCCGGCGACGCGCGTCCGGTGCGCACGGTCATCAACTCGCGATGCAGTGCCTCGACGCTCTTCTCCATGCGCGAATTCGCGTCGGCGATCCGTTGCGCGATCTGTTGCTCCGGGTCGTCCGGCTTGTCGCGATCGGTCACTCGACGTCACCCTCCGCGTCGACGCGGGTCCCGATCTGCTCGCCGAGGATCACGCGCTCGATATTGCCCTGTGTGAACAGGTCGAAGACGATGATCGGCATCCGGTTGTCCATGCAGAGCGTCACGGCCGTGCTGTCCATGATGGCGAGGCCGCGGTTGAGGACGTCCAGGTATGTGAGGTTCGGCAACCGCGTCGCCGTGGTCACCTTGTTGGGGTCGGCGCTGTAGATGCCATCGACCTTGGTCGCTTTGAGCAGGACGTCGGCGCCGATCTCCACGGCGCGCAGTGCCGCCGTCGTGTCGGTGGTGAAGAACGGGTTTCCGGTGCCCGCAGCGAGGATGACGAGCCGGCCCTTCTCGAGGTGGCGAATGGCACGCCGCGGGATGAACGGCTCGGCGACCTGCTGCATGGCGATCGCGCTCTGCAACCGGCAGTCGATACCGAACTGCTCGATGGCATCGCGCAGCGCCAGCGCGTTGATCACGGTCGCGAGCATCCCCATGTAGTCGGCGGTGACACGGTCGATCCCGTGCTGGGCGGCCTCGGTGCCGCGCACGATGTTGCCGCCGCCGACGACGATGGCGACCTGCACGCCGCGCTCGACGATGTGTGTGAGCTGCTCCGCGATGTGTCGCGCCGCACCGTAATCGATGCCGTAGCCGGCGGTGCCGAGCAACGCCTCACCCCCGAGTTTGAGGATGACCCGCCCGAAGACAGGCCGGCGTCCGTCGCCGGTGCGCTCCGCTATGGCGGCAACTTCCACGTGAGTGGCTCCGAGGCTCACTCGGCCGCGGGCGCGTCGGCGCCGTCACTGTCGGTGCTCTCCTCGCCGACGGCGAAGCGGGCGAAACGCGCCACGGAGATGTTCTCGCCGAGCCTGGCGATCGCTTCCGTCACCAGGTCACCGACCTTCTTCTTGTCGTCCTTGATCCACGGCTGCTCGAGCAGGCAGATCTGCGCGAAGAATGCGTCGAGCTTGCCGGTGAGGATCTTGTCGACGATGTTCTCAGGCTTGCCCTGCACCTGCTCGCGATAGACGGCACGTTCGCGTTCGACGACGTCCGCGGGGACATCCTCGCGCCGGACGTACGTCGGGGCAGCGCCGACGACCTGGAGGGCGAGCGTGTGCGCGAGGTGCTTGAAGTCGTCCGTCTTGGCGACGAAATCGGACTCGCAGTTGATCTCGATGAGTGCACCCTGCTTGGCGATGCCGCCGGCGTGGTGGACGTACGCCTCGACCATGCCCTCGTTGGTGCTCCGCCCGGCCTTCGCGGCCGCCCGGGAGAACCCCTTGGCGCGCAACCAGTCCTCGGCCTTCTCCATGTCGCCGTCGCTCTCGACGAGCGCGCGCTTGCAGTCCATCATCCCGGTGCCCGTGCGCTCCCGCAGGGCTTTGACCATCGCTGCTGTGACGTCCGCCATCAGGCCTGTGCCTCCCCGTCACCGGCTGCCGTGGTGGCCCCTGCGGCGACCGGTTCCTCGAGCGCGGCAGCGGCCGCCTGCTCCGCGGCGATCGCGTCGGCGTGCGCCGCTGCTGCCGCGGCCTGCTCGGCCGCGACGACCGCCGCCGCCTCGGCAGCGATGGCCGCTTCGTGTTCGCGCTTCTCGGCTTCCAGCCGCTCCAGCATCTCGCGCTCACTGAACTGCTGCAACCCTTCGGCGATCGCCTTGCCGATCTCGCTCACGATCAGCCGGCAGCTGCGCATGGCGTCGTCGTTGCCCGGGATAACCACCTGGATGTCATCCGGGTCGCAGTTGGTGTCGACGATCGCGACGATCGGGATGTTCAGCTTGTTGGCCTCGTTGACGGCGATGTGCTCCTTCTTGCAGTCGATCACGAAGACCGCGCCGGGAAGCCGCTTCATGTCGGCCATCCCCGCGAAGTTGTTCTCGAGGCGCTCGAGGTCGTCCTTCGCGTCGTTGGCCTCCTTGCCGCTCATGCGCTCGAAGTCGCCCTTCGACTGCATGACGCGCAGCTCGGCGAGCCGGCGCAGGCGGCGCTGGATGACCGTGAAGTTGGTGAGCATCCCGCCCATCCAGCGGTGGGTCACGTAGGCCTGACCGGTGTTGCGGCAGACCTCCTCGATGACGTCCTGGGCCTGCTTCTTGGTACCGACGAAGAGGACCTTCTGGCCACTCCCGACGATGTCCCGGAGGTACTCGCAGGCAACGTCGAGCTGCTTCTGGGTCTGCTCGAGGTCGATGATGTGGATGCCGTTGCGCGCCGTGAAGATGTACGGGCGCATACGGGGATTCCACCGGCTGGTCTGGTGGCCGAAGTGAACTCCGGCCTCCAGCAGCTGACGCAGTGTTACTGCCGGCATGGGCGGTCGCTCCTGTTGGGGTGGTGTGGTGCCTCCGTCCGGGGTGAACCGCGGCGGCGACCCGGGGGCACCGGGCACCCGCCGGCCGCGTGAAACCGGACGTGTGAGATGAGCCGAGTGTACCAGCCCTGGCCGTCGCCCACACCTGCCCCGGCGGGGGTCAGAGCACGTAGCGGCGGAGATCCTGGTTGCCCACCAGGTCTCCGAGCCGTTCGCCGACGTAGGCGGCGTCGATGACGACGGTTGTCCCGGCGAGTTCCTCGGCGCCGAACGAGACATCCTCGAGCACCTTCTCCATGATCGTGAAGAGGCGGCGGGCGCCGAGATTCTCGTCCTCCTCGTTCACGCGGTACGCCTGGGCGGCCAGTTCGCGGATGCCGTCGGGCGTGAAGTCGAGGGTCACCTGCTCGGTGCCGAGCAGCGCCGCGTACTGCCTCGTCAGCGCGTTGCCGGGCTCGGTGAGGATGCGCACGAGATCATCCTCGCTGAGCGGCTTGAGCTCGACGCGGATCGGGAAACGGCCCTGGAACTCGGGGATCAGGTCGCTCGGCCGGGCCGCAGTGAATGCCCCCGCAGCGATGAAGAGCACGTGGTCCGTGCGCACCGGTCCGTAGCGGGTGTGCACGGTCGAGCCCTCCAGAATGGGGAGCAGATCGCGCTGCACACCTTCGCCGCTGACGTCGGGGCCGCGGTCCGACGACGGGCCGCAGATCTTGTCGACCTCGTCGATGAACACCACGCCCGAGTCCTCGACGAGATGGATCGCGTCGTCGTAGACGCGGTCCATGTCGATGAGCCGGTCGGTCTCCTCGTCGATGAGCACGTCGCGTGCGTCGGCGACCGTCATGAGCTTTTTGCGCTTGCGCGGTGGTGCCAGCTGCGAGAAGAAGTCGGAGAGCGAGACGCCGACCTCCTCGAGGCCTGTCCCGGTGAACCCCTCGAAGGCCGGCTGGAACGGTTCATCGACCTCGATGTCGACGGTTGCCTCCTCCACGGTCCCCGCCTCGAGCCGACGGGCGAGCCGGCGGCGCCGTGCGCGCGCCCGGCGCGCATCAACCGCTGTCTCGTCGGGGCTCGGCGCCGGCGCCTGCTCACCAGGACGCGCCCGGGCCGCTCGCTGGCGCTCGTTCGCCTCGTGGAGGTTCTCGACGAGCCGGGCGTCGGCGAGGACGCGTGCACGCGGCTCGACCTCGGCAACGCGGTCCTCATGGAGTTCGGTGATCGTCTGCTCGAGCAGGTCCCGGAGGATCGACTCGACGTCGCGACCGACGTACCCGACCTCGGTGAACTTGGTCGCCTCGACCTTGATGAACGGCGACTCGGTGAGGCGGGCCACCCGTCGGGCGATCTCGGTCTTGCCGACGCCGGTGGGGCCGATCATCAGGATGTTCTTGGGCAACACCTCGTTGCGCATGTCCTCGGGCAGCATCCGGCGCCGCACGCGATTGCGCAGCGCGATGGCGACGGAACGTTTTGCCTCGTGCTGGCCGATGATGTACTCGTCAAGCCTGCGGACGACCTCGGCGGGGCGGAGCGTCTCGCCGGCAACGGCCTCGACAAGGTCGTGGGGTGCCTCCGGGATCTCCTCAGGGCCGGGCTCGACGGCCGCGGCGCTGGTCACGCGGTGACGGGGGCGGCCGGCGCCGGCGCGGCAAGCTCGAGCGTCTCAACGGTGATGTTGTCGTTGGTGTAGATGCAGAGCCGCGCCGCGATGAGCAGTGCGCGCCGCGCGATGTCCTCGGCGCCGAGGTCAGTGCTCTGCAGCAGCGCCGCGGCCGCGGCATGCGCGTAGGGACCACCGCTCCCGATGGCCACCACGCCGTCTCCGTCGTCGGGCTCGATGACCTCACCGTCACCGCTCAGCAGCAGGATGCGATTGGCATCAGCCACGATCAGCATCGCTTCGAGCCGGCGAAGGTACTTGTCGGTGCGCCACTCCTTGCTGAGCCCGATCGCGGCGCGGACAAGGTTGCCCTGGTGCTTGTCGAGGTGCTGCTCGAACTTGTCGAACAGCGTCAGTGCGTCGGCGACAGCGCCGGCGAAGCCGCAGACAACCTGCCCGTGGAACAGGCGACGAACCTTGGAGGCCCGCGCCTTCATCACGATGTCGCCGACGGTCACCTGGCCGTCGCCCGCCACCGCAACCGTTCCGCCGCGCTGCACCGCCACGACGGTCGTCGCGTGTGCAGGGGTCATGCGTGCGCGACCTTCGGGGGACGGTACTTGCAGGCTGGATAGCCCGAGCAACTCACGAACGGTCCGTAGCGGCCCTGACGGGTGACCAGCGGTTTGGAGCAATCAGGGCACGCTTCGCCGGTGGGCTCCGGTGTCGGCCCTGCTGGCCGAGCGCCTGCGGCGCCGGGCTGGATGTACTTGCAGTCCGGATACCCGGTGCAGCCGACAAAGGAACCGCGCCGGCCACTCCGCCGCGACAGCGGCTTCCCGCAGGTCGGGCACGGACCCAGCACTTCGGGCGCGGCGCCCTCCGCCTCGCCGACGGCGGGTGGGCTGTCGCTCTTGATGTAGGTGCAGCTTGGATAGCCGGAGCACCCGACGAACGGCCCGCGCCTCCCCTGCCGCGTCACCAGTGGCTTCTCGCACAGCGGACATGGTTCGCCGGTCGGCACCGCCTCGCTCTTCTTTCGATCCTTGATGTAGGTGCAGTCCGGGAATCGCGAACAGCCGACGAACTCACCGAACTTCCCCTCGCGGACGACGAGCCGTCCGATCTCACATTCAGGGCACTCCTCACCGGTCTCCCGAGCCGGGACACGCACGCGCTCCATCGACCGTTCGGCGCGCTCGAGCGTTTCAGCGAACGGCTCGTACCACTCGCGCACCGTCGGCTCGTATTCACGTGTCCCTTCCTCGACGGAGTCGAGCCGCTTCTCCAGATCCGCGGTGAAGGCGATATCCACGATGTCCGGGAAGTTCTGACGGAGCACCGTGTCGACGGTCTTGCCGAGTTCGGTGGGATGGAGCCGGCGTTCGACCTGCTTCACGTACTGGCGCTCCTGGATCACCTCGATCGTGGCCGCATACGTGGACGGCCTGCCGATGCCGCGCTCCTCGAGCTCCTTGATCAGCGTCGCCTCCGTGAAGCGAGGCGGTGGCTGCGTGAAGTGCTGCTCCGAGGCGATCTCGACACAGGTGAGCACTTCCTTCTCGACGAGGACAGGAAGAGTCATGTCCTTGTCCTTGTCGTCCTCGCGCTTCCAGACCTTCTGGAATCCCTCGAACGTGACCACTGACCCGGTTGCGCGGAACACGTAGTCGGCGGCGTCGATCGTTGCGCTGGTGTTGAGAATCTTCGCCGGGCTCATCTGACTGGCGACGAAGCGCCGCCAGATGAGGTCGTACAGCCGGAGTTGGTCGCGCGACAGATCCGCACTCACCGAGTCAGGCGTGCGGCTCACGTCGGTGGGGCGGATCGCCTCGTGCGCGTCCTGCACATTGAGCGCAGCCTTCTTGCCGCGCACCGCTCCGGTGCCGACGTATTCCTTGCCGAACGCCGAGGTGATGTGCTTTCTCGCGGCATCCCTGGCGGCGTCGCTGATGCGAATCGAGTCGGTGCGCATATAGGTGATCAGTCCGGTCGACCCGCCACTGCTGAGGTCGACGCCTTCATAGAGCTGCTGCGCGACGCTCATGGCGCGCTTCGGCGGCATGCCGAGCCGCGAGCTCGCGTCCTGCTGGAGCGTGCTCGTCGTGTGCGGAGCCTGTGGAAGGCTCGACCGCTCCTTCACCTCGATCGACTGCACGATGAATGCCGGTGTGCGAGCGGTCACTGCACCCTGATCATCGAGGCCGAGCGCTGCGATGACCTCTTTCGCCTCCGCCTCGGTGCCAAGCTCGAGTTTCTCGCGCTCGGCGGTGTCCTTGTCGCCCCGCCTGCCCACCAGTCGCGCGGTGAACGGGTTGATGCCATCTTTGACAAGAAGCGCGTCGATCGTCCACGACTCGACCGGCACGAACGCGTCGATCTCCATCTCGCGATCGACGACGAGGCGCACCGCCACGGATTGCACGCGACCCGCCGACAGCCCGGCGCGCACCTTGCGCCACAGCAGCGGTGACAGCCGGTACCCGACCAGGCGATCGATCACCCGGCGCGCCTCCTGTGCCGAGACGAGCGAGCGATCGATTTTCCGGGGATGCGCGAGCGCCGCATCCACTGCAAGCTTGGTGATCTCGTGGAAGACGATCCGATCCGGGTTGCTGAGGCCGAGCGCCTCTGCCAGGTGCCACGCGATGGCCTCGCCCTCGCGATCGGGGTCAGCCGCCAGCAACGTGGACGACGCCTTTTTCACGGCCGCCCGCAGGTCGCGGATCTGCTTCTCCTTGCCCTTGATGAGTTCGTACTGCGGAGCAAAACCCGCCTCGACGTCGACGCCGATCTTCGACTTGGGCAGATCGCGGACGTGCCCCATCGAAGCGAGGACGACGTACTCGGACCCGAGAAAACGGGCGAGTGTTCTCGCCTTGCTCGGCGACTCGACGATGATCAGACGTGACACTTCTGGACTTCCTATGGGGGCTCTGGCGCCGGTTATACGGTACGGGCCACGAGGCCTCCGGGCAGGGACATTACGGCTCCGGCAAGCTCCAGCGCCCCCAACCGGCTGGCGACCAGCGCGGGTGAGAGGCCAAGCGTTGCCCCGACCTGGTCCGGGTAGACCGGTTGCGTTCCCATGCGTGCCAGTATCTCCCGCAGCGGTGGGCTGAAACGCTCGATGCCACCGCCGGGCCTCGCCTGGACGAAGTCCAGGGTCGTGTGCGGGATCGCGGTTTGGAGTTCCGGGACGGCGTCCAGGAGATCGGCGAGGCTCAGAAACGGCCGGACACCATCGCGGATCAGGAGGTTGGTGCCGCTGCTCTGACGGGCACGGATCGACCCCGGTACCGCGAGCACCTCACGTCCGAGGTCGGCCGCCCACCGCGCCGTGCTCAGTGCGCCGCTCCGCTCCGTCGCCTCCACGACGACGACCGCCTGAGCGAGCGCCGCGATGATGCGATTGCGCTTCGGAAAGTTGTACTTGAAGGGCGGCGTCCCCGCCGGTTCCTCGGTGATCAGGGATCCGCCGGCGATGATCCGCCGCCGCAACTCCGCGTGACGGGACGGGTAGCAGATGTCGATGCCGCAGCCGAGCACCGCCACCGTCGAGCCTCCGGCCTCGAGAGCGCCGTTGTGGGCGGCGGCGTCGATGCCGAGCGCCATGCCGCTCACCACCTGGATGCCGGCAGCCGCCAGGTCGCGGGCGATCGACGACGCGATCTCGACGCCGCCGAACGTCGCGCGTCTCGACCCGACGATCGCCACGCACGGCTGCTGCGGGCCGATGCTGCCCAACTGCCAGAGCCCGGCGGGAGGCGACGCGAGATGGTCGAGCCGCTCCGGCCAGTCCGGAGCCGACGGCTCGAGCCAGCGCGGTTCGCTCATCCCGCCATCTCGATTCGATAGTGGAGTGCCTCGGCGAGCGCGTCCTCGCCGACTCGATCCTCGCCGGCCAGGTCCGAAATCGTGCGGGCGACCCGGAGCACGCGGAAGAACCCGCGGGCGCTGAGGTGGAGGCGTTCGCCAGACAGCGCCAGCAGCCGGCGCGCCGGCGCCGTGGCACGTGCTGCAGCGAGGATCTCGCGGCCTGTGAGCGCGGCATTCCCGTGGGCTGCGCCGCGGTCGCGTCTCGATCGAGCACCCTCGACCCTGTTCCGCACGGACGAGGAACTCTCCCCCGCCGCGCCGTCGAAGATCTCGCGGTACTCCTGCCGCGGCACTGAGACGACGAGGTCGATGCGGTCCTTGATCGGTCCGCTGATCTTGCCGTGATAGGCATTCAGCTGGCGGGGCTCGCAGCTGCATCCCTGCGCGTCGCCGAGGTGCCCGCACGGACACGGGTTCGAAGCACCGATGAACATGAAATCCGCGGGATACGTCACCGCGGCACGGGCGCGAGCGACAGTGACCGAGTGCTCCTCGAGCGGCTGCCGGAGCGCCTCGAGATGCTGGCGCGAGAACTCGCAGAGCTCATCAAGAAAGAGGACTCCTCGATGCGCGAGGCTGATCTCGCCAGGCTGCGCGAGACCGGTGCCACCGCCGACCAGACCCGCCCGCGAAATGCTGTGGTGCGGTGCGCGAAACGGCGGGCGCAGGGTCGTCGGTGGCCGTTCGCGCAGCGTGCCGCGAAGCGAATAGATCGCCGCCACCTCGAGCGCTGCGTCGTATGGGAGGTCGGGGAGCAATGACGGGAAGGTCCGCGCGAGCATCGTTTTTCCCGCACCGGGTGGACCTGTCATCAAGACGTTGTGTCCACCCGCGGCCGCGATCTCGAGGGCCCGCTTGGCCTGCGCCTGTCCACGGACCGCCGCAAGGTCGGGTTCGGGCGCTGCGCCTGCGGGGGACGTGTCGCGGACGCCGGGGATCAGCGATCCCTCGCCGCGCAGATAGTCGACGCACCGCTGCAGCGAGGACGCGCCGAGCACCTCAACGCCCTCGGCAAGCGCAGCTTCCGGCGCGTTCTCCACCGGCACGATGAGGCGCCGAATGCCTGCAGCGGCGAGGCATCTCGCCATCGGCAGGACGCCAGTCACAGGACGGAGCGACGCGTCGAGCGCGAGTTCACCGAGAAAGGCGAGACCGTCGAGGAGGATCGACTGGTCCTCTGCGCGAAGGATGGCGATCGCTATCGCGAGGTCGAACCCCGTCCCCTCTTTGGGCAGTTCTGCAGGAGCCAGATTGACGGTGACCCGTCGCTGCGGAAACTTGAAGCCCGCATTGCGAATTGCCGGCTTGACCCGCTCGCGCGCCTCCTGGATCGCCCGGTCAGTGAGGCCCACGATAGTGAACCCCGGCAGGCCATTGGCGATGTCGGCCTCGACCGTGACAGGCACCCCGGCGAGACCTCTGGTGGCGCAACTTATTGCACACGCAATCACACAAGGAAGTGTAGCATGTGTCTACGCCAGCTCGTGGCGCTCAGTAGCGAGACCGATCTCGAACGCTGTCTCGAGATCGCCGTTCTCTGTCCCGTAGCCGAACATCTGCCACCCGGTGTCCGTCCACCTACTTGCCTTCTTGAGTATCGGCCAGTACCCGCTCGTCTCCGGTGTCGTCGCCCGGAGCGCGTTCTCCTGTAGCCAGACGTTCGACTTGAAGTGCGAGTGCACCCAAGGAATCAATGGCTCCAGGACGTTGGACGCGCCGATGCCGAGCGGCTCCTCGATCGCCAAGGCCGCAGGCACGGAGGCCGGCAGGTATGTGTGCCATGTGGTCAGGACTTGCTTCCAGCCGGCGAGCAGTGATGCGGTAGTCACTCCCACTTCGGCCCACGTGCCGGTAGTGAGCGGCGACAGCGTCATCTCGCCTTGGTCGCCGAGGCCGGATGCCTGGACAGACGTCACACCCGTGGTGCTTGCGAGGTGGGCGCCGAGCGCAGCGATAAAGGCTTCCCAGGCAGTCAGGAAACAGCTCGATGTGGGCACCGCCATGGGTGCCACGGTGCCCGTGTGCAACAGGGCCACCGTGACTTGCGGGCAGTCGTCGATCACCCACACCGGCGCCGTTGTCCCCGGGACTCCGTGGACGTGTGGATGCAACCCACTGACTCGCGACTCACCGCGAATTCCGCTCTCTTCGGGCCCCAACTGCCGGCTCCCTCACCGAGGTGGAGTGAGCTTTCGTCAGGGCGGCGGCTCGAAGACGGCACTCCCCTCGGCGACGCGGATGCGCCACCCCTCCTCGTGCACGCGGCGGTGATGCCGGCGGCAGAGGGATACCAAGTTCTCGATCTCGGTCGGCCCGCCGTTCGCCCAGTGAATGATGTGGTGGGCATCTGTCCACGCGGGCGGTCGGTCGCACCCCGGGAAGCGGCAGCCCTGATCGCGCAGGACGAGCGCGGTCCGGAGAGGCGCCGGGATCGTGCGCGTGGCGTGGCCGACGGACGCGATACGCGGCCGCCTTCGCGGTCATGCCGCAGCCGGCGCGCAGCCAGGACACCGTGCCCACGCCGTCCGCGAGCGATCCGCCGGCGCGATCAAAGCGGTGCAAGCGGCGGACGAACTCAGCTTCGAGTCGATCGACCGCGCGACGAATGTCGATCAGATCGGCGCCCAACTCGTCCGTCGAGACAGCGTCGATGGACTCGCCGACGAGTGCATCGACATCCTCACGGAGACGCTCTTTGACAGCCGACATCGCGAACGCTTCCATGCACACATTCTACCAAACATCTGTTCGACGCGGCCGCGGACCCAACATGGACAACGTGATGCCGAGCAATGGTTATCGCCACGTTCGGCAATAACACCAAGACCCGAATCGTTCGAAGCAGAGACCACGACCGCTTCATCTGCACCGCGATCTTCAGGACGGCGACGATCACGACAGTCCGCGCAGCACCTCAGTCCCAGCACACTGCCGAGCGCTGAGGCCTAGCTGTTTGAGCGATCCACCCTCCGGCTCTGGCGCCGCGTCCCTTGCGGCGCGAAGTGGAGACCCTGACGCGTGCCGCGAAGCGCCACGACGCCGTTCTGGGCGAGCAGGCTCACGCCGAACGCCACCTCGAGCGCAGCGTTGCTGACATTCCCGACGCCGGCGTTCGACGCAAGGATTCCGACGACAACCCGGACGCCGATCGCGACCACCCAGAGCGCGATCGTGATCGCGCCGCCCTGCCGCCACATCACGCCGTCGCGTTCGAAAACCTTCACGAAGCATCCGCGCAGTGCGCCGAGCGCCACCGACGACACGAGGTCGAGCACGAGGTACGTGATCGCCGTGGTGCTGACGTTGCCGTGATCCACGTTGGAGATGGCGGCGAGACCGATGATCACCAGGACGCCGGGCAGAATCCAAAGGCCTCGAGCCGACACCGGTCGCGCGATGGTCTGCCGGTACAGAACCCACGCCACCAGCGCGAGGACGAGGGCGGCGTTGAGGATGCCGGAGACGTTCACCATCGCGGCGACGACTCTAGACGGAGACGCTCATCTCACGACGTGCGGCAAACCACCCGCCCGTGAGCAGAGGCCCGAGGGCGATTGCCCTACGGCAGCGGCTGGAACCGGACGAGGTAGCTTGCCCCTGAGGTCGACACAGCACCTGCCCAGATGACACCGGTGCTGCTCACCGCGACCGTGCCATTACCAAGGAGCTGAGTGCCGTCCGTGGCCGCCGGGAACGCCCGTGACCGGGAGATCGTCAGCCCGGTGTCGAGCCGGAAGAAGCGGTTCACCCCGGTGCCGGTCCGGCCCATTTGCCCAGCCTGCCACAGCGAGCCGTTTGCGGCGACGCCGGTTTGACGAGGCAAGACATACGTGTCGGCGTTGTCGTAATCAGCGAGCGTGCGCCCTCCTCCGAATGTGCCGGTCACGCTGTCGTAGAGCAGGTAGAAGTTCTGGATATGCACCCAGAACATCCCGTCAGACAGACCGACGAGGCCGCTGGCCCACGGTCGCGCGTTGATGCCAAAGCTGGACTGCTCCCCGGCGCTCGTGTAGCTGACCATCGCCTGATCGCGGAAGCCCTCGAGGATCAGCATCGCTCCATTGCTCCCAAGCGCCATCGCGCTCGGACGCGCTCCCGGCCTGTACGGGGCGAACGTCGTGAGCTTTCCGGATGGGGTCATGTCGGCGATCACTCCGACCCTGCACGGGGTCGTGTAGAAGCAGGAATCCGTCTCGAGGGAGATCCAGAGATCGCCTGACGCGTCTGCTGCTGCACCGCCGCACCAGCTGTGGTCTCGCACCGGTCCCGCCGGGAGCGCCATGTCGTGCAGAACGCCGTCGGGGGTGATGAGGCCGACGTAGCACGCGCTCCCGCCAGGCTGATTCCGATAGGTGTTGCTATACGTCCAGACGCCCTCGGGACCGGCGGCAGCGATCTGCGCGGGATTTGCACCGTGCGGCAGGGTGATGTCGGTGAGGGTCGTCTGGCCGCTTGCGCTGATCTCGCCGAGCTGTGATTGCGGTGTGACGAACCACGTCTGACCGTCGGCGCCGGTAAACAGTTGATCGATGTGATAGGTCCCGTTCACCGGGATTGCGGTCAGCGTTCCAGGGATGGTTGGGTTCGTTGCTGCCATCGCTGGCACGCTGCCCGCGGCCGCGACAGACGCGACGACGGTGATGGCAGACGCTCCGACGACGAGCGTGCGACGCCGCACTCCCTTCGCTCTCATGGTCTTGCCCTCTCTATCCCCGATCCCTTCGACGCGATTGCATCATCGCAGATCGGAGGACGGGCTGTCCCGGCAGCGCTTGTGTCCTCCTGAGCCGCAGGTCGCGACATCGCGGCTCCTCCTCCCGTATCGTCGCCGGATGTCAACTTCCGCCACCAAGAAACAGCGCGCCGCACCCACCAAGACGCCTCCGGCCTTCTCTCGCGACGTGAAGCTCGAGGCGCTCGCGCAATCCTGCACGCGCTTCCTCGCCGGCGATGGAATTCGCACCGCGGACAAGCTGCTGGCGCTCATCTCGCCGGAGACGGCGATCGACTACTACGGCCTGGGCGGCGCAGTCACCGAACTCGAGACCGAGGTCGCGGCGCTTCTCGGCAAGGAGTCCGCGCTGTTCTTCCCAACCGGCACGATGGCGCAGCAGACCACGATCCGGGTCCACGCGGATCGACGGCAGCGCCGGAGTGTCGCCTTTCATCCCGCATGCCACATGGAGACGAACGAGGAGCGCGGCTACCAGCATCTCCACGGGCTGTTCGGTGTTCCGGTCGGCCCCCGTGAGGAGCCGCTCTCCCTGGCGAGCCTCGCCCAGGTGCGCGAGCCCATCGCCGCACTCCTGCTCGAGCTCCCGCAACGGGCCCTCGGCGGCACACTCCCGTCCTGGAAGGAGCTGGTCGCCCAGACCGATTGGGCGCGCGAGCGCGGCGCGGCCGCCCACCTCGACGGCGCCCGCCTCTGGGAGGCGACGCCGTTCTACAAGGCGAAGCATCGGAAGTCGATCGTCGACATCGCCGGACTCTTCGACACCGTCTACGTGTCCTTCTACAAAGGACTCGGCGGCATCGCGGGCTGCTGCGTCGCGGGCGACGTGGCGCTGATCGAGGAGCTGTCCGTCTGGCGGACGCGCCACGGAGGACGCTCCTTCGGGCTCTGGCCCTATGCCGCGTCGGCGCTGACAGCCCTGCGGATGCGGCTCCCAAGAATGCCCGCGTACTACCGGCACGCCGTCGCGATCGCCGCAGCCGTCCGCGATATTCCCGGCGTCGAAGTGCTGCCCGAACCCGTGCAGAGCCCGATGATGCACGTCCGCTTCTCGGCCGGCCTCGATGCGATCCGCGAGCGTGTCGTCGAGATCGCGAGAACGGACAAGGTCTGGACCTTCGCTCGCCCGTGGGCGTCGCTCGGGCCGAAGCTGCAGGAGTTCGAGCTCAGTGTCGGCGATGCGACCCTCCAGTTCAGCCCCGAGGAGATCCGCGACCTCTTCATCCGAATGGTCAACACGCCTCGCGCTCGGAAATCCGCGCCCCGTTCGCGACGATGAGTTCGCCGGTCCGGGAGCCCCGCGCAGCGCACGCCGCGCGGGGCCGCACCCGGAGTCAGCTCACTGGTGTCCTGCCGGGTCGAGGGACTCCCCGGTCTCGAGCACGGTCTTGAGGCCGCTGAGCACCCAGTTCCAGCCGCCGCCGGCACCCTCGTCTTCCATGCCGCCCGACATCAGCACCGCGAGCTGCGGAGCACCTTCGAGCTCGTGGGTGAGGGTCAGCCGGGAGACGCCGTTCTTGCGCTCCTCGATCTCGTAGGTCACGCGGGTGAACCCCTGGGCCTTCATTCCCTCGTCCATCACCATGCGCCAGGTCTGCACCAGCTTGTGGGGCGGATCGGCTTCGAGGACCTCGCCGTCGATGGCCACGTCGGGCGCGCCCATCGATCGCATCGCCGCCGTCGTGTACCCGGTGTACGTGCCGCCGGCGCGCAGGTCGTAGTCCGCGCGGCCGCAGTAGCCGTACCGCTCGGTCCACTCCGGCTTGGTGATCGCATCCCAGATCGCATCCGGCGTCGCCTTGATGTAGACGCGGTAGACCTGCGTCGTCCCAATCGCAGTCGCTGTCGTGGTCATGCCATGCCCTCCAGTTGGGTTTTGAGATCGATGAGCGCCGACGAGTGGCGCTCGCGGTATTTGTCGATCCACCGCTCGTGGATCAGTTGAATCGGGATCGGGTTGAGGAAGTGCAACTTCTCCCGTCCCGACCGGCGTGCGACGACGAGCCCCGCGTCTTCCAGGACCCGCAGGTGTTTCATCACGCCGAACCGCGTCATCGCCAACTCGGACTCGAGCTCGGTCAGCGTGCGGCCGTCACGCTGGAAGAGCAGGTCGAGCAGGAATCGACGTGTTGGGTCGGCAAGCGCCTTGAACACGAGGTCGTCGTCAGTCACCGCCGCAGGATACGTGACCATCCAGTCACATGTCAAGTTCCCCACCTGAGGGGGATCAGTCGTCCTGGACGGCGTCCTTGATGTGCTCGGTCTTGGTCACCGTGAGCCCTCCATCCATCATCAGGCCGATCACGTCGATGCGGCACGGCTGCTTCTGGCGGTGCGTCTGCGCGCGATACAGCTCCAGCAGCATGCGGAGCTTGCGCCGCTTGCGTTCGTCGACCGCCTCCTCCGGCGTCCCGAACCCCGTGCCGCGTCGGGCCTTCACCTCGATGAGCACGAGCGTCTCGCCGTCCTCGGCCACGATGTCGATCTGACCGAGGCGGCTCCGCCAGTCACGCGCCAGGATGCGGTAGCCCTGTTCCTTGAGGTACGCCAGCGCGGCGACCTCGCCGGCGTGGCCGACGCGATCCTTGAGGGGCCGGGCCGGGGGAAGCTGCTCGGGGGTTCGCGACCCCCGGCTACGCTCCGCCGTCGCTCTCCGGGGCCGCGTCGGCCACCTCGGCGTCATCTGTTGCCGCGGTCACGTCCTCGGTGTCCACCTCAGTGGCCTCCGGCTCGTCGGGAACCTCGGTCAACTCCTCCGGCTCCACGTCGGCCTCGGTTGGCGCATCGAGGTCGGCGCGCTGCAGGGTCATCTCCGAGCCGCCGATCGGCTGGCGGCGCTCGCGGATACGCGCGTGGCGACCGACCTTCTCGCGCAGGTAGAAGAGCTTTGCGCGGCGCACCTGGCCGTGGCGCAGCACCTCGATCTTGTCGATGCGCGGCGCGTGCACCAGGAAGGTGCGCTCGACGCCGACGCCGTGGGCGATGCGACGGACGGTGAAGCTCGTGGCAAGTCCAACCTTGCCCTTGAGCGCGATGACGACACCCTCGAACACCTGGATGCGCTCGCGGGTTCCTTCAACGACCTTGACGTGCACGCGCACGGTGTCGCCTGAACGCAGGATGGGGACTTGCTGTTTTTCCTGCTCGCGCTTGAGCAGATCGATGACATTCACGTTGTTCCTCCGGGCCTTGGGGCAGACCGTATCAGATCGGGGCGATGCAGCCCGGTCCGTCTCGTACTTTCATTTCGACGCCACGCCGCGATCGCCGCGTGGTTGCCCTCGCGCAACACCGCGGGGACCGCTTGCCCCTCGAAGTCGGCGGGGCGGGTGTAGAGGGGCGCCTCGAAACCGCCTCCGGTGCCCTCGGAGAACGTCTCGTCGCCGAGTGACTCGGGCGAGCCGAGAACGCCGGGTACGAGCCGCGCCGTGGCCTCGATGACGGCCATCGCCGCGACCTCGCCGCCGCTCAGAACGTAGTCACCGACCGACAGCTCATCGCCGATCTCGTCGCGCGCACGCTGATCGACGCCCTGGTAGCGGCCGCAGACCAGGAGGACGGACTTCTCGGCCGCGAGTTCGCGCGCAACGGTTTGATCGAAGCGCCGCCCCTGTGGTGAGAGCAGTATGCAGCGCACCTCGGGTTCCGTCTCGCGGAGCGCGCGCACGGCGCGAATCACCGGCTCGGGCTTGAACACCATTCCGGCGCCGCCGCCAAACTGCATGTCGTCCACCTGGCGGTGGCGTCCCTCGGTGTGCGCACGCAGATCGTGTACCTGCAACTCGACATCGCCGGCACCGATGGCACGTCCGACCACGCCGATGCCGAGCGGTCCCGGGAACACCTCGGGGAAGATCGTGAGCACGTGAAACCGCATCACACGGTCTCCTCCGCCCACGGCGTGACCGTGACGGTTCCGGCCGCGACGTCCACCGACGTCACGTAGTCGCGTGCCATCGGCAAGCGATGCACGGTCGAGCCGTCGCGGATGACGAGGACGTCATTGCCCACGCCCGCCTCGACATCGTCGACGACGCCGACGTTTCTGCCACCTGTGTCCACGACGCGGAGTCCGATGAGTTGCCAGACGAACCATTCATCCGCTGCCAACGGCCGCGCCGCCTCGACGTCGACGCAGAGATAGACACCACGGAGCAGCGCCGCTTCCGTGGGTGAGGTGACCTCGTCAAAGCTGAGCAGCACCGCGTTGCCGGAACCGCCGCGCGCGCTGCGCACGGTGAGTGCACGTGCGCCGTCCTCGGTCTCGAGCCTGGTGCCGGGCGTGAAACGGCTGGGATCGCCGCCGATCGGCTCAACCCGCACCTCACCACGCACGCCATGCGCGCGAAGGACCTGCGCGGCGCGCAGCTTTGCGGGAGCGAGCGGCCGGCCGCTGGTCACCGCAGGTCTTTCAACTCCACCTGCACGCGCTCGTGGTGACGCAGTCCCGCGGCGCGCACCACGGCGCGGACGGCCTCAATGTTGCGCCCGGTCTTGCCGATGAGCTTGCCCATGTCCTCTTCCGCGACATGCAGCGTGACGATCGTGCTCCTGCCGCGCGGACGCGCATCCACGGTGACTGCAGTGGGATTGGAAACGATTCGCTCGGCGATGAAACGCGTGAGGTCCGCGTAGTCGGTCATTCAGCGGACTCCTCCGCAACGGCAGCCGGCTCTTCGGCGGTGGCAGTGTCTTCGACCGCAGGCTCCTCGGCAGCCACCTCGACGACCGCAGCTTCTTCGGCAGCGGCCTCGTCGGCAGCGGCCTTGTCGACTGCAGGCTCTTCAGCAACAGGTGTTTCGGCAGCGGCCTCGTCGACTGCAGGCTCTTCAGCAGCAAGCGCTTCAGCGACAGGCTCTTCGACCGTCGCTCCCTCTGTCGCTGCTTCCGCCGCCGCTTCCGGCGCAGCGTCAGCATTGGCAGCCGCACCGTTTGCGGCCGGCTTCACGGGCTCGGCGGCTTCGACTCGGGGCGTGATCTTGAACGGACGCGCGGCGAGAATACCTTCCTTGACCAGCAGTTGACGCGCGCTGTCGCTTGGGCGCGCACCACGGCGCAACCACAGTTGCACGCGTTCCGCGTCGATGGTCACCACCGCCGGATTGGGGAGCGGATCGTAGAAACCGATCGACTCGATGAACCTGCCGTCGCGTGGGCTGCGCGAATCCGCAACCACCAGCCGGTATACCGGGCGTTTGGTGGTGCCCATTCGCTTCAACCTGATCTTGACCACTGTCGTGCTCCTTTCAGAAACCTGCTTGTCCGAGTTGCGTTGGATCGATGTTCTTGAGCTGTCTGAGCATGCGAGCCTTGCCGCGAACACCCTTGGTGCCCTTGCCGCCGAGGCTTTTGAACATGCCCTGCATCTGCTCGAAACCCTTGAGGAGACGGTTGACGTCCGCGATCGTGGTGCCGCTGCCCAAAGCAATGCGTTTGCGACGCGAGCCCTTGATGAGGTCGGGATGGCGGCGCTCCGCGGTGGTCATCGAAAGCACGATCGCCTCCATGCGGCTCAGGTCCTGCTCGGATGGCATCGCCGCGCCGGCCTGCTGCATCATCTTGCGGCCGCCGGGGAGCATTCCGAGCACGCCTTCGAGCGATCCCATATTGCGTAGCTGACGCAATTGCGCGAGCCAGTCGTCCATGGTCAGCCGGCCCGCGAAGGACCGCTCGACCATCTCCTCTGCGTTCTTCTGGTCGAACTGCTCCTGCGCGCGCTCGACGAGCGTGAGGACGTCGCCCATGCCGAGGATCCGCGAGGCCATCCGATCGGGCGCAAACGGCTCGAGATCGGAGACCTTCTCGCCCGTGCCGCAGTACATGATCGGCTTCCCGATCGTCTCGCGCATCGAGAGCGCGGCACCGCCTCGAGCGTCGCCGTCGAGCTTGGTGAGGATCACACCGTCGACGTGGACCGCATCGTCGAACCCTTTGGCGACGTTGACGGCCTCCTGGCCGGTCATGGCGTCCACGGCGAGGATGACCTCGTGCACCGTGGTGGCCTTGCGGATGTCGCGCAACTCGTCGAGCAGCGGCTCGTCGATCTGGAGGCGGCCGGCGGTGTCGAGGATCACGACGTCGCAGTTGAGCCGGGTCGCCTCTTTGACACCCCGGGCGCAGAGCTGCGCAACCTTCGCCTTTCTCTCGGGAGCGGTCACCGGAATCTGGTTGTCCAGCCCCAGCTTCTGGAGCTGCTGCACTGCGGCCGGACGCGTGATGTCGGCTGCGACCAGCATCGGGCGGTGGCCGTCGCGCCTGATGGCAAGGCCGAGCTTGGCCGCCGTGGTGGTCTTGCCTGAGCCCTGGAGCCCGACCAGCATGATCACGGTCGGTGGGTGCGGCTGGTACTGGATCTTGCGCTGCTCACCACCGAGCAGGGCCACCAGTTCCTCGTTGACGATCTTCACGATCTGCTGGCCCGGTGTCAGCGACTCGAGGACGTCCGAACCGACTGCGCGCTCGCGGATCCGGTCGACAAACGCCCGAGCAACCCGGAAGTTGACGTCCGCCTCCAGCAGCGCGACGCGAACCTCGCGGAGGCCGACCTCGACATCCTCCTTGGTCAGCCGGCCGCGACCGGAGAACCTCTTCAGCGCATTCGCGAGTCGATCGCTGAGTGCTTCGAACATGGTCAGGCGGTCACCAGCGTGATGGACAGACGGGAGCGCAGATCCGCCTCGAGGCGGTCGCGGCGATCGAGCTCGGCAGCGTGTCCGAGGCGGTTTTCGAAATGCTCGAGCTGTGCCAGCGCGCGCCGGACGAGATCGTGGGCACCGCTTCGCGTGCACGCGAAGTGCTCTGCGAGCTCGGTGAACGACCAGTCCTCGTGGAGGTGGAGGCGGCATGCCTCGAGCTGGTGGTCGGTGAGCACGGCGCCGTAGACGTCGAGGAGCCGCTCCTGCCACGCGCGCGAGGCAAGCGGTTGGGTCGTGGATCGATCTGTCAAGGGCAAGACCTTGACATGCTACACGATCCGCCCAGATCGACCTCCGGAACGAGTCGAGCCGGCGACCGGGATCGCGGTGGTGGACCGCTCGCGCGATGCGGCACCGCGGAATCCCAGCCGCCGGCTCCCCGGCCGGCTCGCCTATGCGGCGACCGAACTCTCGACCTGTGTCGCCGTCTCGGGAGCGGCCACCCGCTTGCGAGCGGGAATCGACGCTGCGGCGAGCGCTCCGACAACAACCACGATGCCACCCACGATGACCGCCGGCTTGAGGCCAGCGACAAACGTTGCGCCCGAGATGTATCCGCCCCAGTGGGCGAAGATCGAGGCGAGGACGGTGACACCGAGCACACCACCGAGCTCGCGGATGGCGTTGTTCGCGCCGGACGCCTTGCCCTCCTCCCGGGAGCTGACAGAACTGAGCACGACGTTCGCGACTGGGGCGAAGAACATGCCCATGCCGACGCCGCTGAGGATGAACGGCACGATGAAGGCGGAGTACGGAACGGTCGGCGTCACGACGAGCCCGATCCAGATGAGCCCGGTTGCCTGCAGCGCGAGCCCGATCGCCATCAGGGTCCGGCCGTTGATGCGGTCACTCAAGGCACCGGCTGTGGGCGCAACGAGGATCGGCATCGCGGTCCACGGGAGGATGCGCAGTCCCGCGTTGAGCGGCGACAGTCCCTGCACGGTCTGGAAGAACTGCGCGAGCAGGAAGACGCTGCCGAACATCCCGAAGAACATGAAGAGCGAAGCCGCGTTGGCGCCGCTGAAGGTGCGGTTCTTGAAGTACCGAATCGGGAGCATGGGGGTGCGCGAGCGGAGCTCGTAGAGGACGAACACCACCATCAGCGCTACGCCAACGGCGAGCGTGCCCAGAATCTCCGGGCTCGTCCAGCCCTGCTGGTTGGCGCGAACCAGACCCCAGACGATCGCGAAGAGACCGGCGCTTGCGATGACGAGACCGCCGAGGTCGAGATGGCTGTCGGCACCACGGGTCTCGGTGAGACGGATGCGCGCGAGCGGTGCGAGCAGCAGACCGATCGGCACGTTGACCCAGAAGATCCAGTGCCACGAGATGCCCTGGACGATGGCGCCACCGACGATCGGTCCGACCGCGACCGCGAGGCCGCCGATGCCTCCCCACGCGCCGAGGGCGACACCGCGACGATTCGCCGGGACGGCGGCACTCAGAATGGTTAGTGTCAATGGTGTCACCATCGCAGCACCGGCGCCCTGGACCGCGCGCGCGACGATGAGCATGGTCGGGTTCTGCGCCAGTGCCGACGCGGCCGAACCGAGCGTGAAGAGCGCGAGGCCGATGGAGAAGATCCGGCGCCGGCCGAAGCGATCACCGAGGGCGGCGCCGGTGAGCAGCAGTACCGCAAAGGTCAGCGTGTACGCATTGATCGTCCACTCCAACTGCTGCAGGTTTGCGTTGAGGTCGTGGCGGATCACCGGCAATGCAGTGGTCACAACCAGGTTGTCGAGAGTGACCATGAACAGGGCGACCGAGGTGATCGCGAATGTCCAGATGACCTGGGACCGTCGAGCCATGATGCCGTTCCTCCGTTGACTGTTGGTTGTTTCTGCCGGTTCTAGTGATTACTCACTCACATCGAGCGATAAAAAATTTTGCCGGGTTACATCCCCAGCTTCGCGTTCATGCCACAGCCTTCGATGAGGCGCATCGTCCACGCCTGCGGCGCTTCGAACTGACCCATCATCGCGAGGACGTTGAGCAGCATTCCCTGAGCGAAGAACTCGCTCAGTTTCGTTGAGTCCACACCTGTCAGCCGCGCCGCGAGGTTGACCAGCTCGCCGAATCCCTCGCCGACGACCGTGCGAATCTCGGGGTCGTCGCACGCCGCATACGACTGCAACTGCGCGCGCAGCTTGAGGGGGCTCTGGCGGATCTCCTCGATGTACCCGGCCCCGATCGCCATGAGGGCCTCCTCGCCGGCGAGCCCCGCGGCCGAACGAATGAAGAGTTCCTCCGTGTCGGCGAAGCAGCGCTTGATGGTGGCGACGATGAGATCACGCTTGGTCCCGAAGAGGCGGAACAGGTACGGCTGAGAGATGCCTGCCATGCGCGCGATCACGTCGGTGGACGCCCCTTCGTAGCCGCGCTCAGCAAACACCGTGACGGCTGCCTCGAGGATCTGCTCGCGGCGCTCGCCTGCGGTCTGTCGTTCCTGGGTGGCTACGGGTGTCATCGCCGCCTATGGTAGTGAGTACTCACCACCATGTCAAGCAGGGGTCAGGGAGTCGACCCGAAGAGCGCATCCAGGTATGCCCCTGGGTCGAAGACGTTGAGATCATCGAGACCCTCTCCAAGGCCGACCAGCTTGACCGGGACCTTGAGCTGCTCCTCCACCGCGAGGAGCGTCCCACCCCGCGCGCTGCCGTCGAGTTTGGTGATCACGAGCCCGGTCAGCTTCGTGGTCTCGTGAAAGGCCTCCGCCTGGCGCATCGCATTCATGCCGGTGGTCGCGTCCACCACCAGGAGCACCTCTTGCGGTGCCTCGGGGATCAGCCGCTCGACCACGCGCCGCACCTTGCCGAGCTCCGCCATGAGGTTGACCTTGGTATGCAGGCGTCCGGCCGTGTCAACGAGGACGACGTCGATGCGGCGAGCCTGGGCTGCCTGAATGGCGTCGTAGACCACGGCCCCGGGGTCGGCTCCGGGCTGATGCGCGACCAGGTCGGTACCGGCGCGGTCCGCCCAGACGCGCATCTGGTCGATCGCCGCGGCGCGATAGGTATCCGCGGCAGCGATCAGCGATGTGCGGCCTTCCTCGCGCAGCCGGTACGCGAGCTTGCCGATCGTGGTCGTCTTGCCGCTGCCATTCACGCCGACGACCAGGACGACACTCGGGATCGTCGTGAGATTGAGCGAGCGGTTGTATGTCTCCATGACTGCCAGGATCTCGGCCTTCAACGCGGCAATCGCGGCGGCGGCATCGCTGAGCTTCTCGCGACGTGCCCGCAGGCGCAGCGCGAGGGCCAGGCGCTCGGAGAGCTCGACGCCACAGTCGGCGGCGATGAGCACCTCGGTGAGATCGTCGTAAAAAGCGTCGTCGAGCTTCCGCCCGGGGGCCGAGAGGCCATGCATCTCGGAGCTGAACGCACTCGACGCCGTGTCCATGCGTCCCGCGACGCGGCGCCACCACGCGCTCCGCCGGACGGGTGCGACGACCTCGTCAGGCATCGCTCGGCTCGCGGCGAGACCGGGTCACCCCGCCACCCGGTGCAGCGACGCCGTCCGTGCACCGGCGACCTCCGCCTCGTCGAAGCGGACGCCGAGAACGGAGCTCGTCCCGTCGGCGTCGATGGTCACGCCCCAGAGTGCGTCGGCCGCGGCCATGGTGATGTGGTTGTGCGTCACGACGAGGAACTGCTGCGTGGCGCCGAGCCGGCGCAGCAGTCTCGTGAAGCGAAGGACGTTGCTGTCGTCGAGGGCCGCGTCCACCTCGTCGAAGACGTAGAACGGGCTCGGGTTCACCTGCTGCAGGGCGAGGACCACCGCCAGCGCGGTGAGCGCCCGCTCGCCGCCGCTGAGCAGCCGGAGCGCGGTCTGGCGTTTGCCCGGCGGCTGGGCGAGGATCTCGACACCGGCACGCCGCGTCACCGGGGGAGGACCTGGCTCGTCGATATCGAGCGGTGCGGGTTCCTGTTCCTCGAGCCGAAGCGTCGCCCGGCCCCCGGGGAACAGCTCCGCGTAGAGCTCCTGGAAATGGAATGACACCGCTCCGAAGACTGTTTCGAAGCGCTGCTCGATCTCCCGCTCCAGGTGACGGGCCAGGGCCCGCAGATCCGCGCCCGCTCGCGCGAGGTCGTCGCGCTGCGCTGCGATGATGAGCACCCGCGCGCTCAGTGCCTCGTGCTGCTCGGGAGCGAGCGCGTTCACCGCGCCAAGGGCCGCGATCCGGCGCTCGAGGCGAACGATCTCGCGCTCGGCACGCTCTGCCGCGGCAGGGTCGAGCTCGATGGAGTCGTCCTCATTGAGATCGCGGACGGCACCGGCAAGCTCCGCCACCGCCGTGTCGCACGTGACGACCTCCAGCTCCGCGGCCTGGAGCTCGTCGGCGGCCCGGGCGACCGCGACGGCGACCTCCGCGTGCTCGGTCTCGAGCGCCAGCACCGCGAACTCGAGCTCGGGGATCGGCAGGGCGACCAGGTCGTGCGCGTGCTGCGCCTCGGAGAGCTGGAGCGCCGCCCGTGTCGCCTCCTCGCGACCCTGGAGACCATGCACGATCGCGGCGAGTGCGTCGCCCTCGGCGACGAGCCGCCTGGTCTCGGCGGCCGCGAGCCGGGACCGGGCCGCCTCGAGCGCGCGGCGCGCGGCCTCGCGACGCTCTTCGACATGCGCGCCCTCGGCCTTGGCGCGCGACACGATCAGCTCAGCCTCCTCGGTGGCGAGCCTGGCGCCGTCGGCTGCGGCGCGAGCCTCTCGAGCGTGCGCGTCTGCCGCCGTCGCTGCGGCGTCGAGCTCGGCGTGGCGTTCACTCGCCGCCGACAGCCGGCGCTCCGCGGCCGCGTGCGCCTCGGCGGCCGCGCTCGCATCGGCTCGGCGGATGACGAGCGTCGCCGCCGCGCGTTCCGACTGCGCTGCTGCGGTTTCGAGTGCCTGGTGGCCGCCCGCCGCAACCGCCGCCGCCGCGGCTTCGGCTGCCCGGGCAGCCCGGTCGGCCTCGACGGCGACCGAGAGTGCCTGGTCGAGATCGTTGAGGCGATCCCGGGCGTTTGCCGCGGCAGCGACTGCCGCCGACTCAACCCGCTCGGCGCGTTCAGAAGCGGCCGCCGCAGCGCGCTCCTCGCGAGCGAGCTCGAGCGTGTCCACCGCTCGCCCGCCCCGCAGGCCGGACGGCGTGAGCACGGTGCCGTCCCGGAGGACCGCGAGCGTGGCGCCCAGCGCAAATGCTGACTCGGCAGACGTGAGGTCGGGAGCGACCCAGACGCCGTGCAGGAGCCGGGTGACCGCCCCGCGCGCGGCGGGATCGACGTCGACCACCGCGGACAGCAGCCGGTACGGCTCCGGGGCCGGCGAATCAGTGACCACGTCGAGGTCGGCGCGAATCAGGCGCTCACGAGGTCCTTCGCGATCGAGGAATCCCGCTGCTGACACGATGTCGTCGACGACCCAGGCTCCGAGATGCTCTTCCAGGGCGGCCGCCACGGCACCAGCCAGATCGTCATCGGTCACGGCGACGCAGTCAACCAGTCGGCGAGCCTGGAGCGAGCCCGCTTCCACAGCACGGGAGATGCCTCCGTCGGCGGCAGATCCGCGGAGCCGGCCGCGCGCCGTTGCGAGTGCAGCCAGCGCCGAGCGCGCGTGCCCGGCCGCCTCGGCGACGGCGCGGTCGGCCGTATTGACCGACTCCCAGGCGGCATCGACGGCGGCGCGCGCTGCACCCACGGTGACCGACGAGCGTTGCGCCACCGCAGCGGCCTCGCTTGCCGCGGCGAGCTGTGCATCGAGCGCGCCGCTCAGCTCCGCGATGCGGGTCGAGGCGGTCTCGGCGTCCGCGACCAGCGCGTTGACGGCTGCCGCGGCCAGTTCGACGCGGGCAGCGGCCGCTCGGACGTCCGAGGCCGCTGTCGCTCGATCTCGATCGGCGTCAGACAGCGCCGCCGCCGCGACTGCGAAGCGCTCGTCCTCGATCTCCGCCTCGGCCGCCGCCTCGGTAGCGACGAGACGCAGCCGTTGCGCCTCGCGCTCGAGCACCTCCCAGCCGCGCAGATCATCGCCGGTGTCGACCTCCGCGAGCGCCGCGGTCGCGGCGCTCACCTCGGGCACGATCGACTCGAGGTCGGCGACGGCGACACCGCGCTGCGCGACCGCGGAGCGCAGCCGGTCGGCGAACCGCCGCTGCAGCCCCTCCCCTCGCTCGACCTGAATTCGCGCAGCCTCGAGACGGCGCACTGCCGCATCGCGCGAGGCGCGGGCTGCGTCGAGGCGCTGCCGGGCAGCGTCCGCTCGGCTCGTGAATGCCGAATCGGCTTCGGCGGCGGCCTCGCACCGGCCGAGTGCCTGTTCGAGCCGGCGGCGCGCCAGCTTGAGGCTCGCCCGGGCGGCGCGCCACTCCTCGTGCGCCAGGCTTCCGCGCAGCTCCGTGAGCCGCACGCTCATCGCGCGCAACTCGATCGCCGCGACGGACTGCTCGCTCAGTTCGTCAAGCCGCGGGGACGCGTCCTCGAGGAGGTCGGTCAGCCGTCGCACGATGACGTCGGCGCCGTCCAGGCGATGCGATGCCTCCTCGCAGGCAGCACGCAGGGCGCGCACGCCGGCTGCCTGCTCGACAAGGGTTCGGCGCTGGGAGGGTGTCGCCTCGATGATGCCGTCGATGTCGTTCTGCACGACCACCGCGTAGCCGTTCTGGGTCAGCCCGGTGCCCCCGAGCAGACGCTCGAGGTCGCGCAGCCGGGCGTGGTCGCCGTTGATGCGGAACTCGGTGTCGCGTTCGCCGCGCGCGACCCGCCGGCTGACCGACACCTCCGGATCCTCGGACGGCAGGCTGCCCTCCTCGTTGTCGATGACGAGCTCCACCTGGGCAAGTCCCATCCGCTGACGGCCGCCGCCGCCCGAGTAGATGACCTCATCCATCCGCTGCCCGCGCAGCTCGCGCGCGTTCGTCTCCCCGAGTGCCCAGCGCACTGCGTCGACGAGATTGCTCTTGCCGCTGCCGTTCGGCCCGACGATCGCGGTGATCCCCGGATCGAAGAGCACCTCGCTCCGAGCAGCGAAGGTCTTGAACCCGGACAGGGTGATCCGCCGGAGCCTCATCCGCGCGATTGTCCACGCGCGGAGCGCGGAACGTCAACATCTTGGGCCGGCGCGATCTCGCGGCCCCAAGATCTGGTGCTCACCCCTCGACCGGAGGAGTGGTGCCACCGCCGCGGCCTCGGCCGCCACGGCGCCCGCGCCGCCTGCGTGGGGCGGGTGCGGCGGCCTCCGGCTCGGGCGGCGGCGCCGGCTGGCGGCCCACCAAAGCCTCAGCAGCGTGGCGAAGGGCGGACAGGAGGCTCCGGCTCCGCTTCGGTGTCGAAACCTCCGCGGTCGCGTCGGGCGCGGCTGCGGGCCGGGAGCCGGAGCGCCCGCGCTTGCGGCGCGGTGTGGCACCGCGGTCGGCGGCCACCTCGGCGACCCTGCGGCGCACGCGGGCAGGCTCGGATGCGACCGTCTTGGCGGCGTCACGCGCTGCGCCGACTGCCGCGGCGGCGCCTCCCCTCCCAGGCTTGGTGAGTTTGTCGAGCGCGTCATGCGCTGCGGCCTGCTCGGCCGCTTGCTTGGTCGGACCGCGCCCGGTGCCGCCGACGCGCTCGCCGAGCAGCACCTCGGCGGTGTACTCGCGCTTGTGCCCGGGGCCACCGGTGGCGATGACGCGGTAGTGCGGCGTGTCGCCGGTTCGGTCCTGGGACGCCTGCTGGAGCTGACCCTTGAAGTTCTCGTCGCTCCACTCCGCGAGGTCGCCGATGTTCTGGAGGAAGACCTTGGTCGCCGCCCGGTAGCCCTGGTCGAGGAAGATCGCGCCGATCATCGCCTCGAACGCGTTGGCGAGCAGCGACGGCAGCTTTCGCGCGCCGGTCTTGACCGCGCCGCGCCCCATGAGCAACGTCTCGCCCAGCTCCAGGCGCTCGCCGAGACGGGCCAGCGACGTGGTGTTCACCAGCGCGGCGCGCAGCTGCGTCAGCTGACCCTCGTCGTAGGTGGGGAAGCGGCGGAAGAGGTATTCGCCGACCACGAGCTCGAGGACGGCGTCGCCGAGGTACTCGAGCCGTTCGTTGTCGTGCCCGGGCCCGGCCGGTTCGCCGTGCTCGTTGTTCCACGAGGCATGAGTCATCGCCTCGCGAAGCAACTCCTGCTTGCGGAACTGAATGCCGATCCGCTTCTGCAGCTCGCGCAGGCGCTCGAGTTCGGGCTCGCCGAGTGGCGACGCGGTCAGCTTCGGCGCCGGAGCCGGCGGCGGCAGCGGCGTCGGGATGACCGGCGAGGGTGCCGGAGTTGCGGCGACTAGGTTGTCGCCCCCACCTTCTCCTGGATGTAGTCCCAGGCCTGGCCCACTGTCCCGATCTTCTCCGCGTCCTCGTCGGAGATCTCCATCTGATACTCCTCCTCGAACGCCATGATCAACTCCACCAGGTCGAGGGAGTCCGCGTTCAGGTCCTCCACGAACGACGCCTCCGGTGTCACCTGCTCGGTCTCCACGCCGAGTTGATCGGCGACGATCGCTTTGTACCGGTCGAAGGTCAGATCTGGCATCAGGAGTTCCTTGTGATGGTGTGGCTGCGGCAGGTGCCGCATCGGTGTCGGACGAAACGATACCGTCAGAAGCGGGGGGGCGCCACGCGAACGGCCCCGAGGCACCGTCGATGATGCGTTCCGGAGGCTTGTCGCCGTTGGCGGGACTGTCGACGTCGCTCATGCGGCGAGCCCGCCGTCGACGTGGAGGACGTGACCGGTGATGTACCCGGACTCTGGCAGGACGAGGAACGCGATTGCGGCGGCGACCTCCTCGGCGGTGCCCATCCGGCCCTTGGGGATGGCCGCAATCGCGGCAGTACGGATCGGGTCTCCCAGCACGGTGGTCATCTCCGTATCGATGAAACCAGGGGCGACGGCATTGACCGTGATATCCCGGCTCGCGACCTCGCGCGCCAGCGACTTGGTCAGCCCGATGAGCCCGGCCTTCGCAGCCGAGTAATTGGACTGCCCCGCATTGCCGACCACGCCGGCGATGCTGGAAACGTTCACGATGCGCCCGAATCGCTGGCGCAGCATGGGCCGAAGCGCTGCGCGGCAGATGTGAAACGCGGCGGTGAGGTCGATCGCGATCACCGCGTCCCAGTCGTCGTCGGCGAGGCGCATGGCCAGGTTGTCCCGCGTGATCCCGGCGTTGTTGACGACGATGTCAATACCGCCGAGAGCGGACACGGTCTGTTCGACGAGTGCCCCCGCGGCGCGCGGATCGGCGAGGTCGGCGCCGAGAGCGACAGCGGTGGCGTTGCAGTCGGAGCGCAGCGCCGCAACGACCGTCTCGGCGCTCTCCGGATGCGCTGAATACCCAACGGCCACCGATGCTCCGGCTCGTGCGAGTGCAATCGCGGTAGCCTTGCCGATGCCACGCGATGCGCCGGTCACCAGCGCACGTCTGCCTTCCAGCGGGCGCGCGTCGGTCATCCTGCGACCACCGCCATGGCAACGCCGGCGGCGGCGTCGATGCTGCTGACCGAGATCGCGCGCACGTCTGGTGCGATGCGTCGCGCGAGCCCGCTGAGCACCGAACCCGGCCCAACCTCGATGAGCGTGTCAGCGCCGAGTTCCACCAGCCGGCGCACGCAGTCGATCCATCGAACCGGAGACGTCAACTGCGAGCGCAATCGATCGCGGAGTGCCTCGGCGGTGTGCACGTCAGTCGCATCGACATTGCACACCACGGGCGGATGCGGAGCGACAATCGCAATGACGTCGAGGGCAGTTTCGAATCGTGCGGCTGCCGCCGTCATCAACGGCGAGTGAAATGCACCGCTCACGTTGAGCGGGATTGCGCGTCGCGCGCCACGCGAGAGGGCGAGCTTCGCAGCCGCCGCGACACCATCGGTGGAACCGCTGATGACCAGCTGTCCAGGGGCATTGAGATTCGCGACGACGACAACCTCACCGGTCTCGCGCTGCGTCTCGCTGCACGCGTCGATCGCTGCGTCGACGTCGATGCCGATCAACGCGCACATCGTACCGTCGCGCATCGCCGCCATCGCTCTCCCCCGCTCGATCACGAGTCGCATCGCGTCAGCTGGGGTGAGCGCCGCGGCCGCGACGGCGGCGGCGTACTCGCCGACGCTGTGCCCCGCAACGGCAATCACCTCGAGGTCGTCGGGCAGGCTGTTGCGCAGCGCGCACTCGACGAGCAGGAGCGCCGGTTGCGCGATTTCGGTGGGGCGGAGATGGTCGTCGTCGCCGGAGAGTGCCGCGCGCAGGTCGAGGCCGCAGGATTGCGCCGCCGCGAGCATGTCGACAGCGATCGGGAGATCGGTCAACCCATCCGCCATACCGGCGGCCTGGCTGCCCTGTCCGGGAAAGCAGAGTGCGACGCGGGCCAACAGGACCGGATGGTTACTCGGTGACGACCACTTCGCGGCCGCGATAGTGGCCGCAGTTCGGGCAGACGCGGTGCGGAATTCGCGGCTGGCGGCAGCGCGGGCATGGCGACAGCGTTGGCATTTCCAGGGCGTGGTGCGAGCGCCGGAAGTCGCGGCGGCGTTTTGAAACTTTTTGCTTGGGAAGCGGCATGCTCGGTTCTCCGGGGACGGCGCGCACGCATGGCGGCGCGGCCAGTGGATGCGGTCAGTATAGCGGTGCGTCCAGTCGGGACGACCCGAGACGCTACTCCCGCTCCCGGCGTTTGCGGCGCGATCCGCCTTCCGCCGGAAGCGCGTCGATGCCCTTGCGGACGGTCGTCGCCGCCCGCATCAGCTGGTCCTCGAGACGGAGCATGACCTCTCGGGCGTATGCGTCGGCGTCGCTGCAGGTCTTTGCGGCGCGCTCCTCGGCCTCGGCGATCAAGGTGGCGGCGTGCTCCCGGGCCTGCTCGGCAAGGGCATGGTCGCCCACCATCACCGCCGCGCGCGCCTCGGCCTCGCCGAGGATGCGGCCGACCTCGGTCTCGGCGCGGGACAGGATCCGTTCCGCCTCCTGCTCGGCTTCGGTGAGCACACGGCGCTGATCCTCGAGGAGATGGCGAGCCTGCATGAGCTCGTCGGGCAGCCCCAGCCGGGTGCGGTCGATGAGTTCGAGGATCTCGTCCTCATTGACGACGACGCCGGAGGTGAACGGCACGCGCCGGCCGGTGCTCACCAATTCCTCGAGCTGGTCGACGAGGTCGATCACCATCGGGTCGACGCCTTCGGGGGTGTCGCTCACGTGCTCCGGGACTCGCGCTCGCGGTGCTCCGCGAAGCGCCGGCGCATCGCCTCGACGCTCACCGGCGGCGCCATCTCGTTGACGTTGCCGCCGAGATGACACACCTCCTTGATCAGCGACGACGAGATGAAGACGTTGGAGAACGAGGTCATGAGAAAGACGGTGTTCACGGCCGGATTGAGACGCCGGTTCATGAGCGCCATCTGGAACTCCGATTCGAAATCGCTGATCACCCTGAGCCCACGCACGATCGCGATTGCACCGGTCGAGGCAGCGAAGTCCACGGTGAGGCCGTCGAAGATGGTGACCTCGATCCGTGGGCGGGACTCGAGGCAGGCGTGAATCATGTCGACCCGCTCGGCAGCGGTGAACAGCGGGGTCTTGCCCGGGTTCTCGAGGACACCGACCACCAGGCGGTCGAAGATCGCGGCGGCACGGTCGAGGATGTCGAGGTGGCCGTACGTCACCGGATCAAAGCTGCCGGGGTACACCGCGATGCGCTCGCTCACGCTGTTCCGTCCGATGGTGCAGCGGTCCGCTGCAGGAAGCTGATGGTGGTCAGGCCGTAACGCGCCTCGCGGAATCGTGTGAGAGTGCCGATCTCCTGGGGGATTTCGCGGGCGCGGTGATGTTCGCACACGACAAGACGCGGTGGAGCCGCGCCGAGCAACTCGAGGACGCTCTCGAGCTCGGGATCCTGATACGGAGCGTCCACATAGCAGACGTCCGTCTCCTCCGTCAGGGACGTGGCGCCCCGGAGCCAGCGACGGACGTCGGCCCCGACGAGGCTGCAGCGGTCGCGACAGCCGAAGCGCTCCGCTGTCTTGGCGATGAGTGCGAGGGCCTCGCGCTCGCGTTCCACGAACATCGCCGTCGCCGCGCCCCGCGACAGGGCCTCGAAGCCGACCGTCCCGGCGCCGGCGTAGAGGTCGAGGACCCGCGCGCCCACCACTCGATTCCCGAGGATGTCGAAGACGGACTGGCGAACCATCGCTCGCGTCGGTCGCACCTCGCGTCCATGCGGGGTGCTGACGACCCTCCCGCGCCATGCGCCCGCGGTGATCCGGGTCTGGGCCAGATGTTGCGGCCCCGTCTTCAGACGTGGCATCGGGATTCCGGGCAGTGGCGCACGCTAATCGATGTCGAAGACGGCGCGGTAGCCGTTCATGGCGTCCGACAGCGGCTGCCATTCCTTGAGCCCTGGGTCAGAGTCCAGCCAGCGGAGCGCAGCCTGCCGGGCCCGCTGGCCGAGCGCCACGTCGAGCAGGTCCGCCGCGAGCATGTCCGGAAGCCCGTGCTGGCGCAGTCCGACGAGCTGGCCGGGTCCACGAAGCTGGAGGTCGCGCTCGGCAAGCTCGAATCCGCTGTCGGTCGCGGCGACGGCGGCGAGGCGCTTTGACCCCTCCTCGTCGATCCCGCCCTCGAAGAGCAGGCAGTACGACTGATGCTGGTCGCGCCCAACGCGACCGCGGAACTGGTGCAACTGCGCGAGCCCGAAGCGCTCAGCGCCCTCGATGACCATGATGGTCGCGTTGGGGACGTCGACCCCCACCTCGACGACGCTGGTGGCCACGAGCACGTCGGCGTCGCCGCGCACGAACCGTTGCATCCGCTCGGTCTTCTCGCGGGCCGGCATCCGACCGTGGAGCAGTTCCACGCGCAGGTCGGGAAAGATGGTGGTGCTCAGCCGCTCGAACTCCGCGGTCGCGCTGCGAGCGCCGAGCTTGTCGGACTCCTCGATGAGCGGGCAGATGACGAACGCCTGGCGCCCCTTGTGCACCTCGGCGCGAACGAACTCGTAGGCACTGTTGCGTGCTTCCGGCCGGACGACCTCCGTCTCCACTGGACGGCGTCCGGGCGGCATCTCGCGCAACTCGCTGAGATCGACATCCCCATAGAGGGTGTTGGACAGCGAGCGTGGGATCGGCGTCGCGGTCATGGCCAGGTAGTTGGGCATCGCTCCCGATGTCTGGCGCAGGCGCTGTCGCTGAGCGACGCCGAAGCGGTGCTGCTCGTCCACGACGACGAGGCCGAGGTTGACCATCGCGACGTCATCCTCGATGAGCGCGTGCGTCCCGACGATGAGCGAATCGTGTCCGCCCGCGAGGCCGGCGAGGATCTCGCGCCGAGCGGCTGCCGAGGTGCTCCCGACCAGGAGGCGCGGCGGCAGCCCGTGCTCGCTCAGCAGCGAGTCGAGGGTCGCGTGGTGCTGCCGCGCGAGGATCTCGGTGGGCGCCATGACCGCCGTCTGAAAGCCGGCGTGGTGGGTCATCAGCGCGGCGAGCGCCGCAACCACCGTCTTGCCGCTGCCGACGTCACCCTGGAGCAGCCGGTTCATCGGACCGGGCGCTGCGAGGTCGGTGAGGATCTCGTGCGCGGCGACGCGCTGGCCGTCGGTGAGCTTGAAGGGCAGTGTGGCGACAAACCGGCGCGCAAGCTCGATGTCGTACGCGACGATCACACCGGGGCCGCTCATGCGTCGCCGGCGCGCGCGTTCCGCGGCGACCTGGAGCAGGAACAACTCCTCGAAGGCGATGCGCTCGCGAGCCCGTGTCGCGGTCTCGATGCTCTGCGGCTTGTGCACCTGGTACAGGGCTTCCGCGATCGGCATCAGCCGCTCCGTATCGCGCACCGACGGCGGAAGCCGGTCGGGGACCTGGGTTGTGAGACCGAGCAACGGTTCGATCCGGGTGCGCAGGAAACGCGAGGTGATCCCCTCGGTCTCCGGGTACACCGGCGCGAGCGTCCCAACGTGGTGCTGGTCCGGGCCGGCGCGCTCGAAGGCGGGGCTGCGAAAGGTCAACCCGGTCCTCGACTCCTCGACCTTGCCGCTGACGATCAGCTCCATGCCGGGCTGCAGCTGCTTGACGAGAAAGGGCTGGTTGAACCACACCGCGTTCGCCACCGCGCCGTCGTCCTCGAGTGTCGCCTCGACGAGCACCATCTTCTTGTACGGGCTCCGCCGCGAGCTGACGTTGCGGACGCGAACGTGCGCGGTCTGCACGATCCCGGCCTGAAGGGCCCGCAGCGGAACGGTGGCGCGCGTGTCCTCGTACCGGCGGGGCAGGTGGAAGAGCAGGTCCCGGACGGTGCTGACGCCGAGCTTCTGGAGCCGCTGCGCCTGTCGCGGGCCGATCCCCGTCAGGCGGAACAGCGGCAGGTCGAGGTCGAGCGGCACATAGGTCGGGGTCACGATCGAAACGAGCGAACTCACGGCCGTTCCATCGTGGCAGGCTCGCCCACTTAGTCCGCGCCGAGGCAGGCAACCCCGAGACCGCCCGGCCCGCTGTATGCGCCGACGACGGGCCCGATCCGTCCGAGGACGGCGGTGACGTTCGAGACCGCTGCGCCGATGCGCGTCTCGAGGTCGGTCATCGACTCGGCCGCGGCAGCGTGGAATTCGGCGAGGCCACGCAATGGCGCGCAGCTGCGGACCTGCTCGACGATCAGCTCGATGCCCTTGGACCGGCTGCGCGGCCTGGCAACCGGGACGACCTCGCCGTCGCGCACGGCGATCAACGGTTTGACGTTCAGGAGCCCACCGACGAACGCCTGGGCGCGGCCGATGCGCCCGCCGCGGTGCAGGTAGATGAGGTTGTCGAGCAACACCAGGATCGTGACCTTGCTCCGGCGCAGGGTCGCCTTCTCCGCGACCACCTCCGCGCTGTCGCCGGCCTTGATGTCGTCGAGCGCGGCGCGGACGAGCAATTGCAGACCACCGCTGACGCTCTCGGTGTCGACGAGGTGGATCCGGCTCTGGTCGAAGTCCTGCGCGGCGAGCGTTGCCGACTGCAGCGTGCCACTGAGCTTCGCCGAGATGTGCAGCCCGACGACCTGGTCCGCGGGATCGGCGAGGAGCGTCCGGTACAACGTCGCGAAGACATCCGGTGAGGGCTGTGACGTTGTCGGATGCACCGTGGTCTGCTCGAGTTTTGTGTAGAACTGGTCGGCGTCGATGTCGACGCCGTCGCGGTACTGCTCCTCGCCGAAACGCACGATCAACGGCACCACATGGACCCCCAGGGCCTCCGCATCCGCCAGCGCGATGTCCGAGGTGCTGTCCGTGACGAGGTGGATCACTCGAGCGAGAGCACGTACGGGTAGTGCTCCTGTCCTCCCAGCTGCAGCTCGAATTCGGTGCCCGGATGCTTCTCGCGTAGCGTGGCGACCAGGGTGTCCGCGTCGCCGGCGTTGACCTCGTCCCCGCGATACACCGTCACGAGCTCTGGTTTCGCCGACTGGGCGTTGAGCACTGCGTCGATGACGCCCAGGTAATCGTTGCCGACCTCGGCGATCTCGTCATCGACGACGGCGAGCACGTCACCGGTCTTGATGTCGTGTCCATTGACACTCGTGTCGCGGACGGCGTGGGTCACCTCGACGGCGTGCACCGTCGCGATCGCGGCCAGCATGCGCGCCGCGTTCTCGTCGAGACTCGACGCCGGGTCGAATGCAAGCAGTGCGCTGATGCCCTGGGGGAGATTGCGAGTCGGCACCACCCGCACCTCGCAGTCCTCGGCGAGCGGATCCACCTGCTCGGCGGTGAGGATCACATTGCCGTTGTTGGGCAGCAGGATCACGTGCTCGGCGTTCACGGCGCGGACGCCGTTGAGCAGATCCTCGATCGACGGGTTCATGGTCTGGCCGCCGCTCACGATGCTGTCGGCGCCAAGGCTGCCCATGATTTCGCGGAACCCCTCGCCCGGCGCCACGCTGGCGATGCCGATCGCCTTCGGAGGCGCATGCGGCTGCTCCGGCGGGGCAGTGCCTTCCGCCTCGGCGTGCGCCTCTCGTGCGTCGGCACGCTCGAGCACGTCGTGGTGCTGGGCGGACATGTCCTCGACCTTCAGCTTGCTCATGCGCCCCCGAGACGACGCCGCGGCGATCAGGCCCGCGGGGTCGCCCGTATGGATGTGGACGCGCACCAGCTCCGGGTCCCCGACCACCAGGGCCGATTCGCCGAGCGCCGCGAGCTCGGTCCGGATCGCGTCGACGTCGAGCCCGGGGCCGTTGAGCAGGAACTCGGTGCAGTAGCCCCAGCCCTGCTCGCGGGGCGCCACGGCTGCCGCGCCTCGACGTGGCACCGCTGAACCGGTCGCCTCCAGGTCACCGGGGTTCGGAGGGAGTCGCAGGGCCGGCTCCCCGGATCGGCGCAGCAGCGCCGGCGCGGGCGTTGCCGGATGCGTGTCGCCGATCGCTCGCGCGAAGCCCTCGAGGATGACCGCGAGGCCGAATCCGCCGGCATCGACGACGTTGGCGTCGCGGAGCACCTGAAGCTGGTCGGTGGTGCGCTCGACGGCCGCGTGTGCCTCGGTGACCACCCGCTCGAGCACCACTCGGATGTCGTCCGTGGTCTCTGCCGCGGCGGCAGCTGCGGCTGCGGCGTCGCGAACGACCGTGAGGATGGTGCCCTCGGTCGGCTTCATCACCGCGCGATAGGCGACCGCCGACGCCTCGGTGATCGCCAGGGCCACGCCGCGCGCGTCGAGGTTGGTGCACTGCGCCGCCCCCTGGGCGAAGCCGCGAAGGATCTGCGAGAGGATGACCCCGCTGTTGCCGCGCGCGCCCATGAGCGAGCCGTGCGCTGCGGCGGCGAGCACCGAGTCGGCAGCGGACGGCGCCGGGGCGTCGCGAGCCTCCTCCACCGCCGAGCGCAGCGTCAGGTACATGTTCGAGCCCGTGTCGCCGTCGGGCACCGGAAAGACGTTCAGGTCGTTGATCTCCTGCTGGTTGGCCTCCAGCCAGGACAGGGCGGCGGTGAGTCCGGCGAGGATCTGCTCACCGGCGATCTCTCGAAGCGGCTCGCGGAGCACGGCGAGCTCCGGAGCCGGCTTAGTGGCGGACACCGTCAGCCTCCGCATGGATGCCCTGGACGTTCACGTTCACCGAGACCACGGGCAGTCCCAGTGTCCTCTCCACGGAGTAGCTGACCGCGCTCATCAGGTTGTGGGCCACCTCGCTGATGCGGGTCCCGTACTCGACGATCACATAGAGCTCGATCACGAGCCCGTCCGGAGTGACCTGGATCTCGACGCCGCGATGGACGTTCTCCCGGTTCAGGCGTTCGGCGATGCCGTCGCGCAGGCCGCGGGCGGCCATGCCGACGATCCCGTAGGTCTCATTGGCGGCGTGGCCGACGATCGACGCCACCACACGGGGCGACACCTCGATCCTCCCGAGGGAGGCGGTGCGCGAGAGCCCGTCAGACGCCCGGACCTTGCCTTTCACGTATCTCCGTAAGCCCGGTGGGGGCCTGTGGTATCCTCGGCGACCGGCCACCGGTTCATTTCCGGAGGCCGCCGGGCGCTGCCGCCGTGGCTGCGGCCGATTCTAGTACGCCAGAGCGGGCGCGTCTCAGATGCGCGTCCCGACCCACGAGAGACACGATGTCCCAACGCTGCGATATCTGCGGAAAAGGTCCGATGACCGGCAACAATGTGAGCCATTCCAAGGTGCACACGAAGCGTCGATTCCTGCCCAACCTCCACGTCACCCACCTTGCGGTCAAGGGGCGCGAAGTGAAGGCCAAGGTCTGCACTCGCTGTCTGCGCACCCAGGCGAAGGCGGCTCGAGGGTAGCTATCCGCTGCGCGTCTCGGTACGATCGGTTCGAGCGGTTCGAGAGCGGCGTTTGGAGGCAAGGATGATCAGAGCCCGCGGGCTCCTCCTTGGCGGGGCGTGTCTGGCCGTGCTCGCGGGCGCCGACTCAGGCGTCGTATCACCACAGGTCGTTCAAGCGGCTCCGGTGTCCTCACGAACGGCGACGCCCCCCCAGATCGGCAGGTTGATCTCGCACGCCGTCGCGACGCACGGTTCAAATACCTCACTGGTCGCAGCGCCGTCGCCTGGGCTGTCCGGAGAACCGATGGACCCGCAACGTGCCAACGCACCATTAGACGTCTCGGCGGTCGTGTCAAGCCTGACCCCGTCCGACGGACCACTCTCAGGCGGGACGAGCATCGACATTCAGGGGTCCGGTTTCACGGACGCGATCGACGTCGTGATCGGTGGGACCGTCGTGACTGCATCCTGCCCATCGGCGGGCGGATGCTTCACGGAAAATAGCGACACCGATATCAGTGCGGTCACCCCTCCAGGTGTCGCCGGCAGTTCGGACGTCACCGTTGACAACGCCAGCTTCTCGGGAACGCCCAATCCGCCGGCCGACGACTACACGTACCTCGACACGCCTACGGTGACCGACGTCCCGAGCCCTCAGAACGAGAGTGCCACGGGGATAACCGTCACCGGCACAGGCTTTTCGCAGCCGGGACCGGATATCAGTGCCGTAACCGAGGTGGACCTGGTACCGACGTTCACCGGCCCGACCGTGGCGCTGACGACGCTCTGCGCAAACCCAGGCGATCCAGACTGCTTCGGCTTCACCAGCGCCACGCACCTGCCCATCGACCTTCCCGCGACGGACATCCTCCCCGGCCAGTACGACACGGTCGTCAAGACGCCCGGCGGCACGTCGACAACGTCGGGCAGCGATCAGTTCGTCGTGCAGCAGGCGGTACCCACCGTGACATCGGTCAGTCCCGATTCCGGCCCGGAGGCCGGCGGCGCGCCGGCGATCACGATCCACGGAACGAACTTCACTGGATCTGGGTTCGTGACGGCCGGCGTTTCCTTCGGAGGCATCCCAGCAGCGGGTTTCAGCGTCACCAACGCGACGACGATCAGCGCGACGCCACCGGCGGGCAGCGGCCTCGTCCACATCACGGTCACGACCTCATCCACCGACGGAACGTCGCTGCAGACGAGCGCCACGTCATCGACGGATACCTACGTCTTTGCGCCGGTCCCAACGGTCACAGGTGTTTCGCCGAGCACCGGCGCGACCGGTGGCGCGAACGTGGTGACGGTGAATGGCACGGGGTTCGAGGCGAACAATGCGCCGGACGCGAGCTTCGCAGCGACCCACGTCGTCGTGGATACGACGGATATCTCCACATCCCCGTGTTCAGGATCGCCGGCGAGCCCCTGCTTCACGGTCACGAGCCCTACGAAGATCACCATCGGATATATGCCCACGCACGGCGCCGGCACTATCGACATCACCGTTGAGACCGTGGGTGGAACGAGCGCAACTTCCGCCAACGACAAGTACACCTACCAGCCGGTTCCCGCCGTTACCGGGGTCTCTCCCACGGCGGGCCCACTCGGTGGCACGAATACCGTGACCCTGAGTGGCAGCGATTTCACGAACGCTTCTGACGTCACCGTGGACACGACGCCAATCACGGCGAACCCGTGTCCGGGGACGGTGACGTCGCCATGCTTTACCGTGGTGAGCGCGAGTTCCATCACCATCAACGACCTGCCGTCGGACGGGCCCGGCACAGTGGACATCACCGTCGAGACTCCGGCCGGAACGAGCGCGATCACTCCTGCTGATGAGTACGCGTATGCGCCGGTGCCGACCGTCACCAACGTCACACCGGGCAACGGACCCCTGGCCGGCCGTAACACGATCACGGTTGCAGGGTCCGGCTTCATGTCAGGTTCGCTGTTCAGCGCAACGCGGGTCACGGTGGATACGACCCCCATCTCCACGACGCCGTGCCCAGGCTCGCCCGTCTCTGCCTGCTTCACGGTAACCAGTGCGGGCTCGATCACCGTGAAAGAGCTCCCGTCCGACTCCGCCGGCACAGTGGATATCACCGTGACAACCGCGGGAGGGACAAGCGCGACGACGGCGAACGACCAATACGTTTACGTCCCCGCGCCCACGGTCACCGGCGTGTCGCCGTCGGACGGTCCGGCAGCCGGTGGCAACGGCATCACCGTTACCGGGACGGACTTCGAAGGCGCGGGCTTTGCCGCCTCCGACGTGCTTGTGGGCCTTACCGATATCTCGACGCAGTGCCCTGGGAATCCGTGCTTCAACCTGGTGAGTTCGACCACGATCACCATTCCCAGCATGCCGTCGCATGCGGTTGGCACTCTTGACATCACGGTTACGTCGCCTGGCGGGACCAGCGCAACGTCTGCCTCTGACGAATACATCTACGAGCCGCTCCCCACGGTCACGGGTGTCGTGCCTCCGGCCGGCGTCCTCGTGGGAGGCAGCACGGTCACCGTCAATGGCAGCGGATTCACCAATGCGAGCGGTAATGCGAGCGTTGTGAATATCGGATCTGTGATCGTGCTGCCATGTCCGGGTTCACCGTGCTTCAACATCGTCAGCGCGAGTCAGATCACGGTTGACACTTTCCCCGCGAGCGCTTCCCCCGCCACCGTCGACATCACCGTGACCACACCGTTTGGGACGAGCCTCACCACGTCCGCAGACGCATACACATACATGCCGATCCCGACAGTTACCAACGTCTCGCCGAGCAACGGGTCGACACTCGGTGGCATTGCCGTAACGCTGACCGGGACAGGATTCGAGTTCGGCGGCGTCTCGGCGACGGCGGTGACCTTCGTCGGTCTCGCTAATCCAAACCCTGGCTTTACGGTGAACAGCGCGACCTCGATCACTATCCAGTCGATTCCCCCGGACCTGCCTGGCGGGATGGTCGACATCACGGTGACCACGGCAGGAGGCACGAGCGCTCTGAGTTCGGCCGACCAATTCACGTATGTGGCGACGTTTCCGTCGGTCACGACGGTGTCGCCGAAATTCGGTGCTGCGAGTGGTGACGCCTACGTCACCATCGACGGGCAGAATTTCGGTAACCCCAACCTGGGGTTCGGAGCCACGGAGGTCGTCTTCGGGACTGGTGCGGGCGCGGTTGATGTCCCAGCGAGCAATACGTTTCCATGCTCAGGATCCGCCGGGTGCTTCGAGCAAATCGGGGACGGGTTGCTCGAGGTGTACACGCCAGCCGTAGCGGCCGGCCTCGTCGATATCACCGTCGTCACACCCGGCGGCACTTCGGGGGCTGGGCTCGCGGATGAATACACGTTCGTCGCGCCGGGCGCATACACGGCTATCAATCCTTTCCGCATCTGTGACACACGCCCACCTGCACCGGGGATTGCGTCGAACCCGTGCGATTCCGGCGGACATGGGACCCTCGGAACCGGGCACGAGACCGTGATCGTGCAGATAACTGGAACGCATGTGCCTGCAGGAGCGCAGGCCGTGGTCGTGAACATCACCGCCATAAACCACGGTACGGGAGGTACGTACGTGGTCGCCTACCCAGCGGGCGGTACAGCGCCTGTCGCCTCGAACATCAATCTCCCCGCGGAGAAGGTGGGGTCCAATTTGGCCATCGTCGACCTGGGGTCGGCTCCGGGCTTTCTCGGGCAGATCGCTCTGTTCAACGCGCTCGGGAGCGCCGACGTGATTGTCGACGTCGAGGGATACTTCGCTGCTCCCTCAGGGTCGATCGTTGGTGCGTTTCACAGCATTCCTCCGCTGCGCATCTGCGATTCCCGCGGGGGCTCGGGAGACAATACTGTGTGCGCGACGGCGACCGGCCATAGCAGTGCTCCGTTGACCGCAAACGCATGGCGTCGCGTGACTGTCTCTGGCGTGCCGCCGGGCGTCCCGATGACCATCCCGCACATTCCGACCGACGGGACCGCGGCGGCAGCGGTGTTCAACCTCACCGCCACGGCTGGGACGGCGCCGACATACCTGTCAGTGGCTGTGCCGACGGCCGGAGACGCATGCCCGACCACGCCGCCGGCGTTCTCCAACCTCAACCCGGCGCCGGGCACCAGCCTTCCCAACCGGGTCATTTCGCAACTCGGCCCGACCCAGGATATCTGCCTGTACTCGGCCTTGGGGACGATCAACTTCGTCATCGACGTGAACGGCTGGTTCGGGGCCGCCGGCGCGCCTGCGGGCGCCTTCTTCTACGCGGTCCCGCCGACCCGAATTTGTGACACCCGCCCGTCGAATGCGACGGGGTGTGTGGACGGCGAGTTGACTGCGAACCACAGCCTCACGATTGGCGTTGCCAACGTCATTGCGGTGCCGGCCTGGAACGTTCATGCTCCGCCGCCTCTGGCTGTCGTGGCGAACCTTACCGGCGTTGCAGGCACCGCGGCGACGTATTTCACGCTCTACCCGAGCGACCAGCTGTCACCGCCCAGGGCTTCGGATCTCAACCCGAGTACGGGCGAGGTCATCGCCAACCTCGCGATAACCAGCCTCGCCCAAACGGGCGGCCAGGGTACCGAGGGCAATGTGAGCCTTTACAACGCGCTCGGTGATATCAACGCCATCCTTGACGTCGCCGGCTGGTTCCAGTAGACGGCACCGGCGGGCGCCGGCTCGCCGCGCACGGCCGCGGCAATCAGCTCGAGGCCGTGCACGATCCGCGGGCCCGGGCGGCTGAAGTATGCGGACCCGTCGACGACGAGGACCCTGCCGGAACGGGTGCACTCGAGTGTCTCGAACCCGGGGCGTGACGCAACCTCAGGAACCAGCTCGAACGTCCGGGCGAGGTCATAGCCGCAGGGCATGAGGATCATGACCTCCGGCCGTGACTCGACCACCTCGTCCCAGGACACGTATCGGGACGGGGCGCCTTCCTCACCAACGACGTCCACCCCGCCCGCGAGGCGGACCATCTCCGGTACCCAGTGCCCGCCGACCATCAGCGGTTCGGTCCATTCGATACAGACGACACGCGGCCGCGGGCTTGGCGCCTCCATCGCGGCGATCGCAGCGATGCGCGCTCGCATCGCCGTGGCGACGCGTCCGGCGCCATCGATGCGACCTGTGGCGATGCCCACCTCCTCCACGGACTGGCAGATCTCCTCCAGCGAGCGGGGCTCGAGCGACAGCACGGGGATCTCGCTGGGCAGACGCCGCACCGCTCGCCTCACCTCGCTGTATGCCATGGCGCAGACGTCGCACAGCTCCTGGGTCACGATGAGATCCGGGCCAAGCGCCGCAAGGGCCTCCTCGTCGAGCCGGTAGATGCTCGAGCCGGCATGACGTGCGGCGTGGATGTGGCGATCGATGTCGCCGGGAGCCGCGCCATCGGTTGCGAGCACGCTCGATGTCACTGTGGGCAGACCGCGCGCGGCTGCTGGGTGATCGCACTCGTGGGTCACGCCCACCACGCTGTCACCCGCACCGATTTCAAAGAGGATCTCGGTGGCGCTGGGCAGCAGCGAGACCACGCGCGACCCCGCGCTCATGAAACCGCGCGCTGCGCCACTGCTCGCCGCCGGCGCAGGTCGCGCAGCAACGAGGCCATCTCGACGGCCGCCTCCGCAGCCTCGGATCCCTTGTTCCCCAGCCTGCCGCCGGCGCGATCCGTCGCCTGTTCGACGCTGTCCACCGTCAAGACACCGAACGTGGCGGGAACACCCGTCGTCGCGTGCACAGAGGCAATCCCGTCAGCGGCGCCGCCGGCCACGTAGTCGAAGTGCGGGGTGTCGCCCCGAATCACCGCGCCAAGACAGACGATCGCGTCGACGCCACCGAGTTGCGCAAGCTCACGCGCCGCTATAGGAATCTCGAAGGCGCCGGGAACCCACACGATATCGATGCCACCGTCTGCGACGCCGCGCTCGCGAAGCGTCGCGACCGCGCCGTCGAGCAGCCGCGTGGAGATGATGTCGTTGAAGCGCGACACCACGATGCCCACACGCATCCCGGTGGCGTCGAGACCGCCGGTGTGCACATGCGCACCGGCGATCGGCGCTCCGGCTACGCCGGATTCGGCGTCATAGCGTGTCGACGGCATCATCGAAATCCAGGCTGTGACCGAGCTTTTCCTGCTTGACCCGAAGGTATCGTTCGTTGTGGGCGTTCGCCGGAATCACCAGGGGGATCTGGTCGGTGACCTCGAGCCCGTACCCGCTCAGACCGTAATACTTTCGCGGGTTATTGGTGAGCACCACCATGCGCCTGACTCCGATGTCGGAAAGAATCTGCGTGCCGATACCGTAATCGCGTTTGTCGACCGGCAATCCGAGGCTCAGGTTGGCCTCAACGGTGTCGAGCCCGCGATCCTGGAGCGCATAGGCGCGCAGCTTGTCCATGAGCCCGATGCCACGTCCCTCCTGGCGCAGGTAGACAAGCACACCGCGGCCCGCAGCGGCAATCATCGCCATGGCCTTGTGCAATTGCGCCTGGCAATCGCAGCGCTGCGATCCGAAAACGTCGCCGGTGAGGCATTCGCTGTGCACCCGAACCAGGACCGGATCGTCGCCGCGCACATCCCCCCAGACGAGCGCGACGTGGGTGACATGCGTGATCACATCCTCGTACGCGTGCGCCACGACGGTGCCGTACTCGGTCGGCAGTGTCGTGGTCGCACCTCGCTCGACCAGGCGCTCGTTGCGCCGGCGGTAGGCGATGATGTCGTCGACGGTCACGATCTTGATCGAGTGCTCGGCCGCAAACCTGTCGAGGTCCGGACGACGCGCCATGCGGCCGTCGGCCCGCATCACCTCACAGATCACGCCGGCGGGGAAGCGTCCGGCGAGCTTGCAGAGGTCGACGATCGCCTCGGTCTGGCCGGCACGTTCGAGCACGCCACCGACCGCCGCGCGGAGCGGAAACGTATGCCCAGGCTTGGCGAAATCACTCGGCTTGGCGTGCTCGTCGCAGAGCAGGCGGATCGTCGTGGCGCGATCGAACGCGCTGATGCCCGTGGTCACGCCGTGGCCGATTGCCTCGACGGTCACCGTGAACGCGGTCCCGAAACGCGAGGTGTTGTCGTCGACCATCGCGCCGACGCCGAGCTCGTCCAGGCGCCAGCCCTCGACCGGGACGCAGATGAGCCCGCGCCCGTGCGTCGCCATGAAATTGACCGCCTCGGGCGTGATGCGGTCGGCGGCAATCGCCAGGTCGCCTTCGTTCTCCCGATCCTCGTCGTCGACGATGATCACGAACGCTCCAGCGCGGATATCGGCAATCGCCTCCTCGACGCTGGCCAGGGTCATCGTCGCGAGCCCTCGGCCGCTGTCGTGGCGAAGATCGACGCGCGGTCGCGTCTTCCGAGCGCCCGGGCGACATAGCGCGCGATCAGGTCGATCTCGAGGTTCACGGTCGTTCCAACGCGCCAGGCGCCGGCGACCGTGGCGCTCAGCGTCACCGGGATCAGCGACACGGTGAAGGCGGCCTCGAAGACATCGACGACGGTGAGGCTGATGCCGTCGACGGCAATGCAGCCCTTCTCGCTGACGAGCTCGATGAGGTCGCCCGGCGTGGCGATGGTGACCCAGCGGGCGTTGGCGTCCTCTCGCATCGCGGTGACGATGCCGGTCGCGTCCACGTGACCGGACACCATGTGGCCGCCGACCCGGTCGCCGAGGCGCAGGGCCCGCTCGAGGTTCACCGTCGCACCGTCGGTCAGCTCGCCCAGTGTCGTGCGATGGAACGTCTCCGGCATCACGTCGGCGGCGAAGCCCTCGCCCGAGACGGCCGCGACTGTCAGGCAGGCGCCGTTGACCGCGATGCTCTCCCCGATCGCGAGGGACGTGAACGGCGTGCGCGGCACGATCTCGATGCGACCAGATGTGCGCGCACCGACGATGCCGAGGTCTTCGATGATCCCGCTGAACACTCTCAATGACTCCTCGATCTCAGCCTACACAGTATCCCGTCACCACGAGATCCGGGCCGGTGGTTTCGACCGACACGTCCTGCAGCAGCGGTGATGCTGCGAGGCTCGGAGCCCCGGTGCCTCCGACGGCCCCCGGCGCGGCGACGCCGCCGATGATTCTCGGCGCCAGCATCGCCACCACCTTATCGACGATCCGCGCGTCGAAGGCCGACCCGAGCACGCCGGCGCCGCCCTCGATGAGCACGCTGAGGACCCCGCGGGCGCCGAGCATCGCCATCAGCGCGCCGAGGTCGACGCCACCCGGTCCCCGGTCGACGACCTCGACCTGAGCGCCGGCTGCGCGCAGTCGAGCAACCTGTTCGGCGCCGGCGACGTCGGTGGTCGCGATCAGCACGGAGCCGGCTCCGGTGTCCAGGACGCGAGCATGCTCGGCGATGCGCAGGCCGCTGTCGACGACGACGCGCAGCGGCGAACGGCCGCCCTCGAACCGGGTCGTCAACGCCGGGTCATCCTGCAGGACGGTGTTGACGCCGACGAGCACCGCGTCGTGATTGTGGCGGAGGCGGTGGGCGACGGCGCGACACGCGTCGGACGTGATCCACCGAGATTCGCCGCCCGCGGTCGCGATCCGGCCGTCGAGCGATGCGGCGAATTTGGCTGTGACAAAGGGAATTCCCGTGGTGATGTGCTTCACATAGAACTCGTTGAGGCGCTGCGCTGCTGCACTGCGGATGCCGACCTCGACGATGAGGCCGGCGCGGCGCAGCGCGTCGATCCCGCGCCCGGACACCTTGGGGTTCGGGTCGACCATGGCAACAACCACCCGGCGCGGCGCAGCCGCGATGAGCGCGTCGACGCACGGTGGTGTGCGTCCGTGGTGAGGGCAGGGCTCGAGCGTGACGTAGACGTCAGCCCCGCGCGCACGATCACCCGCGGCGGTGAGTGCGGCAACCTCCGCGTGCGCCTGACCGGCCATGGCGTGGTAACCGGTGGCGACCACCTCCCCCTCTCGCGCGACGACACAGCCCACCATGGGATTGGGACTCGTCGCAAAGTCGGCCGATCTCGCTGCCACAAGCGCGGCGTCCATCAGCGCCTCGTCGGCGCTGGGCGATCCGGTCACGCTCGTGCCGGCACCCGAGGCGGAGAGAGTGTGCCGTCGGGCCGAAGGATCCGGCGTGCCTCGAGGTCGGCGCGGAGCTGGCCGCAGGCGGCGTCGGCGTCGCCGCCACGGGTGTCCCGGACGGTCACCCGTGCGCCCTGCAGCGCTCCGAGGAAGCGGCGAGCGACCGCGGGCTCCGGCGGGCCCCACGGGCTTCCGTCGATTCGGTTCATCGGGATCACGTTGATGTGCGCCTGCGCCCGGCGAGCAAGATCGCGGAGGCCCTCGGCCTGCTCGAGGGAATCATTCACCCCGCCGATCAGGCACCACTCGAAGCTCAACCGCCTGCCGCTCTGCTCCGCGTAGCGGCAGGCCGTGTCGAGCACGACGCCGAGCGGGTAGGTCCTGTTGATGGGAACCAGGCGATCGCGCAACGCGTCCGTGGCGGCGTGGAGTGAGACGGCAAGTGTCACCGGCAGGCCGGACGCGGCGAGTTGCTCGATCCCCGGCGCCACCCCGCTCGTGGACACGGTGATCCGTCGTGGGCTGATCCCCGCGTCGGCCGTCAGCACGCGGAGTGACGCCAGCGTCGCCGCGACATTCGCGAGTGGCTCCCCCATTCCCATGAACACGATGTGGGTGACCGGTCCCAGCCCCCGACGATGGAGGCTGGTCGACGCTGCGCGTACCTGGTCGACGATCTCGGCCGTCGTGCAGTTGCGGCGCAGGCCCATGTGCCCTGTGGCGCAGAACGGGCATCCCACGGCACACCCGACCTGGCTGCTGACGCAGACCGTCGAGCGGCGCCGGGAATCGGTACGTGCCGGGGTCTCCATCGCCACCGTCTCGATGGTCTGGCCGTCGGCAAGGCGGCAGAGGAGCTTGATCGTCTCCCCGTCGTCGGCAAGGATCTCGGTGTCGACGCCCACCGTCGAGAACTCGAATTCGGCGGCAAGCACTTCGCGAAGTGCTGCGGGAAGCTGCCGCACCGCCTCGAAATCGCTGGCAAACGGCTGCCAGACGGCGGCCCGGATCTGGCGCGCCCGCCAGGCCGGCTCGCCGAGGCGCGACAGTGTCTGGACAACCGACTGCTCGTCGGCGGTGCTCAGGGCTCGGGTGGGCATCAGTCCATGGTACGGACGAGCGCGTCCGCCGCCGTCAACCACGTAGCCTGTCCGCATGAACGGGGTGCTCGCGGCCTTCATCGGCGTGCCCGCGACGATGCTCGTCGCGGGGGGGCTCGGCATCATCGGGCTTGCGATCTACACCCGTGTGATTGGCACCCGTCGGGGCCGGCGCCCGATCCACTGGGGACACGTCTCGCTGGGAACCGTGATGTTCGGGCTGGGTGTGCTGCTCCTCTGGGTCGAGGTCATCACGTTCGGAGCGGGCTGACCGCTAGCGCTGGCCGATCAGGCTGAGGAACTCATTTCGCGATTTGTCGTCATCGCGAAAGCAGCCGGTGAGCGAGGACGTCACCGCCGAGCTGTTCTGCTTCTCCACCCCGCGCATGGCCATGCACAGGTGGGTTGCCTCGATGACCACGCCGACGCCCTGCGGCTCGAGCACCGACTGCAGCGCGTCGCCGACCTGCGTGGTCAGGCGCTCCTGGACCTGGAGGCGGCGGGCGAACATGTCGACGATGCGGGGGATCTTGCTGAGCCCGAGAATGCGCCCGTTCGGGATGTATGCCACATGCGCCTTGCCGAAGAAGGGCAGCAGATGGTGCTCGCAGAGGCTGTACACCTCGATATCGCGCACGACCACCATCTCCGAGTACGGCTCCTCGAAGATCGCGCCGTTGACCAGCGCGTCCAGGTTGAGCGCGTAGCCGCGCAGGAGAAAACGCAGACTCCCGGCCACTCGCGATGGGGTTCGGAGGAGGCCGGCGCGGCTCGGGTCCTCGCCGATCTCACGGAGCAGCGATTGCACGAGCGGCGCAATCGGGTCGGGGGTCTCCGGCGACGTGGTCACTGCGAACCGATCATGACGTTCGCGACCACAGCGGTGGCGCCGCCGGCTCAGGATCCTTGCGGGCGCTCGGAGGGACCGATGGTTGCGGAACCGACAGTGACCAGGAGGTCCCACGAGTTGCGCAGCGCGCTGACCAGGAGGCTCACCGACACCCCGACGAGCCAGGAGAGGCCTGCCTGATAGTCGCCGGCGATGAGAATGACCCCTGCCACGATCGCGGCGACGAAGGTGCCGATTGTCAACCCGAAGCGAAGGATGAGGTGGCGAAAGTTCAGCGCGCGGTGGCTGCTTCGCACCCCCGAGACGAGTGGGCGACCGATGATCACGAAGCTGGCGACTCCGACGCCCACGACCTCCCACCCGGTCGACGATGGGTCGGTGTCTCCGGGGATCACCAGGAAGAGCGCGAGCACAAGCGAGAGGCCGAGGCTCGCCATGGTCACCCGCGCGAGCGCCCTGACGTCCTCATGGGTCACGACAACCCGGAGATGCATCGAGAGGCCGACGAACAGCAGGCCGACCAGGCTTCCCGCAGCCATACCCATGATCGAGTAGAAGTCGTGCCAGCCCTGGAGTGTGGTCAGGAAGTTCATGGGACCCGAGTTTGACTGCTGCGATCGACCTGCGATCGGTGACACACGCGGCGGAGACCCTGACAGCTCTGAGCGTGAACGTCCGCGAGCGTTCGCCGCATTCGATCCCGGCACCTTAGTATCAGTCGCCACCGGTGGCGAGCGACCCGAGGAGCGAGGTGGATCGAGGATGAGCACGGATGGAGGGTCGGCTGCCGGCGCGAACCCGCGGGCACCGGCCCTCTCCGTCGACAGGCTGACCAAGCGATTCGCCGAGCGCACCGCCTTCGAGGATGTCTCGTTCGAAGTCGCGCACGGCGAGGTCTTCGGCTTCCTCGGACCGAATGGCGCCGGGAAGACCACCACCGTCCGCACGCTCGGCACGCTGATCACGTCGACCTCCGGCGCGGCGACCATCGCTGGAATTCCGCTGAGCGCCGAAAACGGCGTGGAGATCCGTCAGCACATCTCGATCATGCCGGAGGCGCCCGGTCTCTACTCGCGCCTCAGCGTGACCGAGAACCTGGAGTTCTTCGCCGGGCTGTATGGGATCCGCTCTGTTCAGGCTCGCATCGGCGACGCGCTCGCGGCCGTCAATCTCTCGGATCGCGCGGCAGACCTGTGCGGGAGCTTGTCGAAAGGGCTGCGCCAGCGCGTCGGACTCGCTCGGGCGATGCTCAGCGACCCGGAGATCATGTTCCTCGACGAGCCGACGTCCGGCCTGGACCCGGTCGCCGCTCGCGAGGTGCACGACCTCATCAACGGGCTGCGGCAGAAGGGCGTGACCATTTTCCTGACAACGCACCGGCTCGACGAGGCGCAGCGCCTCTGTGACCGCGTCGCAATCCTCAACACGACACTGCGGACCGTGGCCGGCCCGGGGATCTGCGCGAGCAACTCTTCAACAAGGCGCTGGTTGTCACGGCGGTTGCGCCGATCAGTGATCCTGACGGGCTCTTCAACGGCGTTGCCTCCATCGAGAGCTGGCAGTCCAGCGAGCCAGGCTCCTATGTGCTCACCGTCTCCGATCCGAGGGCTGCAGCGCCCGAGGTGACGCGCCGGCTGGTGGCCGCCGGTGCCGATGTGCTCTCCATCGGCGAGGCGCAGCATTCGCTCGAGGACGTCTACCTGAAATTGGTTGATGACGACGTCGAGGCTCGCAAACCATGATCGGGCTGAACACCTCGCGCATCGCCGCGGTGATCCGCAAGGAGCTGAGAGACTACCGGCGCAAGCGATCGATCGTCGTGGGCATGGCCATCCTGCCCTGCCTGTTTCTGGTCGAGCCTGTCGTCGCGATCTTCGTGGTCGCAGGTTCGTCGTCGGCCCCTGGCCAGTACGTGGTTTTTCCGCTGCTCTATCTGCTGCTGATTCCGGTGTTCACCCCGCCGACTCTCGCCGCATACACCATCGCCGGCGAGCGCGAGCAGGGAACGCTCGAGCCGCTGCTCACGACGCCGCTTCGAGTAGCTGCAGGTGTTGGGGGACGAGCGCATTAGCCCTGGGTATCACGTGTGAAGCATCGTGGGACGCGTTTGTGTCAACTGTGGTGCCGAGGAAGGGACTCGAACCCTTACAAGGTTGCCCTCACTAGCCCCTCAAGCTAGCGTGTCTACCAATTCCACCACCTCGGCGCGGACGCCGGCGCGAGCCCACGGAGCGCGCGCGGCTCAGCCATTCTACAGGCGGACGGTCCGGCCACCCGGAACTGGCAGATTCGGAATCCCCCAGTGTGCAATGCTGCGTGGAGCAGCTCTGGGAGGACGGTCATGTCACACCGAGTCGAAGTGATCTGGGGACGGGCGTCGCGCCGCCTGCGCGGGCTCGAGCGGCAGCTTCGCATCGCGCACAAGGGGAACCGCGCTTACACGTGGGGGCTCCCCGCGGCGGCGCTCCTCCTCTGCTTCACGATCCTCGTGGTCGCGGGCGTGCTCAGCGGCGCCTCCGCGCTCGAGTTCCTGCCGATCGCCGTGTTCGAGGGACTGGTCATCGCCGGGCTGTTCGTCGCCTGCATGATGCCGGCCACTCCGCCCCCGGAGGATCGCGGCGACCGCGGCCCGGACAAGGATCCCACCCCGAAGCCGCCACCCTCCGACCCGTCGGTGTGGGTGCGGCTCCTCGCCGAATCGAAGCTGCCATCCGGACCTGTCGGAGATGTCGAGGAGCGGACCGGACGCGAGTTGACCGGCGCGGGGCGCTGAGGGGTTCCGACCGCCGGGTGACGCCCCAGGGCACGTGATACTCTCGCCCGTCCAATGCGACGGGCGCTCACGCGTGTCTTCTTCTCATTCCTCATTGCCGTCACCGTCGTCCTGCTCGTGGCGGTGGCGATTGCAAAGCTGGTGAGTATCTTTCGCAGCCCGCACGAGGCGGCGGCCGACATGGAGTCCGCCATCGGCGGGGACTGGCCGCTGATCCTGATTGCGATTGTCGTGCTGACAACCGGCCTCTCCTTCGTCCGCCGCGGCGGAGTCGATTCCTGACCGACGGCTCCTGTTGCGCCGCGCTCAGGGCCGGGGGCGGCGCCGCCAGATGCTCAGCGTCGGCGTCGCGCCCGGCAAGGGATCGAGTGCACGCACCGGTGACAGAGCGACGGTGCTGAACGCTTCGTTGAGACCGCGCAGTCGAGCTGTTCGATGGCCACCATCCCCAATCAGTGCAACGGTATTCCCGCTGTAGGACATCAGACAGTCACCGAGGCTCGAGAAGAGTGGCGGCCAGCAGAGGAATAGCGTCCGATCGGAGTGCTCGGTCAGTGCCGTGTGATCGGCGCTCACCACCTCGCTCCACGTTGACGTCGGGGCGTGGTACCGATTTGCGCGCTCGCCGTCGGGTGGCGCCTGGTCGAAGGCAAGAACGTCGACGCCGCGAGCGCGCAGAAGGTAGGCCCAGTACCCGGTCCCGGCACCGATCTCGACGATCGGACCGAGTTCCGCCAGCATCGATAACGACCGGTCGTCGGGGAACACGTATGCATAGCGTTGCGCCAGCTCGGCGAGCGGCACTGATCCGTGCCCCCGGTCGATGTCGCTGAGCAACTGGGCGAACCGGTCGTCCATGGCCACTGGGCAATGATCCCTCCTCGCCTCCGCACGGACCAGGATCAGACTGGGGCGGTGCGTGCCTACGCGACAGTGAGTGCGATTGCCGGCTGGGCCGACGCCGCGGAAACGCGGTTGCGCCCGAGTGCCTTCGCCGAATAGAGGGCCTTATCGGCGGCTCGGAGCAGCGAGTCGGGATCGTCGCCGGCATGGGAGGCCGCGACGCCGATGCTGACAGTGGTGAGAATCGCTGCGGCGCGCGACATCACCGCGATGCGAAGACGCTCCGCCGCGAACGTGCCGCCCTCCTCGTCCGTCTCGGGAAGGATGATCGCGAACTCCTCTCCCCCGATTCGCGCGGCGACGTCGATCCCCGATCGGTGCATGCCCGATGACAGCAGCTCGCCCATGCTGGCGAGGACGGCGTCGCCCGCCCCGTGGCCGAGGGTGTCGTTGACGCGCTTGAAATGGTCGAGATCCAGCATCAGGAGGCACACCGGCCGTCGTGTGCGCTCGCTCCTCGCCATCTCGCTCGCGAGAGTCGAACGGAAGGCCCTGCGATTGGCCAGACCGGTCAGCTCGTCGGTGAGCGCGAGCCGGCTCAGTTCGCTCCGCAGACGGGACTCCCCTCGTCCGCGCAACGCGATCAGCCAGAGCAGCAGCAGAAAGACGGCCCAGGTGAAGCCCCAGAGGCCGGCGTCGCTGGAAGCGTGCATCACGCGCACCTGATCCCACGCCGTCAGCGCGAGCGCAGGGGAGGCGGCGGCTGTGAACCAGGCGAATCCTGAGAGGTCGAAAAGCACGACTGCCTCGACGCCGATCAGGAGCAGGCCGACGCTCTCGGCAGGGCCCGCCGCACCTTCCGGAGCGAGGATGCTCAGCATTGCGCCCAGACAGGCGGCGAAATCGGCGCAGAGCAACCAGACCCGGACCCGCTGCGACACCACGCCCCGGCGTTGCACTGCCGTCGCGGCGAGGTTGTAACCGGCGACTGCCACGACGACGAGGAGGCTCCCCGGGAGCCAAACGGGGTGCGGTGTCCTGAGCGCGGAGGCGAGGAGGAGGACGATCCCGACCCAGCGCACGGCGATGACGCCTCGATATCCGGCGACCAATCCCGCCAGCCTGGGAGACGCCGCGAGAGTGCGAAGGCTCACGACACGCCGCCTGGAGCAGGTGCCGCGGGAATTCGCCTCGGTTCAGCGCCAGACCACAGCGGGCAGGCGCGGAGGCTCATCAGACGAGCCTGTTCCTGTCGGTGATGCCCGGCGCTCGGAATGCCCGATCGTAACGGCGTTGTCGGGAGTGTCGAGGAGAACCGCAACACGCCAGAGTCGGCGTGGCGCTTATGGCGCGCTTGACGTGATAGGCCGCATCTGTGAATAATGGGCTCCGGGGGATGTGAAGGGCCCCCATTAGTGGAAGGGGTTTGATTCACATGACACACGGAAGAGCATTCACGCTCAGGCGAGCCGGTGGGATCGCGGGCCTGGCGGGCACACTCACCCTGGTTGGCGCTCTCGTCACGTCCCAGGCCGCGGACGCTGCGGGAAACCCGAATTTCGAGGGGATCCTGTCTGCCGCCCCGCCGACTGGATTCGTGAGCAGCCCATCCGCTTACACCCTGTCGAACGGGTCTGTGACGGTGGAATTCGACGTGGCCGTCAAGAACCTCACCGAGGCGTCGCAGACCGTGGCACTGAACTTCTCCGCGGATCACATCCTCACCGATAACGGCGCGAACGTTGCCGATGGTCAACCCGGCCAGGCTGGTATCACGTTCAGTGGACCGACCGGGACGACGCAGGCATTGGTCGCCGGGACCCAGTCGTTTTCCGAGACATGGGGCTCGAACGCGACCTCGACCATCCCGCTCGCCTACACGTTCGACGCGTGCGGCTACTACCAGCTCGACCTCTGGGCGCCATACAAGGGCAATGAGGGACGGACACACGCGACCCTTGCGTCCGGCTTTGTCAGGGTGCTCGGTTGCGCCGCGGATCCCACGCCGACGCCGACCCCGACCGACGGGGTGGACGGATCCTCGGGCTCACCGACGCCCACCGGAGCGGTGCGGGCTCTCAGCACCCCCTCGACTGGAGCCGGGGACGGTTGGCTGACGCTGGGTGCGCTTCTTGTGGTCGTCGGTGGCGGACTGCTTGTTGCCGGCAAGCGCGGCCGGCGCGTCAACATCTGAACCCGGCCTGATCGGCCTTCTCAGCAACCCTGTCGACGCCGCTTCGCCGTTGCGCGAGCCGGCGTTGGCAGGGTTGCTGGCTGAGTACCGACAGATGCGTCCGTCGCTACTGTTCGGATTACTGACCGATGCGTCCGTCGATCCGCTCGCGCAGCAGATCCGCGTGACCCATGTGGCGGGCGTACTCGAAGATCATTCCAACCAGCACCTCGCGCAGCGACATCGGCCCTCCACCGCTGCCGTGCAGATTCAAGGGATCGTCGCCGGTGATGTCGAGACTGGGCGCCTCGGCCACGAAGCGCGTCGCGAAGTCCACCTCGGCACGCCATGCGTCCCACGCCTCCGCAACCACATGGGGGTCGGGAACGGCACCATCGAAATCACCGTCACGGTCCGTGTCGGAGCAGAACAGCGGGGGCACGTCCTGTCCCGCCATCATCTCCCGGAACGTCTTACGCTCCGTCTCGGCCAGGTGTCGCACCAGCCCGAGGAGCGACATGGTCGACGGCTCGACGGAACGGCGCGCCATCGCCTCCGCATCAAGCCCTGAGCACTTCATCTCCAACGTGAGGCGTGCTGCCCGCAGGACTTCGACCAGGGTGGTCCGCTCATCGCCCAGCCGTGGTCCGTCCTCACGCGGATCATCGTTGAGATCGATGAACATGTCGGCTCGTCGCGTGGTGGCCACGCTCGCCATCATCGACGAAGCGCATGACCACCGACAAGTGAGCCGGCATCAGAGGCTACCGGCGACGGGATGCGGCGGATAACGACGTCGTGCCGACGTCCCACATGTTGTCGATGACGTTGACTGTGACCCCCGGGGGCACGATCTCGTCGATGCGGTCGAGCACATCGCTCGACAGGTCGATCCCGTCTGCGGCGAGGTAGGAGTCGAGGTGATCCATGGTGCGGGGGCCGATGATCGTCGACGTGACCGCGGGGTGGCGGGTGGCGAACGCGATCGCCATCTGGATGAGGGTCATCCCGGCCTCGTCCGCGAGTGCGCCGAGGGCGTCGGCGGCGTCGAGCTTTGCCGCATTTGCGGGGTTCGTTGAGTCATACCGCCCCGGGAAACGCTGTCCGCGAGCGGCCGTTCCCGGTCCGGTGACCGCGTGGCCCTTGCGGTACTTGCCGGAAAGCCAGCCACCAGCGAGCGGGCTGTAGGCCAGCACGCCCATTCCGTGGCGCAGGCAGGTCGGGAGCACGTCGTACTCGATGGCGCGGGTCAGGAGTGAGTAGGGAGGCTGCTCGGTACGAAATCTCTCGTGGCCGCGGCGCTCGGCGGTCCACTGAGCCTCGACGATTTGTGAGGCGGGCACCTTCGACGCGCCGATGGAGCGGATCTTGCCCGCGTGCACCAGATCGGACAGAGCGCCGAGGGTCTCGTCGATGGCGGTGTTCGGGTCGGGAACGCCCACTTGATAGAGGTCGATCCAGTCGGTTTGCAGCCTTCGCAGGGATCCCTCGACCGCTTCGATGATCCACCGCCGCGACGCTCCGCGATGGGTGGGGTCGCCATCGAAGGGAACGCCGAACTTGACCGCGAGCACCACCTTGTCTCGCCGTCCGCCTGCCAGGGCCTTGCCGAGGATCAGCTCCGACTCGCCGGCAGAGTAGCCGTCGGCGGTGTCGATGAAATTGATCCCGGCATCCAGCGCCTTGTGGATGATCTTGCCGGCGTCGTCGTGATCGGAGTTGCCAAAGGCGCCGAACATCATCGCGCCCAGACAGAGCTGGCTGACCGGGATGCCGGTACCTCCGAGGGGTCGGTACTCCATGGCGCGCTCCTTATACGGCCGCGGTGTGAGCGCGGCGGCGAGATGAGCCGGTTATAGTGAAGCGGACAATCTGTCCACTTCAGTCTAGCGGATAGCCTCTCCACTTAGCATGACCATCTCCAGAGCACCCGCGAGACGCGTCGATGCCGAACGCAACCGAGACAAGATCCTCGCGGCCGCACGCACAGCATTCGCCGAAACCGGGGATGCCGTCTCGATGGCCGAGATCTCCCGACGCGCCGGCGTCGGCATGGCGACTCTCTATCGCAACTTCCCCGGGCGCCGCGACCTGCTTGAGGCCCTCTACACCGACGAGGTGGACGCCATCTGCGAGGCTGCGAAGCGCGTCGACGCCGAGACCCCCGACGCGATGTTCACGATATGGCTGCATCGCCTGTTCGCCTTCTTCACGAATAAACACCACATCGCCGCCGAGCTGCTCAAGGACTCAGACCGTAGCAACCCGGTATTCGGCAGGAGCCGCGCGCGCGTGGTCGCCGCCGCCGAGCCGCTCTTCGTCGCCGCGCAGCGTGCCGGTGGAGTCCGCGATGACCTCGCGCTCGACCAAGTCCTCGACATGGTGGCAGCCCTCGCCACGATCCATGGCGACGACCGCTACGTCGAGCCGATCCTGCAGGCCGTGATCGACGGCCTGCGCACCGGCCCGAGGCGCACTTCTGGATCGGGTGGATGATTACGTCAACGAGCTGCACCAACAAGGGGAGCACCAAATGACAACCAATCGGCATGGATCGGCAGTCATCGAATTCCCGAACGATCTCGAGATTGTCGTCACTCGAGAGTTCGACGCTCCGATCGAGCTCGTCTTCGATGTATTTACGAGGCCGGAGCATGTGAGGAAAACCATCGCCCCATTTGGGGAGACGGTGACGGAGTGCTCGATCGACCTGCGGGTCGGAGGGAACTACCACTTCGTCTTCGTGACGGACGACGGAATCGAGTGCTCGTTTCGCGGCACCTACCTGGAGGTCGAGCCGCCGACCCGTACCGTCGAGACGTGGCGGTTCGACGGGTGGCCAGATGCGGAGGCCGTCGAGACGATGGATCTCTTCGGAGCTCATGGAGTGACGGAGCTGACATATCGGCTGGCGTTCCGCGACCGTGCCGGCCGTGACCACATGACCAAGTTCGATGGCCTCGAAGCCAACTTCGACAACGTGGAAGAGTACTTGAGATCGCTTTAGAGACCCGACGGCACTCGCTCACAGCGTGGCCATATTGCCAGCCAGTCCAGTATCAACTCTCGCAGCGCTGCGTAGACTGGTCGCCCAGTCGACGAAACCTCGTACCCAATCGCCACCGCCCCCGAGCCGAACTCGAGCCGGCTCACGAGCTTCAAGTCGACATGCTTCGATAGCCCCGCGAACAATGTCGGCCCATGGCCCGCGAGCCTCGGATGCACCACGAACTTGTACTCGTCGATCAATCCCAGCTCCGTCAACGCCAGTGGGAGCGTCACCCCTCCAGCGAGCTGCCCCTTGCCCGACTCCCGCTTGAGGTGCTGAACGGCCTCGCCCAGATCCCCGCGTACGAGTTCCGCGTTCCAATCGACCTGCTCCAGGGTGCTCGACACGAGGTACTTCTTTGCCGCGTTGATCGTCTGAGCGAAGGGCTCCATCCAATCGGGTCCTGCTCCCGTCGGCGCCGCCGGCCGCCACGCTGCTCCCGGAAACGAGGTGAGGACAGTGCTTTCGGATGCGATGCTGGTTACAACTGTTGCGGTGACCGACCTTGACCGCGCCAAACGGTTCTTCAATGAGCAGGTTGGACTGGCGATACTCGAGGAAGCGCCGTACGCTATTCGCTTCGCGGCCGGGAAGGGAACGCAGGTCTCGGTGAGGCGCGGGCAGCCGAACGCCGGCCAGACCGTGGCGCACTTCGAGGTGAATGACATCGAAGGTGTTGTCCGCGAGCTGACCGCGCGGGGAGTCACCCTCGAGGAGTACGAATCGCCGAAGACGACTAACTTCATCGCTCAGGTCGGTCCCGCCCGCGGCGCGTGGTTCAAAGACCCTGACGGGAACGTATTCGGCTTGCGTGAGGGGCCGGCACCCAGCGCCGCGTAAGGAAACTCGTCGCAGCAAGACCCGATGCCGACGCATTCGGGCGAAACAACAGAGAGATACCCGGCAAGCATCCGGGGCTATGCGCCGTGCTATTCAGCATGCTGACCCCGAGTCTCGCGAGCGCGATGGCGCGAGTTATCTACTGCGTTTTAGAGCCGCCACTCGAGCACGAGCCATTTCAGAGGCTCGGCTAGTCTGTTCCTGTTCGGGAGCGGTGAGAGCATGACTCGGCGTGGCGGGCCGTCGATCAGACGGTCGGGTCGAACAGGATCTCGCGGACCTCCTGGGAACAGCGGCAGGCGACGGCGAACTTGGCAGCCCACTCGAGCGCCTCCTCGAGTGAGGTCACATCGACGATTGTGAATCCGCCCAGGTACTGCTTGCTCTCCGCGTACGGGCCGTCGGTAATCGTCCCGTCGGTGGCCACCACGCTCGCCTCCTCGTGGTCCTTCAGGCCGCCGGCGAACACAAACACGCCGGCGTCCTTGGCCTCCCGCACCACCGCGTGCGCAGCCTTGTCCACGTCGGGCAGCTCTTCCTCGGGAAAGGTCATTGCGCCGTCATCAAACGAGATCAGGTACCGCGTCATCTCATGGCTCCTCGTTGGCCCGGCCGCGGACCGGCACCGTCTCACCTCTGCTACGAACTGAGCTCGCGCGCACTCGTCGACTAGGTGTTCTAGTCCACGAAATATAGTCGGGAAGGGAGTCAAGGGGACAGATGGTACTTGCGCCTGAGTTCACGCAGAGCCCAGGCTCTGGTCGCCGGCTCTGGTAGCTGCGCTAGAGCTCGCAGAGCCGTGGGTCAGGAGCGTCGGGTGGCGCGCACGACGACATCGTCCAACTGGACGGTCCGGCCCGCGCGGTTAGTGAGGGTGCGGATGGGCTCGTCGGCGGTGACGATGTCCCACTCGGTGGCGTCGAGTCCCACCGTGATGCTCGCAGCGGTGACCGACGCCTCTTCGGGAGGGTTGTGTCCGTGACCCCGCTGTTCCTGGCTGTGTCCGTGCCCCGGTGTTTCCGAGGTGTGCAGGTGTCCGACGATCAGCAGGGTGCCGCCCGGTGCCACCCAGCCGGAAATGCGTTCGTAGAACGCCAGTTGCGGCATTGCGGGGTGCGCGTAGTGGGTTGTGACTAGGTCGAACTGCTTGCCCGGTTCCCAGACACTCAGGTCCGCCTCGACCCACTGCACGCGCTCGGGTGCTGCGCAACCCTTTGTCGCGCGCTCGGAGGCACGGGCGAAGGCCTCGGTGGAGATGTCGGCTGCGGTGACCTGCCAGCCCTCAGTGGAAAGCCAGATTGCTTCCGCTCCCTCGCCACAACCGGCATCCAACGCCGTGCCGGGCGCCAGGCTGCAGATCTCGCGTGCGAGATACGGGTTCGGAACGATCTCTCGGCCCGGTCCGTCCCCATCCGCCTGCTGCCAGCGGGACTCCCAGTAGTCCTTGTCGAATGCCTGCTTCATCACGCCTCCGTGCGTCTTGTCTCGACCAGCTCGACGACCTCGACGAGCGTCGCTCCATTGAGCACTGCGCTAAGCGTTTTTAGCAGGTGCCTCCTCGGCTCCGAGGATACATCCACGTTCGCGGCCGGAAAACAAAAGAGAGATACCCGGCAACGACCTACTCTCCCACCCCGTTGCCAGGGCAGTACCATCGGCGCTGGTGGGCTTAACTGCTGTGTTCGGGATGGGAACAGGTGTTTCCCCACCGCTATGATCACCGGATATCTCTCTCATGACGAGTGAGAATGCGAGTCTGGTCCACGGAAGCTCTTGAGCTCTCCGTCGGAGAATCCTAGTGCGCTCCTCGAGCGCTCTGCCAGGCGTTGCACTTTCCTGCGGCGCCACCCTTGGCGCCATCCCACTCGTCGCTGAAAAGTGGGATAGGAGGTCAAGCCCTCGACCGATTAGTACCGCTCAGCTCAAAGAGTCACCTCTCTTACACCCGCGGCCTATCAACCAGATGGTCTCTCTGGGGTCTTACCCGGTTATCCGGTGGGAGATCTTATCTTGGAGTGGGCTTCGCACTTAGATGCTTTCAGCGCTTATCCCATCCGGACATGGCTACCCAGCGATGCTCTTGGCAGAACAACTGGTGCACTAGCGGTCCGTCCAACCCGGTCCTCTCGTACTAAGGTCAGCTCTCCTCAAATCTCCTGCGCCCACAGCGGATACGATCCGAACTGTCTCACGACGTTCTAAACCCAGCTCGCGTACCGCTTTAATGGGCGAACAGCCCAACCCTTGGGACCTACTCCAGCCCCAGGATGCGACGAGCCGACATCGAGGTGCCAAACCTTGCCGTCGATGTGAACTCTTGGGCAAGATCAGCCTGTTATCCCCGGGGTAGCTTTTATCCGTTGAGCGACGACCTTTCCATTCAGAGTCGTCGGATCACTATGCCCGACTTTCGTCCCTGCTCGGCTTGTCGGCCTCACAGTCAAGCTCCCTTACGCCATTACACGCCAAGGCCTGATTTCCATCCAGGCTGAGGGAACCTTTGGGCGCCTCCGTTACCGTTTGGGAGGCGACCGCCCCAGTCAAACTACCCGCCTGCCACGGTCCCGACACCGGATAACGGCGCCGGTTAGAAATAAAATCCAGCAAGGCTGGTATTCCAAGGGTGACTCCACCGAACCTAGCGGCCCGACTTCACAGTCTCCCAGCTATCCTCTACATGCTGGACCCCATTTCAGTGGCAAGTTATAGTAAAGCTCCACGGGGTCTTTCCGTCCTGCTGCGGGTAACCTGTATCTTCACAGGTACTTCAGTTTCGCCGAGTACGTGGCCGAGACAGCGCCCATCTCGTTACGCCATTCGTGCGGGTCGGAACTTCATGTCTTCCCTCCATTACTGGAGGCACTGACTATAACTTCAAAGCCTCGTTAGACTTTGCCGGCGTATTGGCTGCCACAAGGATTTGCACTACACGGTGTAGTGCGGGTGACAACCTTCGGCACGTTGCCTCAGTCGATACAGGGTCAATCCAACCTGCGTTGGACGACTTCCCTCGGTATCACCCTCGCACAGCCGCACGCTGTCGTTCGGGCTTCACCGATATTAGCCGGTACGGGCTCGTTTATTCACTTACCCGACAAGGAATTTCGCTACCTTAGGACCGTTATAGTTACGGCCGCCGTTTACCGGGGCTTCATTTCAGAGCTTGCACTCCTCCACTTAACCTTCCGGCACCGGGCAGGCGTCAGCCCCTATACGTCAGCTTACGCTTTAGCAGAGACCTGTGTTTTTAGTAAACAGTCGGATGGGCCTTTTCTCTGCGGCCCTCGTCAGCTCACCGAGCAAGTCGGATCACCGCCAAGGGCTCCCCTTCTCCCGAAGTTACGGGGACATTTTGCCGAGTTCCTTAGCCACGTTTCCCTCGATCGCCTTGGAATCCTCTTCCTACCTACCTGTGTCGGTCTGCGGTACGGGCGCCGTAGTTCTCGCTAGAGGCTTTTCTTGGAGGCATGGAACCGGCCCCATCGACACAAAGTGTCTTGGGATCCTTCTCGGAGTTGGTGTCAAGCGGATTTGCCTACTTGACCTCCTACAAGGCTCCGTCGGGGACAACCGTCGCCCCGTCAGGCCTATCCTTCCCCGTTCCCCCATTGCTGATAACGAACCAGCGGCGGTGTTGGAATGTTGACCAACTGTCCATCGCCTACGCCTTTCGGCCTCGGCTTAGGTCCCGACTGACCCTGGGTCGATTAACGTAGCCCAGGAAACCTTAGGTTTACGGCGAACACGTTTCTCACGCGTTTCTCGCTACTTGTGCCGGCATTCTCACTTCTGTCCGCTCCACCCGTCCTTCCGGTCAGGCTTCGCAGCAAACAGAACGCTCCTCTACCACGACCTTCCTGTGAAGGAAGGCCATCCACGGCTTCGGTTGCAAGCTTGAGCCCCGATCATTGTCGGCGCCACGACATTCGACCAGTGAGCTGTTACGCACTCTTTAAATGGTGGCTGCCTCTAAGCCCACATCCTGGTTGTCTGGACACCGTGACATCCTTTTCCACTTAGCTTGCGATTTGGGACCTTAGCCGGTGGTCTGGGCTGTTTCCCTTTCGACGATGAAGCTTAGCCCCCACCGTCTCACTGCCGCCGGAAAGTTTGTTGCCATTCGGAGTTTGGTTGGGTTTGGTAACGAGGTGATCGCCCCTAGCCCATTCAGTGCTCTACCGGCCACAAACCCATCGACGACGCTGCACCTAAATGCATTTCGAGGAGAACCAGCTATATCCGAGTTCGATTGGCATTTCACCGCTATCCACAGTTCATCCGCCGCGTTTTCAACCGGGGTCGGTTCGGGCTTCCACGCGGTCTTACCCGCGCTTCACCCTGACCATGGATAGGTCACTCGGTTTCGGGTCTACTCCATGCGACTACCACCACCATTACAGTGGTCACGCCCTATTCAGACTCGCTTTCGCTACGGCTCCGGGTGTCAACCCCTTAACCTCGCCACATGGAAGTAACTCGCCGGCTCATTCTACAAAAGGCACGCAATCAGGCATTCCCACTAGGGGCATAGCCCTCTCACGGCTTGTAAGCACACGGTTTCAGGTACTTTTAACTCCCCGTCTGGGGTGCTTTTCACCTTTCCCTCACGGTACTTGTTCACTATCGGTCACCAAGAGTATTCAGGCTTGGACAATGGTCTGCCCAGATTCCCACAGAATTCCACGTGTTCCGTGGTACTTGGGAACTCTCAAAGGAGGTCGATTGCCTTTCGCGTACGGGGCTGTCACCCTCTGCGGCCGGCTTTTCCAATGCCGTTCGGCTAGACATCGACTTTGTAACTCCTTGCTTCCTCGGCAGAGGAAACGATGAGGTCCCGCGACCCCGAGACGGAAACGCCTGCCGGCTATCACGCCGTCTCGGTTTAGCCTCACCCCTTTTCGCTCGCCACTACTCAGGGGATGACATCTTTTCCTGCGGATACTTAGATGTTTCAGTTCTCCGCGTGCCCTCTACCCGGTCTATATATTCAACCGGGAGTACCTGGACATTCCTCCAGGTGGGTTGCCCCATTCGGAAATCCCCGGATCGAGTGCTTGCTAGCAGCTACCCGAGGCTTATCGCAACAACGCTACGTCCTTCATCGGCTCTTGGTGCCAAGGCATCCACCGTGTGCCCTTGGTAGCTTGACCTTTCCTATCGTCACTGTTCAATGACTGCAGGAGGCCTGGTGACGTCGCTGCGTCACCACGACACGTGTTTCGCCTGGCTTGTTTGTTGGTTTTATTGAGGATTCTCACTTGAACGCTGGACGACGGAAACCGCCCAGTGTTCTCGCAGACTCGCTATTCTCGTGTCAACGTGCAAACGACCGACCGTGAGGCCGGCTGTCGAGCGGAGGGGTCGTTGCCCGTGGAGATGGCCGGGCTCGAACCGGCGACCCCCTGCTTGCAAAGCAGGTGCTCTTCCAGCTGAGCTACATCCCCGAACGGATACGAGCGTGGGCCTTTGTGGATTCGAACCACAGACCTCACGGTTATCAGCCGTGCGCTCTCACCAACTGAGCTAAAGGCCCGTGTGGGCCCGGCGCAGCCGGTCCCCTTGACCGCTGAAGCGTGGAGCGATTTCCGCGAGGCGACATAGTAGCCTCGGGCGCCTGGAGCACCGCGCTCCTGACGCGCATTTATTTCTGCAGATTCCCACTGCCTGCTGGCCGGCCTTCCCATCACGCTTGCGCGTATGGACCGCGCCGCATTACATCCCGGTACTCTTCGCGATTGCTCGCTACTCTTCGCGGTTCTGCACGGCGCGTTACTGCACGACTTGAGTTGACTGGTCCGTGCCGTGACACGCATTGCTGCATGTACGCACTCGGGCCACTCCCTAAAAGGAGGTGATCCAGCCGCACCTTCCGGTACGGCTACCTTGTTCACGAAGGCCCCCGTGTCGCCACGGGGCGTGGACTATATCTTCATCCTCGCATCCTGGCGTTCGAGCCAGAGTTCCAGTCTCACCCGCTTTTGCGGGTGCCACGAGCTCACGCGCTCTACGAATGTTCGGTGAGATCTGGCAGACACATAGAACCGCCGGAGTTCATCATCGATGCCGGCGCTCGGGTTATGCAGCTTGCCGCATGAGATGCCGAGCTCTTCGAGCATCACCTTGAGCTTGCTGATATCAGCCGCGTTCTTCTGAACCAGCTGAATGTAGAACCTCGCTGCCGGATTGTGAGGCACCCCACCCTCGGTGTCGAAGTACCCGCGTGCGTACGCCAGGCGCTCCTCTGTCGAGGTGAGAGATGTCTCGGACGTCAGCCATCGGGCCGATGTCTCGAGGATCCACAGGTTGCGCGTCTTCCCCTCTCGGTACATCCATGACCGCTGACCAATCGCCTGGCATAGCGTGGCGACGCCGGCCAGCCAAGCTGGATCGGACTGTCCAAATCGGACCGTCCCATGAAGCTTGCTGATTGTTGCGTCATGGAGTGCGCCCAAGAGGTGCGCGCGGGAGACTGAAATGTTTGCTGCGAGGAGTTCGGCGTGTAGTCTCTGAGGGGTCAACCCGGTCATCACGACCGAGCGACTTCCCTGCTGATTGTCCGCATCACCCAACACATTTTCACTGCACATCGCGAGTAGTGTGGGATACAGGCGGGGTTCCCAGCATACAGCCAAATTTTACCAACGCCGTTACCGGCGTGGGTCGCAACATTTACGACTTCACCCCCCTCACCGGGCACACCTTCGGCACCTCCGTCCCTTGCGGGTTCGGCCAGCGACTTCGGGTGCACCAGACTCGGGTGGTGTGACGGGCGGTGTGTACAAGGCCCGGGAACATATTCACCGCGGTGTGCTGACCCACGGTTACTAGCAACTCCGACTTCATGCAGGCGAGTTGCAGCCTGCAATCCGAACTGGGCCCAGCTTTAAGGGATTGGCTTCACCTCGCGGTGTCGCAGCCCGTTGTACTGGGCATTGTAGCATGTGTGTAGCCCCAGGTATAAAGGGCATGATGACTTGACGTCATCCCCACCTTCCTCTGGGTTTCTCCCAGCAGTCTGGCTAGAAAATACAACTAACCACAGGGGTTGCGCTCGTTGCGGGACTTAACCCAACACCTCACGGCACGAGCTGACGACAGCCATGCACCACCTGTGCATCCACCTTTCGGGGACCGTGTTTCCACGGTTTTCGAATGCATGTCAAACCTGGGTAAGGTTCTTCGCGTTGCCTCGAATTAAACCACATGCTCCGCTGCTTGTGCGGGCCCCCGTCAATTCCTTTGAGTTTTAATCTTGCGACCGTACTCCCCAGGCGGTGCACTTAATGCGTTAGCTGCGGCACTGAGCGCGTCAATACGCCCAACACCTAGTGCACATCGTTTAGGGCGTGGACTACCGGGGTATCTAATCCCGTTCGCTCCCCACGCTTTCGCGCTACAGCGTCAGTTGCGAGCCAGAAGGCCGCCTTCGCCACTGGTGTTCCTCCCGATATCTACGCATTTCACTACTACACCGGGAATTCCACCTTCCTCTCTCGCACTCAAGCCAACCAGTATTGGAGGCAGTTTCAGAGTTGAGCCCTGAAATTTCACCACCAACTTTGTCGGCCGCCTTAACGCGCTTTACGCCCAGTAAATCCGGATAACGCTCGCCCCCTACGTATTACCGCGGCTGCTGGCACGTAGTTAGCCGGGGCTTTCTTGGAGGGTACCGTCATTGTGTTCTTCCCCTCCGACAGAGCTTTACAACCCGAAGGTCTTCATCACTCACGCGGCGTTGCTCCGTCAGGCTTTCGCCCATTGCGGAAAATTCCTAACTGCTGCCTCCCGTAGGAGTCTGGGCCGTGTCTCAGTCCCAGTGTGGCTGATCGTCCTCTCAGACCAGCTACCCATCATCGCCTTGGTAGGCCGTTACCCCACCAACAAGCTAATAGGCCGCGAGCCCGTCATTGAGCGGCTTACGCCTTTACTCACATCAGGATGTCCTGTTGTGACCACATCGGGTATTAATCCTGGTTTCCCAGGGCTATCCCCAACTCAAAGGTAGGTTGCTCACGTGTTACTCACCCGTTCGCCGCTAGATGTGAATTGGGTTACCCCGCATCACACCGCGCTCGACTTGCATGTTTCATGCACGCCGCCAGCGTTAATCCTGAGCCAGGATCAAACTCTCCATGAATACGTCTGTGTCCCGGTTATAACCGGGTCGTAGACATGCTTTGACGAGGCCTACGCCGGTCCGTGCCCGAAAGCACGAGACCCAAGGCCGTCGCGGAAAGTCGTCTCCACTCTTCAAGTGTCAAGGTTCATGGCGCGCCAAGTCCACGATGGAATCCCTGGCAACGCGGCCGTCGGGAGCACCCCCGAGCGGGCAACCCCCGGAGTTTACCGATCTGGAGGGCTAAGGTCAAGTCGAACGGGCCTCCCGGGCCAACTCGGCAGCGGGCCTGTTGGACCCGTGAGGCGCTCGGTGAGACGCTCAGCCCTCGCGGGAGCGTTCGCGAATCGACCTTAGGGCGACGATCCTGGCGAAGACCCGCTCGCCGCACCCCGAGCATTTGGCAATCGGGCGCCGCATGACCAGCTCGTCGCCAACGGCTCGTTGGGAGACGACGAAGGCAAAGGTCAACGGGATCAACCGATCGGCGCCGCACGCCGGACATAGGATCACGACCCCGGCATCGTGTCACGCCGTCCAGCCTTTCGTATGTTCGCCACAGACCATACGAGCCCCTTGGGAGCCGCCCTGCGGCTGAGCCCTCAGAGCGCGCGACGTCCCGCAAACGCGCGGGCCATGGTCAGTTCGTCTGCGTATTCGAGATCGGACCCCGCCGGCAGCCCGTGCGCTGGGCGCGTTACGGTGACGTCAAGCCTGGCGAGCTGCTCGGCGACGTAGTAGGCGGTCGCCTCACCCTCGACATCCGGATCGGTCGCGATCACCACCTCGCGAATTTCCCCTCCGGCAACCCGGGCCTCGAGCTCGCGGATACGGAGCTCGTCAGGTCCGATCCCATCCATCGGCGAAAGCGCACCACCGAGGACGTGGTACAGACCGTGGAACTCGCCGCTCCGCTCCACGGCCAGCACATCGAGCGCTTCCTCAACAACGCATAACAACGATCCATCACGCTTTGCATCCGTGCAGATGGCACAGAGGGGGCCGTCGGCGATGAAGAAGCAGCGCGAGCACGGCCGGACCCGCGTGTGCAGGTCGTTGAGCGCGCCGGCGAGGCGCTGGGACATGTCCGCGGAAGCCCGCAGGCAGTAGAACGTCAGCCGCTGCGCCGTCTTCGGCCCGATACCCGGGAGGCGTCCGAATTCCGCGGCCAGGCGCTCGACGGCCTCAGGAACGAGTGGCACGTCCCTCCTCCGGCATGACGCGTCGCGGGCTCCCGGTCAGATCAGACCGGGAGGAAGTCCCAGACCGGCGGTCAGCTGCGACATGTTGGCGGCAGCGGCCGCGCGCGACTTGTCGAGCGCGTCGTTGATGGCGGCGAGAATCAAATCGGCGAGCAACTCGGCACCCTCCTCGAGCGCCTCGGGCTCGATGGCAACCGACAGAACCTTCTGATGCCCGTCCGCAGTGATCGAGACGACCCCACCTCCGGCGGTGCCGGTCACCGTCACGTCGTTGAGCTCCTCCTGCATCTTGGCCATGCGCGCCTGGACCTGCTGGAGCTGCTTCATCATCTGCTGCTGGTTCTTCATCTCAGACCTCGTTGGGGCAGTCTACGCACCGTTGCCCGTTCTCGGCGCCCCAAACCTCGAATCGTCGTGGAGGCGCGTCGCGGTGACCCGGCTGCCGGCAAAGGTATCGAGCACCGCCTGGGTGACGTCGCTCACCGATCCCGATGGCCCCCGCGGGCGTTCCTCGCCGGTGAATCGAGTGATCACCTCGATCGGACGGCCGCCGATCGTCGACAACGCCTCGGCGATCACGCGGCGCTTCTCCGGATCGCTGATCTGCTCGTGGTGGAAGCGGCCGTTCGTCCCGATCGTCACGGTGGTCGCGTCGGCATCGACCGGCTTGCAGTCCCGGAGGACCCCGGCGAGGCCCTTGTTCGCGCGCGCGACGGCCTCGATGGCGACCGGCCACTCGGCCACCCATGCGTCGAGCGTCGTGAGATCGCGCCTGCCGATCGCCTCAACGATCAGCTCACCCGACGGCGGCACCTGACCGAACACAGCCTCTGCCGGCGCGACCCCCGTGGTTTCCGCGGGCGCGATCGGCGTCGTGGCCGTCGTGGGTTCGACACGAGCGCTCGCAGCGGCGCCTGTCGCACCGCGTTCGAGCGCCGCCACCCGCAGGGTCAGTGCCGCGATGCCGGCACTCTCGCCGTCGGCGGCCGGCGGACGCAGCGCTCGGAGCAGGCAGACCTCGACAAGCAGACGCGCGTCCACCGACTGGCGCAGGTTCATCTCCGCCTCCGCCACGAGTTCAAGAAGCCGGAGCCACAGACCCGCCGGGGCAATCGCGGCGAGGTCCGTGATGAGCGCGACCTCGTCAGGGCCGACCGAGGCGCCCTCGGGGTAGCCGAGCGCGACGAGTTCCGCCGCCCTGGCCAGTCGCGCCACGTCGCGGAACAGCTGGCGAGGGTCGGCGCCCGCGTCGAAAGCGGCGGCCGCGGCGCGAAGGGTGCCGGCCGGGTCGGCGCCGGCGAGCGAGCTCACGAGTTCGCGGAGCATCGACGGATCGGTGAGCCCGAGCGAACGCCTCGCAACGGCGATCGTGACCGGGCGCTCGCCGGCGCCGAGCGCCTGCTCGAGGAGGACGAGCGCATCGCGAAGGCTTCCCTGGGCCGAAGTCGCGAGCAGCTGCAGGGCGTCCGCGTCGACGCGCTCGTCCTCCTTGTGAGCGACGTCCGCCAGCAACCGCTCGATCGCCGGCACCGGGACGCGGCGGAAATCGAAGCGCTGCACGCGCGACCGAACCGTCTCCGGAACCTTGTGCGGCTCGGTGGTGGCGAGGACGAACAGCACGTGCGGCGGTGGCTCCTCCAGCGTCTTGAGGAAGGCGTTCCACGCGTCCGTGGTGAGCATGTGCGCCTCGTCGATGATGTAGACCTTGCGGCGGAGCACTGCGGGCAGGTAGCGGACCTTGTCGCGCAGGTCGCGCATCTCATCGATGCCGCGATTGCTCGCCGCGTCGATCTCGAGGACGTCAACCGACGCGCCGCTGAGGATCTCGACGCACGGCGGGCACACGTTGTCCGGCTCCCCGTCCAGCGGAGCCTCGCAGTTGACCGCTCGCGCCAGGATGCGGGCGGTCGAGGTCTTGCCGGTCCCCCTGACCCCGGTGAACAGGTACCCGTGCGCGAGCTCGCCGGAGCGCACCTCGTTGAGCAGCGTCCGGGCGACCACCTCCTGGCCGACGAGGTCGGCGAAGCGCTGCGGGCGATAGCGGCGGTACAGCGCGAGGCTCACGATGGGGCACCCCACAAGCGGCAGTCCACGGCGCGCGACTCCTTCACGATGGTCACCGGAAGCGGGCGGCATTGTCGCAATGAGGGCGGGTCGCCCGTGATGGCGATCCGCCGCGAGAACGAGGGTAGTCGCGCACCCCACGTCGTCGGCACGCCACCGGCGCTCACCCGTACGACCGGCTCAGACCAGGTGTCCCCACGGCACCCCCGGGGAACCGCTTACCGCTGCTTCCTTCCGGACCTGACGGGGTTCACGGGCCCGAGCTGCGCGGGACCCAGTCGTCAACGCCGGCACGTCCGGAGCAGACCCAATGACGCGCCCCCTCGGTGGGGAATTCAGCCCCGCTGTAGCGGATTGCGGGTACAGGGCACCGCTAACGCCCCGCCTAGCGCGACCGCCCTCATTGTACCGGCACCGGGGAGGCCACCGGGCCGCCGTCGCGCACATCGACGGGCACGGCGTCGCGATCCGGCCAGCGCAGCGACATGCGCGTCCCGAAGCCGGGGCTCGTTTCGACGTCGATGGTCGCGCCGTGGGCCTCGACGACGCGTTTGACGAGGGCGAGTCCCATGCCCGTTCCTCCGAAGCGCCGCGTCGCTGTGTTGTCCACCTGGAAGAAGCGCTCGAAGATCCGCGGCAGGTCATCCTCGGGGATGCCGATCCCCTCATCGATGACCTCGACGCGCACGCTGCCGGAGTCGTCGCGCCTCCCCCGCACCGCCACGCCGCCGCGGCCGTCGCTGAACTTCACCGCGTTGTCGATCAGCGCGCGAAGGACCTGCCCGAGACGGTCCGGGTCCGCGCGAAGGGTCAAGCCGGGCTCGATATCGACGTCTGCCGGGACGGGCAGCCCACCCTTGTGGCGTTCGCTCACCACGGTGACGGCGGCGCGGACCGCATCCTCCAGCGGCACGTCGGCAAGCCCCAGCACGAGTGCGGCTCCCTCGCCGACCGAGAAGTCGATGATGGTCTCGACGATCCCGTCGAGATTTCTGGCTGCAACCTGGATGTCGCGCAGCGCCTCGAGCTTCGGCGAGTCCTCCCACACCTCCCAGCACATCTCGATGAGGTCACTGAGACCGAGAATCGCCGTCAGCGGCGTGCGCAGCTCGTGCTGCACGGTCGAGAGAAAGTCCGTCTTCAGCGTGTCGAGCTCGCGAAGGCGGCGCACCGACTCGCGCTCCAACTCGTAGAGGCGGGCGTTCTCCATCGCAATCGCCGCGTTATTGGCGAGAATGGCCAGAACACCCTCGACATCTGGATCGATTGCGGCCGCGTCCGAAGGCAGCATGACGGCGAGCGCGCCGACCACCTCACCATCGAACGACATCGGGAGCACCAGCAAAGATCCCCGGCCGGCAACAGCACGCTCGACACGCCGTCCGGCAATGACCTCGGGCGCCGCCTCCCAGCCGTCGAACGTCTCGCTCACTCCCGCGGTCGGCTCGACCGCCCGTACCGTCAGGCCATCACTGTCTCGGAGCGCGATGGCCGCCGATGCCCCGGCACCGGCGATCGAGGCCGCCGTGCGCGCAACCTCCCGTTGCAGCTCCGCCACCCCGCCCGTCGTGCTGGTCAGGGCGCGCGCGACCGCCGCCACTCGATCGACAGCAGTCTCGACGGGAATGTGTGCGCTGGAACCGGGAGCGCCCTTCATTGCTTCGATCATACGGAGCGTGAAGGCGGCCTTCGTCGATGACTCAGTGACGACTGCCCCACAGACGCATCGACAGCTGCGGCTCCTTCCCCCGCACGATGCGCCGGATGTTGGGCGCGTGACGGACGACCACCAGCGCCGACACCAGCGCGGTGAACACCACAGGCACGGGGTCATGCTCGCGCCGGCTCTCGAGTGCGGCGCCGAGCGTGGCCGTGGCCGTCGCGGTCAGCGATCCGACCGACATGGTGCGGCTCAGGGCGAGCGCGCCGATGCCGCCGACGGTCGCCCACGCGGCCGCCTCGGGTGACACGAGGAGGAGCCCGCCGAACGCGGTGGCAACTGCCTTACCTCCGCGGAATCGGGCGAAGACCGGCCACGAATGCCCGACGCATGCGGCAAGACCGGCTGCGGCCTGCGTCGTGGGGTCTGCGCCCCATGCGCGCGCCAGGCCGATCGCAGCGGCGCCCTTGGCGACGTCGAGCGCAAAGGTGATCGCTCCGGCCCGTGCGCCCACCGTCCGCAACACGTTGGCAGTCCCCATGTTGCCGCTGCCGAAGTCACGGACGTCCAGGCCGCCGACAGCCTTGCCCACGATCAGGCCGAAGGGCACCGATCCGATCAGATAGCCGGCGGCGCAGCTCGCCGCCGCAGCCGCGTTGCCAGCCATGGGCCGTGGAGTCTAGCCCCGGACGACGTCAGGGGCCAGCGTCGCGACACCCGGCGACGGCCGGAGCTCGAACGTCGATCCCCCACCGCACGCTTCGGCCATGGCGAGCCGGCATTCACGGGAAGCACCGGTGGTGACCAGCGCTGCGACGGTGCCGCCAAACCCGGCTCCGACCAGGCGCGCCCCGGCGCACCCGCTCACGGCCTCGGCTGCGGCGACCGCGGCGTCGAGCGCCGGCGTGCTGACCTCGTGCAGGTCGCGCAGCGATCGATGACTCGCCGACATCAGGCGACCGAGCGCCGCGAGATCCGCCTGCTCCAGGGCCTGGGCCGCGGCAGCCGCCCTCGCGGTCTCCCCCATCACGTGCCGCAGCCGCCGCTTGATCACGGGGTCGAGCGCCGACGCATCGATCGCCGCCTCGCTCAACTCCTGGCAATTCCGCGCGCCCAGCGCACGGAGGCCCCGCTCGGTCTCGTCCCGGCGTCGCCGGTACTCGATCCCGCCGACATCGTGATGGCTGCCCGTGTCGCAGCCCACGAGGATCGCGTCGGGCCACGGCCAGTGCAGTGAGCGATTCCCACCTGTGCGGCAATCGAGGAGGAGCACACCGCCGTCGGGGGCGCTGACGACGGCTCGCTGATCGAGGGGGCCGCACGGAATGTCGAGCACATCCTGTTCGGCGGACAGCGCGACGGCCGCGAGGTCCCGCGCACTCATCGTTGCGCCGAGCATGCGAAGGATCGCTGTGGTGGTGGCGACCATCAGTGCGGCGGAGGACGCCAGACCAGCTCCCGCGGGGAGCGTCGCCGCGATGCCCACCTCCAGTGCGGGCACATCGAAACCCCGCCGGCGAAGCGCCACCACCGGAGCGAGCACTCGGTCCCCGGCGTCGCCGGCCGGCTCCGCGCGATCACGGGTGACAACCACGTCGCCGCTCGCCGCCAGGTACCGCCCCGAGCCGCTTGGGCGTACCGCAGCCGCAATGCCGAGGTCGACCGCCAGGCAGAGCACGATGCCTCCCGCGTAATCAACGTGCTCCCCCACCAGCGTGCAGCGCCCCGGCGCCCACGCGGTCGTCGCGCGCGATCCGGATGCACCCGCCGCCGCCAGCGTCCGGAACGCCGCAGCAGTGGTCAGCTCCCGCGAGTCACCGATCGGCATACACGCGATGGAACGGATACCACTGCTCGGGGTGAGCACGGATCGCAGGCTCCACGCACGCAGCGATTCGACCGATCACGGCAGTCTCGTCATCGGACGTGTCGATGGGTGGATGGATCTCGAGCACCCAGCCACGGCCATCGCGCCGGCAGGTGACCGGGAGGATCACGGCCCCGGTGGTTGCCGCCAGACGCGCGGGCACGGCGCTGCAGCGCACCGGTCCGCCGCAGAACGGCACCACCACAGTTGGGCCGGCTTCGGGGACGTCGAGCATGAGCGCGACAGTCCTCCCCCTTCGGAGCGCACGAAAGAGGCCGCGGGCCGATTGCCGGACGGTGAAGATCTCGAGCCCTTTTCGCTGCCGCGAGAGCATCACCATCTCGGTGATTCCGGGCGACACCACCGGCGCCATGACCGTGCTCAGGTGCAGCCCGAGCCCGAGTGACGCGCTTGCCGCCATGTCCCAGTTGCCGAAGTGCGGGAGCACCACCATCGACCCGCGACCGCCGACATCGAGATGCTCGGCGCCGATGACACGAAACATCTCGAGCACCTGCGAGGACTCGAGCGGCTCCGCCCACATCGAGTCGAAGATCATGCGCACGTACTCCTGGTACGAGCGACGTGCCAGCGCGGCCGCATCGGCGTGGTCGAGGTGCGGCTGGAGGCGGTGGTGGTTGGCCGCCGCGCGGATGCGATCCGTCTGACTGAGTCGCCTGTACCACGCTGCTCCGACAGCCGCCGCAACGGGGCCGCGCAACGGGCCGATGGTGCGCACCGCCCGGGTGAGCAGCGTCAGCACGACCGCGGGGGCATCCCGCGCGGCTCCTCCCGGTTGGCCCTCGGCGGTCAGCGCAGTGTTCCGGCTCCCGCTGTCGCCACTGCGAGCAGCGGCTGGATCAGCACGACGAGCGCAACGCCGGCAAGACAGGCCGCCCCGGCGACGATGCGCGAGACCGGCGGCGTCGCTCCGAGCGTGAAGGGCACCTCGTCGCCGGCGTCCGAGTAGAGCGTCGCCACGAAACGCACTGCCGCGATGAGCGTGAGGACGGTTGCGCCCACGGCGACGACCGCCAGCCAGCCGTAGTGCGTGTCGGCGGCACTCGAGATCAGCAGGACGCGGGAGAGGAAGCCGGCCAGCGGTGGTACGCCACCGAGCGTCGCCACCGCCACCGTCAGGAGCAGCGCGGCCGGGGCCGAACGGTGGCCCAGACCGCGGACGTCTTCAATGGTGTCGCCGATGCCGGCCACCTGGAGCATCGCCAGCACACCGAACGCTGCGACGGTGGCGATGGCGGTGATGCCGAGACCGCTCAGGAACGCCGACATCCCGTCAGCGGGGAGGCCGCGTGACCCGGTCCCGAAGGCGAGCAGCCCGAGGAGCAGCAGGGCCGCCTGAGCGCTGACCAGCTGCCCGATGAGACGCGAGACGGTGGCCTCCCGGAGCGCGCTGAACGCCGCGTGGCCGATGGCGACCGCGGCGACAATCGGAACGAGCCAGCGCCAGATGCTGATCTCAGGACCGAGCCCCGCAACCGTCACGCGAGCCAGGGCCGCGCCACCGGCGATCACGCTCATCGAAATGATGAATGCGGACGCGCCTGCTGGGACGTCGGTTGCGACCCGTCCGACCCACTGCCGCAGCGGGAAGACACCAAGGGTGCCGCAGAGACCGAGAACGATGAGCGTGACCGCGATTGCGGTGGCTCCCGAGGCGGACGGGGTGTACCCGGCCAGCGCCGCAAGATCGGTGCTCCTGGTGATCCCGTAGAGCAAGGCGAGGCCGTAGAGGACCGCGGCCAGACCGACGCTTCCTTCGATGAGGTGCTCGAAGGACGACACGGCCCCCCGCGGATTGGTCTTCACCAGCGCCCCGAGCGCGACGAGGCAAACGAGCAACACGGCGAGCGAGACGAAGAGCGTCGTCATCTCACGTTCAGCGCCGATGGCTTCCACCGCTGCTGTCGCAACGAGAATCAGCCCGTAGAACGCGCCCGACCGTGAAGGGATGGTGCGCACCGCCGAGTCGGTGATCAGGCAGGCGAGGAGCGCTGTCACGCACGCAAGGATCGCGATGAACAGCGCGAAGCTGTCCATGACGAACCCTCCATCCCAGACGGTGATCGCAACCCCCGAGGGCACATGGCGAAGGCCGAGGAGCACGAGTCCGCACGCCGCCAGGGAGCCCACGAGGCCGATGCAGGCGATCCAGCGATGAATGTCCGGACGGAGCCCCGGCCTGATCAAGGCGACGAGCACCGAGAGCAGCGCCGTCCCCAGGAGCATCGCCTCGGGGAGCAGCGCGAGCGTCAGCGCGTGCGAGAAGTTCGGTGGCACCCGCTCAGCCTCCGGTGATCCGTGTGGTGATCTCGAGCACGCCGTTGGCGATCACCGGCACGACCGCGCCGGCGCGGACACCGAACAGCACCACGGCGGCGACGAGAGGAATGAGCACGGTCAGATCCAGCAGGGTGACGTCATGCACCCGCGCGAACTGATCGCGAACCGGTCCGAAGAAGACCCGGTTCGCCACCCAGAGCAGACCGCCGGTGGTGACGATGATGCTCGACATGACGAGCACGGTGGCAATGCGATGCTCCGGGAAAGAGCCGGCGAACACCATGAAGTCGCCGGTGAACCCGGCAAGCAATGGGACGCCGATGACGCTTGCGGCCGCGACCATCCAGAAACCGGCGAGTCGCGGCGCCTGGGTCACGAGACCACCCATCGCGCGGATGCTCGTGGTCCGCGTGCGCTCCTCGATGGCTCCGCTCACGAGCGTGAGCATCGCTGACCCGAATCCCTGCCCGGCGAGCAGCAGGACGGCGCCGACCAGCGCGACCGACGTCTGCGCGCCGATGGCGAGCAGCACGAGCGACATCTGCGCCACGTTCATGTAGCCGATGAACCGTCGCAACTCGTCCTGACGGAGCGCCCCGATGCTCCCCCAGAAGGCGCCCACGACGGCGAGCCCGATGATGGCGAACGAGTAGTAATGCGCGGGGACCGGGAACACGACGAGGCTGATGCGCATCATCCCGTAGGCTCCGAGCAGCAGCATCGTTCCGGAGAGAATCGTCGCGACACCGGCACTCGCCTTGCTCTGGGCTTCGAGCATCCACGTGTGCACCGGGAAGATGGCCATGGCGATGGCGAAGGCGATGAAGCTCAGCCAGAATCCGACAGTCTCCGCGGTGACCGAGAAGGTCGCGAGGTCCGCGCCCATGTCCGACGATTGCGCGCCGGCCTCGACCACGATGATCGCGACCGTCGCGATGATCAGCGCGAGCGACAGCGCGTGGAATCCGGCAAACCATGCGGCAGCTCGCCGCGCCCCGTCCCCACCCCAGATGCGGATGAGGAGATACATCGGCACGAGCAGCAGGCCCCAGAACGCCGCGAACAGGACGAAGTCCGAGGAGCACAGCACACCGTTGACCGCGGTCTCGAGGAGCAGGACGAGGATCACGTAGAGACGGACGCGCTCGTGGATCTTCCATGAGTGGAACATCGCGACCCCGAAGATGGTCGTGACCACGACGAGCAGCGGCAGCGTGATCCCATCCGCGACGAGGTCATAGTGCGCCTGGAACAGGAAATTCCAGAACCACGTGTGGTTCTCCTGGTACGCAGAGGCAAGCCCACCACCCTGCCCGAGGCCGATCTGGCCGAGGATGGCGAAAAAGGTCGTCACGAAGAAGCTCGCGCCGGCTCCCGCAAGCCCGATCGTGCGCACGCGGGAGCGCTGCTCCGCATCACGTTCCGGGAGGAAGAGCGCGACGAGCGCGAAGAGCAGCGGCGCCCACACGATCGTCGAGAGAATCACGCTCATGTCAGATGCACCCAGAGGTGGCCGGTGGCAGCGAGCACCGAGAGGAGGGCGAGGATGCCGACGACGACAAGGCCGCCAGCAAGCGCGCGAGAGAACCTTGTGTTGCGGAGGGTGGCCAGCAGCGTGGCGGCCTCGTCAACACTCTCGCCGGCCGACGCGGCAACGGGTGCCGTCACCTGGTCATCGAAATCTGAGACACGGCCGGCGATTGCCATGAGTGGCTGCGCGGCCAGCTCGGTGAATCGCTCGACGTAGAACCCCTGTTCCGCTGCGCGCACGGGCCAGGCCGCGAACGCCGGGAGGGCAACACGCATGCGAGCCGGTCCGAAGAGAAGATACGCCGCACCAAGGCCGCAGACGAGTGCGACAAGGGCGATCAGTGCGGCCCCGCCGTCGAGACCGATCGACTGGTGCTGCTGGCCGTAGAAGACGAACCGCAGGAACGTCAGGCCGGCGATCCGCTTGCCACCGAGAGAGAACGGCTGCAGCCCCGGGAGGCCGATGAGCACGGCCACGACGGCGGCAATGATCGCCAGCCAGAGTGGACGGCGGAGCGTGCCCTCGACCTCGGCAACGCGCTCATGCGCGAAGCCACGTCTGCGGGCAACCGCGCCGGAGGTCACCGTGAGCAGAAGGCGGCCCGCGAGCAGCGCTGCCAGCGCTGCTGCGATGAAAGTCACGATGAGAATCACGACCCGCTCGCCGCCACTGAACGTCCCACCCGCCGGGTCGACGCCGCTGAGCGCGGAGGACAACGCGTAGTAGGCGCTCAGTCCGATACCTCCGGCGAGGAGTGCCCAGACCGCGAGAGCGATGCTGGTGGTGCGCAATTTCGCCCACGCACCGCCCATCTCGGCGATGTCATCGGTGCGGTAGACACGGACGATGTTGGCGACTGCCAGCAACAGCAGCGTTGACGTGAACACCGACGTGAATGCGATGAAGACACCGGGGCTGTAGCCCCCCATACCGAGTGCGGCGAGTCCCAGACCCAGCTCGGTTGCAACAGCGCACACCGCGATTCGGGTGATGCTCCGCTGCACGATCCCGGTGGACGCCGTCAGCACCGCGCTCCCTGCGCCGAGCAACGCCAGCACGGGAAGCGCACGCGGCGTGTGCGCGACGATTGGGTAGATCCGCGCAATCAAGTAGAGACCGAGCGGCGCGACGGTGGCCGCCGCGAGGGCGATCACCGGGATCGCCGACGACGCCGCGTCGGTGAGCCACACCGTGAAGGGAAACTGGACGCTCCGAACCGCCGCTGCAACCAGGAAGACGATGCCCATCACGAGCAGCGCGCGAGGACCGGCGCTTGCGACGCCCTGATGGAGCGTCGCGACGACGCCCTGTGACACGACGCTGAACGAGAACGGATCCGCGAGCGATTGCCCGGACGGCGCCACGAGCAGCGACGAGAACACCCCGAACTTGATCCACGTGAACACGACCCCGAGAGTCAGCGCAATGTCACCGGCGGTCAGCACCACCATGGCGCGCATGGCGCGGTGCGCCGTCTCGGCACGTTGCCAGGTGAGCGTCAGCAGCACGTAGAGGCTGGCGGACGCCCCCACCCACATGATCAGGGAGTCGAAGAGGTTGGGGCTGAGCACGAACCCGGTGGTGCAGAACGCGAGGACGGACGAGCCGCAGAAGAACCGGCGCCCGCCGTGCTCGCCGCGCATCGCGTTGACCGCATAGGCCTGGATGACGAACGTCGCGAAGGCGATCGCCGCGGCGAAGCTCGCCGACAGTGCGTCGACCTGAACCCCGACCTGCGCCGTGAATTGCGTCGCGAAGGTCGCACCCTCGGGCGGGGACATCGAGAAAAAGGTCAGCAGCGACAGGAACGGCTCCGCCGGCGCATGGGTCAGCCGGACACCGAGGAGGATCGCGGCGACCACGAACGAGAGGCCGGTGAAGAACACGCAGAGCTGCGCCGCTCGGCGTTGCGTCTCCACCCCGAGCGATCCGAGCGCACCGAGCAGCGGCAGGAGGGGAATCGCCCACGCGGCGTTGTATATGGACATCGCTATGCCTCGACGTCGCCGAGGGCATCGATGTCGGCGCGCCCCGTGCGGCGCCAGAGCAGCACGATCAGCGTGAATGCGAGGCTGCAGATGCAGCTTGCCGCCACGATTGCGAACGCAGCGAGCCCGTCGCCGATAGCGATCGGGGGCGCCTGCACCGCATGGGTGAAGCCCACGATCGCGATGACGGGTGCGGCAAACAGCAGCCCGATCGCGATCGCCACGCCGAGCGGATGGCGGCGCGCGAGCAGTCCGTACACCCCGATGGCGAACACGGCGCCGCTCAGGACGGCGAACTGGCCCCCGCCGATGGTCACGAGTCGTTCCTCGCGGGGCGGCGGCGGCCCTGCTCACGATCCTCGCGTCGCCGTCGTGCCAGCGCCTCGCGATCGCGGCGCTGCTTGAGGTGCTCGTCGAGCGTCTGCTCATCCGCGCTGCGTCTGCCGATCACCAGCCCCGCCGCCGCGCTGACGAGGACGAGGACGACGCTGATCACCAGCGGATACGGGACGCGGTAATGGAACACGGTCACGAGTGCCGCAGACGTGGCCACCGCTCCGTGGCCGAGCACCTCCGGGTACCACGCGGAGCCGTTTGCCACGAAGGTGATCACGAGCAGCGCTGCGGTGCCGACCGCGATCGGCGCGGCGATCCAGAAGCGCTCAGGGGCGTGGGGCACCGCCAGCAGGCCTCGGTACGCCTCGTGGCGCAGGACCTGGGCAACGATGACCGCAGCCACGCCCGGGACGACAAGTTGCACCACTGCGAGCGCATAGGCGCCGCACATGAGCTCCAGAAGCGCCATCAGGACAATCAGCGCGGCGCCTGCGTACCCCCCATGGCGCAGCGAAGGAAGCCCAACTGCAGCCCCGGCGGCAAGCACGATGAGCACGGCCACGGCGTAGAACGCGAGTGCGTTAGGGGTCATATGGGCGCGGGCGGCATTGTAGTCAGCGCGGGCTCAGATGGAATCGTCGTCTTCAAGCCGCGACGTCCGCGTGTGCCCGGCTATGCGGACTGTGCCAGGTACGCGCTCGAAAAGGAGGACAAGGCTCAGACCGACAGCCGCGACGAGCAGTCCCGCGATGGCCACCGGGGTCACTCGAATGCCGATCAGGGGCAGCGACACCCCGGCATCCCACGCTCCAGGCGCCGACGTCGAGGCTGCCGCCGCTCCCAGCCGCGCGATCGCCGCCGGACTCGGAAACACCCGCTGACCGACCACGCCGGCGACGAACGCGAGGCTCCCGACGGTGCAGACGTAGTACAGCCAGTTCCCGGTCTGCCGTGCCGCCGCCCCCGACGTGGTGATGGCGAGACAGCCGGCGAGAACCGCCAGGATGCCGATCACGACCTGCGAAGGGGTCGGGGGCACCGCCGCCGCGCCTCAGACGGCCCGGCGGATCAGTCCGCCTCCGAGGATCTCGTCACCGCGGTACAGCACGAGCGACTGCCCGGGCGCGGCCTGGTCGACCGGGGTGTCGAAGCGCACACGCACGTCCCCGTGGTCGTTGCTCGCCTCAATCCGCCCGGGGTGCGGCGCGCCGTGAGCCCGCAACTGCGCCTCGCACGGCGTTGCGCCGGACGGGGGGCTGCCTGCGACCCACTGACACGACGACGCATCGACGGTGCTCCGCCGCAACGCCTCCCGCGGACCGACGACGACGGTGTTGCGCTCGGGGACGAGCTCGATCACGTATCGCGGGGCGGCGTCGGGATTCGACGGAGGAATCCCCAGGCCCGCACGCTGCCCGACCGTGAAGAACGGGAGGCCCTCGTGGCCGCCGAGCACGGTGCCGCCGGTGTCCGTGATGTCGCCGGATGCGAAACGCCCGGCGAGCCGAAGGCGGAGCTCTGCCTTGATGTCGGTGTCGACGAAGCAGAGATCCTGCGACTCCGGCTTGGCAGCGGTTCCCAGTCCGAGCTCGGCAGCCTCGGCGCGGACGCCGGCCTTGGACTCGTCGCCGCCGAGGGGGAAGACGGCGCTCAGCAGCTGCCGCTGGTCGAGGCGGTGGAGCACGTATGCCTGATCGCGTCTCGGGTCCCGCGCTCGGTGGAGCGTCACCAGCGCTCCTCTGCGGCCGGTGCGGGCGTAGTGACCGGTCACGAGGTGGGTCGCCCCCGCGGCACGAGCCCGCTCGAGGAGCACGCCGAACTTGATGCGCTGGTTGCATCGAACGCACGGGTTCGGGGTGATGCCCTGCGCGTAGCCGTCCTCGAAATCGCGCACGACGTGACGCTCGAAGTCCTCCTCGAGATTCCAGACGTAGTGCGGCAGGGCGAGCAGGGTGGCGACGCGCCGGGCGTCATCAACGGAGTCGATCGAGCAACAACCACGATCCCGGACGGCGTCGCGGCCGCCTCGCCACATCGCCAGAGTTATCCCGAAGGCATGCAGCCCGGTCGCCGCAACGCGTGCGGCAGCGACGCTGGAGTCCACCCCACCCGACATCGCCACGGCGATCACCGCTGATCGCGGCAGGAGATCCAGCGGACGGTCAGCTGGGACCGCCACCTCCGGCAACGGCGGGGACGATCGATACCTCGTCGCGCTCGGCGATTGGGGTCTCGAGGCCCTGGGCGAAGCGGATATCGGAGTCATTGACATAGATGTTGATGAACTGCCGCAGGCTCCCGGAGTCGTCGTAGAGGCGATCGTGGAAGCCAGGATAGGTTGCATCGAGGTTGGTGAGCACGGCGCCGACCGTGGCGCCATCGACACTGACCTCCGCGTTGCCGCCGGTCAGCCGGCGGAGGGGTCCGGGGACGCGAACGGTTGTTGCCATTGAGCGCCGAGTATACGGAGCGTCACCGCTTCGGGGACTTGGCGGCCGCCTGCGCCGCCCGGACAGCGTCCTCGCCCCTCGCGCGCATGCGTCCCGTCCGGCGCAGCTCCTCGACCCGGCGAAGGTTCGTCTCCGTCCAGATGCTCTTCGGGCGCCGTGGCGTGAATCGGAGCATGTAGGAGGCCTCGTCGACCCTCCTGATCACACTGTCGATCCAGCCGTTGCAGAGCGCCTCATCCACCGCGTCGCCGTAGTCGATTCCGGGGCGCTCAGAACCCTTCTTCCAGAATCCGACCCAGAGCTCCGAAGCCTGCGGGTTCGCAGCGAACCACGCGGAGAGATCCTCCGGCGTGAGAAAGAAGTCAGGGTGCGCCGGCGCCGTCGCGCTCATGGGACCGGCTCGAGATCCACGATGAGGGGGCTCTTCTCCACCCGCGTCTGCGCACCGGCGACCAGGTCGTCGAAGACCAGCTGCGACCACGACTCCATGCTCAGGTAGTGGCGCCGCATCGCTTCGAGTGACAGGGACTCCCCTTCCAGCTTCTCGATCTCGCGTACCTCGACGACCCCGCCGGCCGGCTCCACGAGGAAGACGAGGCCGAGGTGGACGCGGGAAACCGGGCTCGAGTCGTCGTTGAGCAGGGCGACAAGGCTGGCGCGCGCCGGCGTCGAGCATCGGATCTCCTCCGCCCATTCGCGGCGCAGGCCGCCGACCACGGGGTCCTCGCGCTCCCCGTCCCCAGGGTTCACGTGCCCGCCAATACCCAGCGAGTACAGGTGGTGGAGGCGCTTCTCACTCGACCGGCGCAGGCGCCGTGTGAGCAGGTACGTGTCGTCGCGGGGGTGGTGGACGACGCAGTACGGAATGATCTGCTGGAGCTCTGGGTTGTCCTCGATCTCGGCACGCGGCCGGTACTCGGAGGTTGCATGCACGGTTCGGAGGACCCGCTCGAGGCCTCGGGCGATCAGCCCGTGCCAGGCGCCGTCCGGAAAGATCGTGGACCGAGGCACGCAGAGGACGTCCTCCGCCCCATGCGCACGGCTCGGCCGCGGCCCGACGGCTCGCGTAGCAGCCACGCTTCTCGGCACCGGGCGCATTCTTTCACCCGCGATGCCTGAACTGCCCGAAGTCGAAGCGCTCTGCCGGTCGTTCGATGCCCGCCTCCGCGGCCGGGTGGTGGCGAGAGTGAGCGTGCGATCGGTCGCCGTGCTCAAGACGTTTGACCCGCCGGTGACCGCGCTCGAGGGGCTGGCGTTCGACGGCTGCGTGCGCCGCGGAAAGTTCATCGATCTCGCGGCGCCGCCGCTGCACCTCGTCGTGCATCTCGCGCGCGGGGGCTGGATCCGGCTTCGTGACACGCCCACCAACGCACGGCCGTCGCTACGCGGACCACTCGCCGTGATCGTGACGCTCGAGGACGGCGGCAGCCTCGAGATCACCGAGCACGGCACCGACAAGCGCCTCGCGGTCTCGGTGGTGAGGAATCCCGCGGATGTTCCCGGGGTCGCCCGCCTCGGTATGGACGCGCTCGATCCGGAGCTGTCGGCATCTCGTCTCGGAGGCATGCTCGAAGGCCGGCGCGGAACGCTCAAAAGCGTTCTGGCCGACCAGTCGGTCATCGCCGGCATCGGCAACGCGTACTCGGACGAGATCCTCCACGCCGCCCAGCTCTCCCCGTTCCGGCACGCGGACGCCCTGGCCGGCGATGAGCTCGACCGGCTCGCGGCTGCGACCCGGGAGGTGCTGACCGCGGCGGTCGCCCTGGCCGTCGACTCGGATCCGGCCGCACTGAAGGACGGAAAGCGTCAGTCGATGCGGGTTCACGGCCGGACCGGGCTGCCCTGCCCTGTTTGTGGCGAGACCATCCGCGAGGTGTCACTCGCGTCGCGATCGTTTCAGTACTGCCCCGGCTGCCAGACCGGTGGCCGTGTCTTCGCGGACCGGCGCCTCAGCCGGCTGCTTCGATGACGTCGAACGCGGTCCAGGACGGCGACGTCGCCCTCGAGCGCGCACTCTGGGCACTCCGCGCCTACGACACGATGGCGCTCGCCACGACGAGCGAGGCGGGCCCGCACGTCGCCGGGGTGTTCTTTGCGCCGGAGCGCATCGAGCGCGGGATCCGGCTGGTCATCGCGACGAGGGGCGGGTCGCGATTGCATCGCGAGCTCGAGGCCGATCCGCGCGTGGCATTCATGTGCTCGCCCGGCAACGCCACTCGATGGATTCAGGGCGGCGGCACGGCGTCTGTCGTCGTCGATCCGGGCCGGCGGATGGATCTGGCGCGACGCCTCACCGAGCATGCCGCAGGCGCCGAGGCCTATGTGGAAGGACCGGAGGTGCTCCCAGTCACCATCGCCGTCGGCTGGCTCAAGGTCGTGGAGGCGCGTGACGGCGCCCACCTCCTCCTCCGCTTCGACCCCTGAGCGCTCAGGAGGCCATGAGCGTCGCGAGTTCGCTGAAGAAGGTGGGATAGGACACCGCCGCGGCGTCGGCCCCATCGATGATCGACTCGCCACCGCCAGGCGCAACGAGGGCCGCAGCGATCGCCCAGGCCATGGCAAAGCGATGGTCACCGGCGGCATCGAGATGCGCTGCCCGAAGCCGGACCGGGCCGTGGACGGTCAGGGAGTCGGCGGTGCTCTCGCAGGCAACGCCGAGCAGGCGGAGGCCGGTCTCGAGCAGTGCGATGCGGTCGGTCTCCTTGTTGCGCAGTTCGCCGGCGTCGCGGATCTCGGTGTCGCCCTCAGCCTGACTGGCGAGCACGGCGATCACCGGGAGCTCGTCAATGCACCGCACCGTGAGGGCATCGGAGATGACGACCCCATGGAGTCCGGTCCCGTGCACCTCGACATCGCCGACCGGCTCGACTCCGCCGGCCGGATCGCGGGTCTCGATCCGAACCGCGGCGCCCATCGCCTCGAGCACCGTGAGGATGCCGGTGCGCCCGGGGTTGAGCCCGACCCAGGGGCACTTGAGACGCCAGCCGGGACGCGAGGCCGCGAGCGCGAGGAAGAACGCCGCAGAGCTGAGATCGCCTGGGATCCGCAGACCGAACGGCTCAAGCTGCCCCGGGCGGACCGTGACCGCGGCGCCGCTCGTGACCACGTCGATGCCGCACATGCGGAGCATGCGCTCGGTGTGATCGCGGGTGGGGAGCGGCTCGATGACCGTGGTCGGTCCGTCCGCGGAAAGCCCGGCCAGCAGGATCGCCGACTTCACCTGGGCGCTGGCGACCGGTGATGGCCAGGTCAAGCCCTCGAGGACGCGCTTGCCGCGCACGCGCAGCGGCGCGGTCCCCTCGGGCGAGACATCGACGGTGGCCCCCATGGCGCGGAGCGGGTCGGCCACCCGCAGCATCGGGCGACGGCGCAGTGAGGCGTCGCCGTCGAGGGTTGCGTCGAGGTCGGCGCCGGCGAGCAGTCCGGCAAGCAGCCGCATCGTGGTACCCGAGTTGGCACAGTCCAGCACGCTCTCCGGGTTCCGAAGGCTCATGCCGACGCCACCACCGTCGAGGGCGTAGCGGGTCGGGGGAAAGTCGCGTACCCAGACGCCGCACGCGCGCAGGCAGGCTGCGGTGGCGAGGACGTCGGCGGCCGGCGACGCATTGCCGATGTAGCTCCGGCCTCTGGCCAGGGAACCGAGGATCAGCGCACGATGGCTGATCGACTTGTCGCCGGGCACGCTGACGTCGCCGTCAATCCGCGAGGCCGGAGACACGCGCTCCTGGGTCACTCCGCCCGCGTGGCCTCCGTACCGGTCATGGTGCTGAGGAATCGACCGGCTGCCCCAACCACGTCCGCCGGTTCGGCGCCGATTGCGTCGAGGAGTGCGGACCCGACCACGGCGGCCTCAGCATGACCGCGCAGGGCCCTCAGATGTTCCGGCGTCGACAGCCCGAAGCCGAGTGCCCGTGGCGTCGGCGTCAGGCGGCGCACCGAGTCGAGCAGCGCGATCGCATCGCCGGCGACGGCGCGCCGGGCGCCGGTCACGCCGGTCACACCGACGCAGTAGACGAACCCGGCGGCGGTGGAGCAGATCCGCTCGAGGCGATCCGGTGTCGTGGTCGGTGCCACGAGCGGGATCACCGCAACTCCCGCGGCGTGCATCGCCGTGCGGACATCGGCGGCCTCATCGAGCGGCAGGTCGGGAAGGATCACCCCGTCAACACCCGCCGCTGCCGACGCGCGGGCGAACTCCTCGATGCCGAAGCTGAGCACGGGGTTGACGTAGGTCATCACCGCAAGCGGGATGGTGACGCCTGAGGCGCGTGCATGGCGCACCTGCTTGAGCGCGATCGCCAGGGTCATCCCGTGACCGAGCGCCACCTGTCCGGTGCGCTGGATGGTCGGACCGTCGGCCAGCGGGTCACTGAACGGAATGCCGACCTCCGCAGCGATGCATCCGGCCTCCTGCGCGCACCGGAGCAGCGCGCCCAGGCTGTCGAGCGACGGGTAGCCGGCCGTGAAATACGGGATCAGCCCCGGTGGCGTGCCCTCCGCGCGCGCTGCGAACGCCGCGTCGAATCGTGTGACCGGCACCTGCAGGATCACGCTCGGTCGTACTCGCGAACGGTGTCGATGTCCTTGTCGCCGCGCCCACTCAGACAGACGAGGACCACGTCATCGGGCGTGAGGTCGGCGGCGAGCACGGCGGCGACATGCACGGCGTGCGATGACTCGAGCGCCGGGATGATGCCCTCGAGAAGGCAGAGTTCGTGGAATGCCGCGAGGGCGTCGGCGTCTGTCGCCGCCTGGTACACGACACGCCCGCTGTCGCGGAGTGCGCTGTGCTCGGGCCCGACGCCCGGATAGTCGAGCCCCGCGCTGATCGAATGGGTGGTGAGCACCTGGCCCGCCGGATCCTGCATGAGATAGCTCAGCGATCCGTGGAGCACACCAGGACGTCCTCGCGACAGCGGCGCCGCGTGCTCGCCGGAGTCCAGCCCGCGGCCTGCGGCCTCGACACCGATCAGCTGGACGTCGTCGTCGAGAAATGCCGCAAACGTGCCGATCGCATTGCTGCCACCGCCGACGCATGCCACCACGACCGACGGCAGCCGTCCGATCGTGAACAGCATCTGTTCGCGAGCCTCGTCGCCGATCACCCGCTGGAGGAGGCGCACGAGCGATGGGTATGGATGTGGGCCGACGGCGCTGCCGATGACGTAGTGGGTGTCGCGGACGTGTGTCACCCAGTCTCGTATTGCCTCATTGGTCGCGTCCTTCAGCGTTGCCGAGCCGCTGTCGACGGGGACGACCTCGGCGCCGAGGAGGCCCATCCTGTAGACGTTGAGCGACTGCCGGCGCATGTCCTCGCGGCCCATGTACACGAGGCATCCGAGGCCGAGCGCGGCGCACGCGGTCGCGGTCGCAACCCCGTGCTGCCCCGCTCCGGTTTCCGCGATGATCCGCCGCTTGCCCATGCGCTGCGCGAGGAGCACCTGGCCGAGAGCGTTGTTCAGCTTGTGTGCACCGGTGTGGAGCAGGTCCTCCCGCTTCAGCCAGATCTGCGCGCCGGAATGCGCGTCGCTGAGCCGGCGCGCGTGGGTCACCGGCGTCGGACGACCCGCGAATTCCGCGAGCCAGCGATGCAGCTCGGCGGTGAAATCCGGGTCGGCGAAGGCGCCGGCCATCGCTGCTTCGAGCTCCTCGAGCGCAGGCACGAGCGTCTCCGGCACGTACGCACCGCCGTACCGGTCGAAGCGCCCGCGCGGGGGCGTGCTCATCGCGGATCGATCCTCACCTGCGCCGCAGCCGATCGAGCCGCGAGCACAAAGCGCCGGACGAGCTCCGGATCCTTGTCGCCTGGACGCCGTTCCAGCCGGCTCGACGCGTCGACACCGGCGGGGCGAACTGCCGCGATGGCCTCCGCGACGTCCTCCGGGCCGAGACCGCCCGCGAGCACGATCTCGCGATGACGCGCGACATCGGCAGCCCATTCCAGCGGGACTCTGTGGCCGGTGCCTCCGGGCAGGGCTCCCCGGTCAGGCATGCCGTCCAGCATGACCAGCGTGTCCGGCGGCCAGTCGATGGTGCTCGCGGTAGCGCGGTCCAGCACGTTGATGACAGGAATAACAGGAACGGAGCACGCCATCATGATGTTGCGGTTGATGTTTCCGTGCACCTGGACCCCGGCGAGTCGGTATCGGGATGCCGCGTCGGCGCACTCGCCGGCGCTGGGCTCGACGAAGACACCGATCAGGTCGGCGCGGTCCGCAACCGTGCGCACGACCGCTCGAGCAGCATCGTCGTCGACCCACCGAGCGCTCGTCGGCACCAGCATCAGGCCGATCCAGTCGGCGCCCGCATCGAGCGCAGCCTCGGCGATCTCCGGCGTTCGCACGCCACACACTTTCACGATCACGAGCGCGACGCCTCGCGCGCGGCGGCGACCATCGCGGCACAGGCTGCGGCCGGGGATTCGGCGCGCATCAGCGCCTCGCCGATGAGCACCGCATCCGCCCCATCGTTGACGAGTCGTGTGACATCCCTCGGGCTGCGCACGCCCGACTCGGCGATGCAGACGACGCCGTCCGGAATCACGCGGCGCACGCGAGCGAACGTGGCGAGGTCCGTGGTCAGCGTCTCGAGATTGCGGTTGTTGATGCCGATGCACTCCGCACCGGCGGCCACGGCCACGCCTGCCTCCTCGACGTCGTGCACCTCGACGATTGCACGTGCTCCGCTGCGCGCGACACCCGCGAGACAGCTGTCGAGTGCGTCCTGGTCGAGCATGGCGACGATCAGCAGCACCCAGTCCGCGCCCGCCACGCGCGCCTCGGCGATCTGCACGGGATCGAGCGTGAAATCCTTGCGCAGCAAGGGAAGAGCGAGTGCCGCGCGCACCGCTGCCAGGTCATCGAGCGAGCCGCCAAAGTCGGGGCCGTCGGTGAGCACCGAGATCGCGGCGACGCCGGCCGCGGCGTAGTCGCGAGCGATCCTCAACGGATCGAGCTCGGGGCGGAGCACGCCGCCACTCGGTGAGCGGCGCTTCATCTCCGCGATGATCGTGCCACCGCGCAGTGCAGCCGCGAGCCCGCGTGCGGGAGGCAGTGACTCCGCCTTGGCCCAGAGCGCGGCCTCGGCGCAGCGGAGCTGTTCGACCTCGGTGCGCTTGCGCCGTGCGATGACGTCGAGCGTGCCGCCCGCCCCGCTCACGCGTGCACCTGCGGAGCGGTCACCCCGGCGGTCTCGAGGAAATTGCGCAGCAGCGCGTGCCCCGCAGGGGTCCCAACCGACTCGGGGTGGAACTGGACGCCCTCGACAGGAAAGTCGCGGTGGCGCATGGCCATGATCAGGCCGTCGTCGCTCCACGCCGTCGCTTGGAGCACGCCGGGCAGCCCCGCCTCGGCGACCACGAGCGAGTGATAACGGGTTGCCATGAAGGGATCATCGAGGCCGCGGAGCACACCGGCGCCCGTGTGGTGCACCGCGCCCACCTTGCCGTGGACGACCGCCGGGGCGCGCACGACCTTGGCGCCGTACGCGACGCCGATCGCCTGGTGGCCGAGACAGACGCCGAGCATCGGGATGGTGCCGCCAAGCTCCCGAACCAGCTCGACGCAGATTCCCGCCTCCTCGGGAACGCGCGGTCCGGGAGACATCACGATCGCGGTGGGCTCACGGCGCGCGATCTCGGTGACCGACAGCGCGTCGTTGCGTTCGACGGCCACGACTGCGCCGAGCTCGCGCAGGTACTGGACGAGGTTGAAGGTGAACGAGTCGTAGTTGTCGATGACGAGCACCTGACCACTCAGCGTCGAGCCCACGCGTTCGCCTCCTCAACCGCCAGGATTTGCGCTGCCACCTTGTTGTCGATCTCCACCGTCTCCTCGTGCACCGACGAATCGGCAACGATGCCCGCAGCAGCCTGCACGTAGGCGATTCCGTCACGCACCACGATGGTGCGCAGCGCGATCGCGGTGTCGAGGTCGCCGCCGTAGCCCACGTAGCCGATGGCGCCGGCGTACGGGCCGCGAATCTCAGGCTCGAGCTCGGCGATGATCTCCATGGCACGGATCTTCGGCGCCCCGGTCACGGTCCCGGCGGGAAAGCAGGAGCGCAGGGCGTCGAGCGAGTTGCAGCCCTCGTCAAGGGTGCCCTCGATGCTGCTCACCAGGTGCATGACATGGGAGTAGCGCTCCACCTCCATATGCTGGGTCACGCGGACGCTGCCGGTGGCGCAGACCCTCCCGAGATCGTTGCGTCCGAGATCGATGAGCATGAGGTGCTCCGCCGCCTCCTTGTCGCTGGCGCGAAGCTCCTGCTCCATCCGCGCGTCATCCTCGGGGGTTCGTCCACGTCGCCGGGTGCCTGCGATGGGGTGATATCGAACGCTCTGCCCGGTCACCTGCACGAGCATCTCCGGCGATGCGCCGACCAGCGTGCAGTCCGGGGTGGCGATGTAGATCATGTACGGGCTGGGGTTGATCGCTCGAAGCGCGACATAGACATCGAAGGGATCCGCCCGCAGGGGCAACGCGAATCGCCGTGAAACCTGCACCTGGAAGATGTCGCCGGCGACGATGTAGTCGAGCGCCTGGCGCGCGCGAGCCTGGAACTCGACCCTTGACAGGTTGGCCTCGCCGTCGTGGGCGGGGACGTCGACGGGGATCCCGGCGAGCGACGGTGCCGCTGCCGCGGGCGCCGCACAGATGGCGTCGTGCACTTCGTCGATTCGGGCGATTGCCCGCGCGTACGCGGCGTCGAGCCCGTCCGGGTCGCCGCGGTGCACGCAGCTTGAGAGCAGCAGTCGCTGCGGTGCATGGTCGAAGACCAGGACGGTGTCGAAGATCGCGAACCACTGGGGTGGGAGGCGAAGCGGATCGTGCGCCGCGGCCGGCAGCCGTTCGTAGCGCCGGGCAGCCTCGTAGGTGAGGAATCCAACCGCGCCGCCCAGCAGCGGCGCGGCAAGCCCGGGCGCGCAGGCGGCCGTGAGCGACGCCACGTCGCGATCGAGCAGTTCGAGCGGATCGTCACCGTCCCCGGAGTCGCTGATCACACGCGACGGATGGTGCCCGAGCATCGACCAGCGGGCGACCGCACCGCTGCCCTCGACCGACTCCAGCAGGAAGCAGGTCGCCTCCGTCCCGAGCACTCGCATGACGCCGACGGGCGTCATGTCCCCAATCGGAAGCTCCAGGACCACCGCGACGATGTCGTGATCAGCGAGAAGGCGACGCGTCTCCTCGAGGCCGGGAACCGGCTCGTTCATCGCGCGTGCGCCATGGAGGTGTCATCCGGGGACCGCGGCGCCGATGTACTGGGCGATCCGGCGCGCCGCCTCCTCGAGGTTGCTGATCGATGCCGCGTAGCTGAGGCGGATGTGCCCGACGCCTTCGGGTCCGAACGACTGGCCGGGAAGCACGGCGACCCCCACCTCGTCGAGCAGCGAGTTCGCCAGCTCGCGATCACCGAATCCGGTCGCCGTGATGTCGGGGAACACGTAGAAGGCACCGGCAGGGCGGGCGCACACGAATCCCGGGATGCCGTTCAGGAGATCGACGATCCGGTCGCGGCGATGACTGAACTCGGCGACCATGCGGTCAACTGCGGCGTCCGACTCCGGCGAGTCGAATGCCTCCACGGCGGCCCATTGCGTGAACGCAGCGGCGCAGGACGAGCTGTTGATCATGAGCGTGTCCATCTTGCGGGCGATCTCCACCGGCATCGAGCCGAAGCCGAGGCGCCAGCCACACATCGCCCATGCCTTCGAGAGGCCGTCCATGTAGATGGTCCGTTCCGCCATGCCGTCGATCCCGTAGAGCGAGACATGGGCACCGTCGTAGCTGAGCCGGTTGTAGATCTCGTCGCTCAGCACGACGAGGTCGTGCTTCATCGCGAGCGAAGCGATGGCCTCGCAGTCATCCCGAGTCAGGATGCCGCCGGTCGGGTTCTGCGGCGAGTTGACCACGAGCATCCGGGTTCGCGGCGTGATGAGCCGGGCCAGCTCGTCGACATCGGCGCGGAAGTCGTTCTCCTGTCGCAGCGGCAGCGAGACCGCCCTGGCGCCGATGAACTCCACCAGCGATCGGTAGATCGGGTACCCCGGGTCGGGAACGATGACCTCGTCGCCCTCCTCCACGAGCGAGAGCAGTGCGAACAGCAGGAGGTTCTTCGACCCCGGTGTCAGCACGATGTTCTCGAAGCGCGTGGGCACGCCGGTGTGCCGCGTCACGTAGGCGGCGGTCTTCTCGCGCACCTCGCGGATACCGCTGGCCGCGGTGTAGTGCGTTGCCCCGTCGCGCATGGCGCGCACCGCAGCGTCAATGATGTTGTCAGGAGTGGCAAAATCTGGCTCGCCGATCTCGAGGTGGACGATGCTCTGTCCCTCCGCCTCGAGGAGGCGTGCGTGAGCGAGCACCTCGAAAGCGCTCTCGGTCCCGAGCCGGGACAGCCGTTCGGCGAAGCGGATGGTCATCTCGCGACCATCATGGCGGGAAGCGTGCCGGTCGGAGCCGTGTACTCGACATCGACGTGTTCAACACGCGCATGGCTCGGCCCCTGACGGAGCAATTCGAGCAGGCGCTCGACGTCCGGACGAGGTCCCTCGAGCACGGTCTCGACGGTGCCGTCCGGTTCGTTTCGCACGGTGCCGGACAACCCGGCATCGCCGGCGTGGTGCATCACGAACGCGCGAAAGCCGACCATCTGCACCCGTCCGTGGACGACCGCACGCAAACGGACCACCTCTGCACCCATCGCCGCCCGATTATAGGTGCGGCGACCTCAAGGCCTCAGGCGGCAGCGGGCGAGAGTTGCTTTGTCGCCGTGAGCTTGCGCACGAGTGGCGGGATCTCGCGCAGGTTCTTGATCTCCACCCCGCTCAGCTCGGAGAGCAGGGCGAGGATGCGACGCTGCACGGGAGCCTCGTGGTCGCGGCCCGGGAGGTACCAGTTGAGCATCCGCGAGATGTACTCCGGATCCTCGAGCTGAGAAACCACCGACGGCTCGGTGATCGTGGTCGGATGCTTGGGCGCGTCGTTGGTGCTGCGCATCATCCAGAGCGACATCTTGAGGACGTCCGGCAGCACCTCCGGCTTGTTGGCGACCGCCCGGCGCAGGTACTTCGCGTAGCACGCCGCGTGGCGCAGCTCATCGGCGGCGAGGATCTTGAAGATCTTGCGTATCACGGGCTCGGGGCCCTGCTCGCTGAATGCCGTGTACCAGTGGGCAAGCCGCTGCTCACCGCAGAAATGCATCGTGAGGGTCTCGATCGCCGGTCCCGGCGCGAACGTCAGCCGCAGCTCGGGGAGCTTGGCCTCGTCGAAGGTCTCGCCGCAGCGCTCCAGGTACTTGCGCAGCGTGAGATGGTGCTTCATCTCCTCGTAGAACCAGATCGAGATGAAGCTGCAGAAGTCGATGTCCGTATAGAAGTCACGGATGAACATCTCCGTGGCGTACAGGGCGGACAGCTCCGTCAGGCAGATGTTCCGGAGGTCGCTGATCCACTGAGGGCTCAGCAGGCTCGGATCGATGTCGTCGAAGGGGATGTCGGTGTTGAGCGTCCAGCGTGCCCGCTCGAGGCGAATGAACATGTCGTCGTAGAGCATTGGAACCAGCATACTTTCTTCGTCGGACACAAAGCGTGGGCAATGTCATCCGGCGGACACGCCGATATTTGTGCATGAGGGACAATATGGCCCAATTGACCAAGGCACCCGAACTCAGGTTGTCCGTTGTGGCCACCCTGCCGCCCGAGGTGACCGTCCGCCTGCTCTCGGAAGTCGACGTGATCGCGCGGCGGATGACCCGCCACATCGTCTCCGGCATCTCCCTGCCAGACAGTCGCTTCCGAACGCTCGGGTACTTCCGCACGGTCACCGCCGCGTGTCGCGATGCGCTCCGCACCTTCGTCCGGCTGCTCCGCGACGGGCGTGGGCTCCGGGCCGGCGACCTCGAGCGCCTCGGATCGATGGGCGCGCAGCAGGCGGAGCTCGACGTCCCCCTCGAGCTGGTGTTCGGCGCATACCGCCTCGCCGCCCGCGTGCTCTGGGACGAGGTCATCGGCCAGCCCTCGGTCCTCAAAGACGTGCCCCCGAGCATCGTGATCGGCCTGACGAGCACGGTGCTCGAATACTTCGACGAGATCAGCGCCGCGGTCGGCGGCGCTTACCTGGAGACACGGGAGCGACTGCTCCGGCAGCGTGATCGCGACCGCGATCGGATCCTCCAGCGCCTGCTCGCCGGCGATGCGTCCGCCGAGCTGCGCCGCATCGCCGTATCGGCGGAGCTGACGCTCCTGCCGCCCTACACGGTGGTGGCGTGCCTGGCGCCCACGATCGAAGCGGAGCGGCAGCTCGAGGAGACGTGGCGAGCCGAGGGAGCCCATCTGATCGGCGACGATCCCGGGCTGTGGATCGCCCTCGTCCCGGAAGGGAAGGACCTGGCGAAGCTGTGCGCCGCGGCCGGCCCGGTGACCTTCGGCGTCGGCCCGGTTGCCACGACGCTCGACGCGATCGCCCCGTCGGCCCAGCAGGCGCGCCGGGCGCTCGATGTGGGTCGCATGCTCTACCCGGACCGCACCGTCCACACCGACGCCGAGGTCGGGGTCTTCGCGGCGCTTGCCGACGACCACGATGCGATGCGAACGTTCACCGACAGGGTGCTCGGGCCGCTCGCGGTCGGCACGCCGAACCGGCGGCTCGAGCTGGTGGCGACGCTCGAGGCGCTCCTCGACAGCCGGAGCATCGGTGACGCCGCCGAACGCCTTGGCGTGCACCGCCACACCGTGGTCTATCGCGTCGGCCGGCTCCGTCAGCTGGGCATCGACGCCGATGATCCCGAGCAGCGCCACCAACTCTGGCTGGCGCTCCGGTGCGCGCGTCTTCTCGAAGGCTAATTGGTCCCGGGCGGCATCCCGAATTCAACAACGCGACACATACGGGCGGCCCGCCCGACTCGAGCCGCCGAGGCCTCGGTCAGCGAGCACGATCCATCGTAGAAAGAGATCGTTATCATTGACGTATCCTCCTTGACGCCAGATCCGGCGCCCTCCAAAATGGAGCAATCGCACCAGAATAGCAGGGGGAGGTGGCTGCCGGAGCCAGTCAACGGGACGCCGCTTCGCGGAGCACAGCGCGTTCGCGAGGTTGTCATCGCATCGGACAAACCATCACATATTGGGATGATTCCGTTCGAAGCAAGCTCATTGCTTAATGGTAGTAAACGGACGGAGAGTCATCGGGGACACTGCCGCACGGCAACGCACATGAATCATCGAGGCCGAACGAGAGGGGGCCTCAGGAAGAGAAATCGGTTAGGGGAGACACAGGCATGTTTGGGGAAACACTTCTACGAAACTCGGCACCGCGCCGGGGCACCCGGCGCGCGGCGACTTCCATCGCGCTGCTGGCCACCGCCGTCGTCGTCGGCGCCTGCGGTTCGACCTCGTCAGGAAGCGGCGCCAAAGCGCAGCCGGATCCGTCGACGGTCAGCCTCGGCTATCTCGTCAACCTGACGCACGCCCCGGCGCTGATCGGAGTCTCGCAGGACTTCTTCCAGGGTGCGATGCCCAAGGGCACCACCGTCAACACCACGACCTTCAGCACCGGCACCCTCGAGAGCGAGGCGCTCCTCGGTGGCACGCTTGACGCCGCCTTCGTCGGTCCCGGACCCGCCATCAACGCGTTCATCAAGACCAAGGGCAAGGTGCTCATCGTCGCCGGCGCCGCCTCGGGTGGAGCCGGCCTCGTGGTCAGCTCGAAGATCGCCAGCGGCAATTTCCCGGCAGACCTGGCAGGCACCACGCTGTCAACGCCGTCGCTCGGCAACACCCAGGACATCGCGCTGCGCACCTGGCTGGCTACCAAGGGTCTCACCACAAGCGTCAACGGGGGCGGTCAGGTCAACATCGACACGAGCTCCGGCAACTCGGTGAGCCTCCAGAACTTCGAAGCCGGCAAGATCGCCGGTGGCTGGGTCCCTGAGCCCTACGAGTCCGAGTTCATCGTCCAGGGCAAGGGCATGCTCGCCGTTGACGAGGCGTCGCTCTGGCCGAACGGCCAGTTCCCGACAACCGTGCTCGTCGTCACCCAGAGCCTCCTCCAGAACCATCCCGACATCGTCAGCGACCTGCTCAAGGGACTCGTCAAGTCGGTGAACTGGATCAATTCGAATGAATCGACGGCGCCTGCCGCGGTCAACACCGCGCTCGCAGCGACGACCGGGGGGAAGCTGCTCAAGTCCAGCGTTCTCACTCTTGCGTGGACGCACCTCAGCTTCCTGCTCGACCCTCTTGCCGCCGACCTGCAGACAGACGCGAACGACGCCGAGAAGCTCACCTTCAACAAGACGGCGAATATCAAGGGCATCCTTGACCTCGGTCCGCTCAACGCAATTCTGTCGGCGGCCGGCGATCCGACCGTCAGCGCCGGATCGCTTGGCTGATGAACCTCGCGCTCGCACCGCGACCGGCGGTACTGACGCTCGAGGCCGATAGCGCCTTCGTGACCCTGGATGGGGTCACGAAGGTGTTCGGCACCGGCAAGCGCGCGATGACTGCACTCGAGAACGTGTCGCTCGAGATGACCAAGGGAGAGTTCGTCTGCATCCTCGGCGCTTCGGGATGCGGCAAGTCGACCCTCCTCTCCTTGATCGCCGGACTCGACAAGGCGACCTCCGGAACCATCGAGATTGCCGACGGTCGCCCTGCCGTGATGTTCCAGGAGCCTGCGCTGCTGCCGTGGCTCACGGTGCGCCGCAACGTTGAACTGCCCATGCGCGTCCACGACGTGGGCGCGGATGAGCGAAACATGAGAGCGAACCGGTTGCTCGCCATGGTCGGGTTGATCGACTTCGCCGATCACCGGCCGCACCAGCTCTCGGGTGGTATGCGCCAGCGGTGCGCCCTTGCGCGCGCACTCGCGCAGGATTCCGAGCTGTTGCTCATGGACGAGCCGTTCGCTGCTCTCGACGCGATCACTCGAGATCAACTCCATGACGACCTCAACCGGATCTGGCAGGAGACCGGGAAGACGATCATCTTCGTGACCCACAACGTTCGCGAGGCCGTACGCCTGGGTGATCGTGTGGTGCTGATGACCCCGCGACCCGGCCGGATCGCGCAGACATGGGATGTTGAGATCGAGCGCCCGCGCGAGCTGGACTCCTTCGAGGTCTCAGGGCTTGCACACGAGATCACAACGCGGCTGCGCGCCGGAGCGATCGACCATGGAGCGGAATAAGCTCCAGCGCGTCTTCAAGGCCGTCTGGCCGAGGGCGCTCGCCATCGGGATTCTCCTGGGACTCTGGCAGTTGCTGGTGGTCGTGGGATTTTCCTCGCCGGCAGGGGAGCCGCTCCCGGGCCCGGGGGACACGTGGTCCGAGATCGTCTATCTGATTCAGACCGGCGTCCTGATTCCGGCCCTGCTCATGACGCTCGAGCGTGCCGCGATCGGTTACGGGGTGGCTCTTGCGTTCGGGACGATCGTGGGCCTCGCCGTCGCCCGGATCCCCGTCCTTCGTGCGGGTGTCGGGTCGCTGCTTGCCGGCCTGCAGAGCCTTCCGTCGGTCGTCTGGGTTCCGATTGCGGTCATCTTTCTCTCACTGGGTGGCAACGTCGAGTTCGCGGTGTACTTCGTGGTGCTCATGGGTGCCTTCCCGTCAATCGCGATGGGTGTCATGTCCGCCTACGACAATATTCCACCGCTGACGTTCAGCCTGGCCCGCTCGATGGGCGCAAGCGGGCCGAAGTACTACCGGCACTTCATCTTCTCGGCATCGCTGCCGGGGTACGTCGCCGGAATGAAGCAAGCCTGGGCATTCTCCTGGCGCTCGCTCATGGCGGCCGAGCTGATCATCGGATCGGTGGCGAGCGGCGGTCTCGGCCCCATCCTCGACGATGGCCGCAGCCTGGGCGATATTCCCGAGATGCTTGCGGCCATGGTCACGATCCTGGTCGTCGGGATCGCCGTCAACGACATCATCTTCGCGCCGCTCGAGCGTGGGCTCCTGCGCCGACGCGGCCTCGTGCCCGCCTAGACCTCTGAAGGAGTGGCTTTCCCGTCTGCCTCGCGGCGGCGCTGTCCGCCCGAGGCGACGGTGGCCCCCTGCTCGGCCTCGCGAGCGAGCATGAAGAGCAGGTCCGAGCAGCGATTGAGGTAGCGAAGCACCTCGGCGTTCTCGACCCCTCCCTCGCGTTGCAGCGCGACCGTTCGACGCTCTGCGCGGCGCACGAGGGTGCGCGCGATGTCGAGCGCCGCTCCGGCGGGTGTTCCCCCAGGGATGACAAAGCCACCCGGGAGGGGGACTCGAGCTTCGAGGTCGTGGATCTCACGCTCCAGGTCATCCGTCATCGCCGGCGTGACGACGTTGAAATGACGTTCGAGGTCGGCGCGATGGCCGGGTCCGGTGGCGAGCTCCGCCCCCACCACGAAGAGCTCGCGCTGGAGCTCGAGGATGCGAGCTGCGCGGTCCGGCGAGTCGGTCAGTGACCGGGCAAGGCCGAGTGCCGAGATCGCCTCGTCGAGGGAGCCGTACGCCTCGGTATGGAGGTCATCCTTCGCCACCCGGCCGCCGTAGAGCAGCCCCGTCTCTCCCCCGTCGCCATGCCCGGTGGTGATGCTCACGCCGGCGCGATCAGACCGCGCCGTGGAGCGTCGCTTCGACGAGCTCTGGATTGGTGTCATCGCGACCACGCCGCCAGTCCTCGATCCACTTGCTCGCTGCGATCGTTGCCGTGGTCGCATCGCCCACCGCTGTGGTGATCTGACGTGTCAGCTGGCTGCGGACGTCGCCGGCGGCGAAGATGCCCGGGATGTTGGTCATCATGGTCATCGGGTCGGTGACGTAATAGCCAGCTTTGTCATGATCGACATGCGCATCGACGAGTTGGGTGTTCGGGATGAACCCGATGAAGATGAAGATACCACCCACCTCGAGCTCGGATCTCCGTTCGGTGTCAAGGTTTCTCAGCGACAACTTGCGAACCTTCTCATCACCGTCGATGCTCTCGATGATGGTGTCGACGATGAAGTCAACCTTGGGATGCCGGCGGGCCTCGTCGAGCAGGATCGGCTGCGCGCGGAACTCCTTGCGACGGTGGATGATCGTGACCTTGCTCGCGTATCGGGTCAGGAAGAGCGCCTCCTCCACCGCGGCGTCACCACCACCCGCGACTGCAAGGTGCACGTCCTTGAAGAATGCCCCGTCGCAGACCGCGCAGTACGACACCCCGCGCCCCGCGAACTCCTCCTCGCCGGCGACGCCGAGCTTGCGTGGGTTGCCGCCGGCCGTGATGATCACCGCCGGGACGAGGTAGTCGCCGTCATACGTCTCGACGAGCTTCATGCCGTCGGGCAGCACCTTGATCGCCTTGACCTCGGTGCGGACCAGCTCGGTGCCGAAATGCGCGGCCTGCTCCTCCATGACGGTTGCGAGCTCGCCGCCGAGAATCGAGAGAAAGCCGGGGTAATCCTCGATAAGCTCGGTATTGAGCAGCTGGCCACCGGGCGCCTTGCCCTCGAGGAGCACGGCGCGCTCACGATTTCGGCCCGCATAGAGCGCAGCCGTGAGCCCCGCGGGACCGCCGCCGATGATTGCGATGTCGAACTCGTACGTGGGCACGTTGGTTGCACTCCTCGGGGCACGTCTGTACGCCCCCGTCACTGATCACGATACCCAATGCTGGGCCGAATCATCCCTGGGCGACCCACTGTCGCAGCTCGGCGATCACCCTGCTGATCGGGATTGCATACGCGTCCGGCTCGCTCGGGCTCGCCAGCGTGACAATCCCGATCACCTGGCCCGAGGTGTCGAGAACGGGACCGCCGCTGTTGCCCTCATAGATCCGCGCCCCGGTGAGGTGGAGCATGTCGTCGTACTCCTGTGGGGATGTCTGCCCTGCCTCGATGCCGCTGCCACCCAGGGGCACGTCTGCGTCAAGCCCCACAAGCGTCTCAGCGGTCATGTCCGCGTGGCCGGTGGCCCGGCTCGACGCCAGCGTGATGACGGGCAGCGGAACGGTCGTGAGTGCCGTGGCGTCGATCGGCAGCGGCGTGCCCGCGAGGGTGCCGGTGACCCGCAGCATCGCGAGGTCCACGGATGCGTCGCTCTGAACCACCCGGGCGACGTGGGTGTGATCGGCGCGGTCGGTGACCCGCAGGGTGTCATCGCCGCTGATGACGTGGGCGTTCGTGACGACATCACCCAGGTCGTCGAAGATCCAGCCGCTTCCCAGGGACTCCTCGGAGCCGTTCTCGAGCTCGGCTTCAATGGTGACCACGCTGGCGAGGTCGTCGAGACCGAGATCGGTCAGGGCCACCGGCGATGGGGTCGGACTGATCGCCGGTGGCAGGCGCACCGGCGCGGTGTGCGACCGGTTGATCTGGGCTGCGTTGTTTGCGATCAGGAAGCCCGCCAGTCCGACCATCAGGAGCGCGATGATGGCCGCCAGGGCGCGAGCCACGGCGCGTGGTCGGAACGTCGGCTCGGTCCCTCGATCCACGAGGAGACATTGTGGTTGTTCGGCCGAGCGGGATCACGGTCGTCGGCGGTGGCGGGGGGGCGCTCGGGAGCGCCGTCGTCAGCCGCCTTGTCGCCGCCGGCCGTCAGGTCGTGGTGCCGACGCGACATCCGGGCCGACCCCAGCCCGTGCCCGGTGTGACCGAGGTCGAGTGCGACCTCGACGATGTGGAGTCGGTCGAGGGTCTGCGCGCGGCCGTCGAGACCATGGGGCGGTGGGACGGCATCGTGAGCGCTTCCGGCGGCTACGCCGGAGGGCGCGCGCTTGAGATCGACGACGAGGCTATCGAGGATCAGATCGGGGCGAACCTCCTCGGTCCGTGGCGGCTGGCTCGTGCCGGCGCTGCCTCGATGATCGGGCACGGCGAGGGCGGACGGATCGTCATCGTGGCGTCGCGTGCGGCAGTCGACGTCGCGCGTGGGCAGGCGGCATATCAGGTGAGCAAGGCGGCGGTGCTCCGTCTCGCACAGGTCATGGCGGCGGAGTTGCAGGGACACGGGATCACGGTCAATGCCGTCCTCCCCGGCACCATGGACACACCGGGAAATCGCGAGGAGATGCCGAAGGCGAACCGCGCAACCTGGGTGAGCACGGACTCGGTTGCCGCGATCATCGAGTGGTTGCTCTCGGACGCCGCCGGCGCGGTCACGGGCGCGGCTCTCCCTGCCGGTTGACGCTCAGCCGAACGACGGCGGCTCGAACGCGCCGGACTCGCCCAGGCGGGCAATGGCGCGGGCACGGTGGGAGACACGCTCCTTGGCGTCGTCCGAAGCCTCCGCAAACGTGATGCCCAGATCCAACGAGAGAAAGGCCGGGTCGTAGCCGAATCCGTTGCTGCCACGGGGAGGGACGAGCGTGCCGAAGCACTCGCCGTGGGCGGTGACGGGCTCCGCTCGGGGCCGCGCCAGCGCGGCGACACACACGTAGCGGACGCGCCGGTCGTCCGGTGTGCTGCGATCGACCTCGGCGATCAGACCGTGCATGCGGTCCTCGTCAGTCGCATCCTCGCCCATCCAGCGCGCGGACATCGGCCCCGGCCAGCCTCGGAGCGCGTCCACCTCGATACCGCTGTCGTCGGCCAGCGCCGGCAGTCCGGTGGCCGTGCAGACCGCCGTCGCCTTGGCGAGCGCGGACTCCGTGTACCCCGGACCGGGTTCGTCGAGCACGGCGTCAAAGCCCACCTCGTCGAGTGAGGCGAGCGTCAGCGAGAAGGGCTGCAGCAGGCTTCGCAGCTCGCGGATCTTCCCGAGGTTCCGCGTCGCGAGGAGCAGCGTTGGTCCGCTCACCTGGCTGCGCTCAACACCTCTGCCTGGAGCGCGAACAGCTTGCCCAGGCCGGTCCCGGCAAGCCCGAGCAGGGAATCCAACTCCTCTCGCGAGAACGGCTCCTGCTCGGCCGAGCCCTGCAGTTCGATGAACCTGCCGTCGAGTGATCCGACGCAATTCATGTCGGTCTCCGCGGCGGAGTCCTCGAGGTAGCAGAGGTCGAGCCGCGCCTCACCGGAGACGATGCCCGCGCTCACAGCCGCCACCGGCCAGCGCAGGGGATCGGAGCGGACAACGCGCGCCTCGCGCAACCGAGCGATCGCCAGGGCCAGGGCGACGTACCCACCGGTGATCGACGCGGTGCGCGTGCCGCCGTCGGCGACGATCACGTCGCAGTCGATGAGGATGCTGCGCTCCCCGAGCGCTTCGAAGTCGACGGCCGCACGGAGGCTCCGGCCGATGAGCCGCTGGATCTCCTGGACGCGGCCGTCCACTCTCCCCTTGCGACCGTCGCGGTCGGTGCGCGTCTGCGTGCTGCGCGGCAGCATCGCGTACTCAGCGGTCACCCAGCCCCGCCCACTGCCCTTGCGGAATGGCGGGACGCGCTCCTCCACGGTGGCCGCGCAGAGGACCCGGGTGTCCCCCATGGTGATCAGTGCGCTGCCCTCGGCATAAGGGAGCGTGTGCAGTTCGATCGAGGTCGGACGGAGTTCATCGGTGGCTCGTTGATCTGGGCGCATGTCGGCCGAGTGTATCGGTCGACCCGAAGGTCAGCGCCGGAAGATGCGCTGGAGCACGATGATCGAGGCCTCATAGAGCAGCAGGAGCGGAATGGCGAGCAGCGTCGGTGTGAAGGGGTCCGCGCCTGGCGTGATCACCAAGGACACGATGATGATCCCGACGTAGGAGATCTTGCGCCAGCCCTTGAGCTTTTTCGATGAGACGAAGCCGAGCAGGCCGAGCAGCACGATCACGATCGGCATCTCGAACGTTGCTCCGAAGATGAACACGATGATCAGGAAGAACCCGATGTAGGAGTTGATGTCGGGGAAGTACACCGCGTGCCCGTTGAGGAAATTGGTCAGGAAGCTGAGCCCGATGGGCATCACGAAATACGCGAATGCCGCACCGCCTGCGAACAGCAGCAGGGCGCTCGCGATGAAGGGCCCGACGAATTTCCGCTCCTTGGGACGCAGTCCGGGAGAGACGAAGTTCCACACCTGCCAGAGCACGACCGGCAAGGAGATGATCAGGCCGACCACGGCCGAGACCTTCAACGGAACGGTGAGCCCCTCGGTGGGGCTCGTGTAGATGGCCTCGTTGTTCGGGATGATGCTGTGCGAGTGCTTCAGGACGGTCGCCAATGGGTGCAGCAGGATCCCGATGAAGAACCCGTTGAAGATGAACGCGACCGTCGTCCCGACGACCCAGGCCGCCATCACCCAGATGAGGACGCGTCGCAACTCCTCGAGGTGCTGGACGATCGTCATCCGTCGTTCGTCGTCGCCAGCCACTCCCTGCACCTTACGTGCCTCCGGTCAGCACGCGCCTGAGCGGCGCGTCAGCCAGAAACTGTGGGCTGGTGGGTCGTCGCGTCGACGGGGACGGTCACCGGCTCAGCGGGCTGTACCGGCGCTGGAGCAGGCGCGGCGACGACCTGAACGACGGGAGCCGGCTGCGCGGGGCTCGAGGTGGTTCCCATCACGGCCTCGTGAGTCTCGGACGAAGCCTTGCGAAACTCGCGGATCCCCTTGCCGATGCCCGCGCCAATGTCGGGGAGCTTGCCCGGCCCCCAGATGATCAGGATCACCACCAGCACGATGATGAGCTCAGGCAGATGTCCGCCTATGAATCCCATGTCAGCCTCCAGTTTAGCACCATTTTTGTATTGCCCCTGAGATCAGACTGAGACCGAGGTCAGGGTGCGAGCGAACGACTCGACCGTCCTGTCCACGTCCTCATCCGAGTGTGTCGTCGATAGAAACGCGGTCTCGAACTGCGATGGCGGCCAGAGGACTCCGGCGTCCAGCCACGCTGCGTGAATGCGCCCGAAGCGATCCCGGTCGGCCAGCTTCACGTCGTCGAAGTTGCGCGCCACCTCGATCCCGATGAAGGGCGTGACCATGCTGCCCGCGCGACCGACCGCGCACGCGATCCCCCCGTCGGCCGCAGCTGCGGTGAATCCCTCTTCAAGCCGCTTCCCGAGGCGCTCCATCCGCTCGTAGAGAGCGGGATTCTCACGGAGCACGTCGAGCGTCGCGATCCCGGCCGCCATCGCCGGGGGGCTGCCGGAGAGCGTGCCCGCCTGGTAGACGGGTCCTGACGGTGCGATCTGCTCCATGAGGTCGCGCCGGCCCCCGTACGCGCCGACAGGGAGGCCGCCGCCGATCACCTTGCCGAAGAGGCTGAGGTCGGGACGTACCCCGTAGAGCGCCTGGGCCCCGCCGTAGGCCACGCGAAATCCGGTCATCACTTCATCGAATACGAGCAAAGCACCCCATTTGGATGTGATCTGACGAAGTCCGTCGAGAAACCCCGGCTCTGGAGGGACGCATCCCATGTTCCCGGCGACCGGTTCCACGATCACCGCCGCGATCTGTTCGCCGTCACGCTCGAAGAGCGCCGCAACCCGCGCGAGATTGTTGTACGGGACGACGATCGTCTCCCGCACCGCGCCCGCCGGGACGCCCGGCGAGCCCGGGATCCCCAGCGTCGCGATGCCGGACCCCGCCTCGGCAAGCAGCGCGTCCGCGTGGCCGTGATAGCCGCCGGCGAACTTCACGATCCGGTCCCGGCCCGTGGCAGCACGGGCGAGCCGCACGGCAGACATCGCCGCCTCGGTGCCCGACGTGACGAAGCGCACCATCTCGACCGATTCCACGGCGGCGACGATCCGTTCCGCGAGGTCCACTTCGAGCTCCACCGTATGGCCGTAGGCGATGCCGCGCTCGAGTTGGGCGCGAACGGCGGCGAGCACCTGCGGCGGCTGATGCCCGAGGATGTGCGGTCCGTACGCGAGCACGTAGTCGATGAACTCGTTCCCGTCCGCATCGACGACATGCGCGCCCTCGCCACGCACGATGTGCGGCGGTATCCCGGGCACGGCACGATAGGCGCGGACGGGGCTGTCGACCCCGCCCGGGAGCACACGCTCCGCGCGCTCGCGCAGCGCCCGGGCGTTGCTGTCATTCATGGCGCTAGGTCTGCTCTCGCACGGTGATGGACTCCATCAGATCTCCCTGTGCGATCGCAAGCGCGACGGCCATCCCCGATTCCACCTTGCCGAACAGGTTGTAGATCGGCGTCAGCTGCGACGAATCGTCGGCGATGCAGATGAAGAACTGCGAGCCGTTGGTGTTCGCGCCACTGTTCGCCATTGCGACAGCACCTACGACGTACTGCTGATGCACCGGCTCGTCAGCGAACTGGAACCCGGGACCGCCGTCGCCGCACTGTCCCGACGGTGTCGCGGGCGGTGCCGGGACGTTGCCGATGCAGTCCGGGTCTCCACCCTGGATGACGAACTTCGCGACGACGCGGTGGAACGGAATGCCGTTGTAGAAGTGGTTGCGGATCAGGGTCACGATCACGTTGACCGTCTTCGGGGACAGATCCGGTTGCAGGCACAGGACGATGTTGCCCGCTGACGTCGCGATCGTCGCCTGGTAGAGCTTGCTGGTGTCGATCGTCATGGCCGGCTCGGCGGCGTATGTGTGGACGCTCTTCGGCGGATTGAGGGGTTGGAGGACTGGGCCGAATGTGGCCGTCGAGCAGTCCGCGAAGGGGATCGTCGCCGCCGCGGTTGGCGCGGGAGTTGGTGACGGTGTCGGGCTCGGGGTGGGCACCACTGCCGTTGGGGTCGGACTCGGGAGTGCCGGCAACGGCGAGCTCGCGCCGTTGACACCGATCGCGATCGCAACAACCGCGATCACGACGACCGCACCTGATCCCAGCAGCAGTGGAAAGCGGCGCCGGCCGCCGGACGGGTCACTCATCGATTACTCCTTGATCTCGGCGAGCCAGCCGGCGGCGGCACGCGCGTGGTACGTGATGATCATGTCGGCTCCCGCGCGGCGGATGCCCCCAAGGGCTTCGAGGACGGCGGCGCGTTCGTCGAACGCGCCTGCAGCCGATGCGTGATGGAGCATCGCAAACTCGCCACTCACGCAGTACGCGGCAAGGGGCAGGTCGGTCGCGTCGCGAACCCTCGCGACGACATCGAGGTAGGTCAGGGCCGGCTTGACCATGACCATGTCAGCGCCCTCTTCGACGTCGAGGATCGCCTCGCGAACGGCTTCGCGTTGATTGGCGGGATCCATCTGATATGAGCGCCTGTCGCCGGATTTCGGCGCGCATTCAGCGGCGTCGCGGAACGGGCCGTAGAGGACGGTCGCGAACTTCGCGCTGTAGGCGAGGATCGCCGTGTCGGTGAATCCCGATGTGTCGAGTGCCTCGCGTATCGCGGCCACCTGCCCGTCCATCATGCCGCTCGGCGCGATGATATCGGCGCCGGCGGCCGCCTGGCTCACCGCGGTTCGGGCGTACAGCTCCAGCGTGGCGTCATTGTCGACCGTGCCGTCGTCGAGCAGAAATCCACAGTGCCCGTGGTCGGTGTACTCGCAGAGGCAGCAATCGGCGATCAGCACGCAGGTGTCACCAAAGCGCTCGCGGAGCGCGCGGATCGACTGCTGGACGACACCGTCCTCGGCGAAAGCTCCGGATCCCTGCGCGTCCTTGGCAGCAGGCAGCCCGAAGAGCAGCACCCCGCCCAGGCCGAGCCGGATCGTGTCCTCCACGGTGGTGCACAGCGAATCGATGGTCTCGTGGCGCTGCCCGGGCATCGAGCCGATCGGTTGCGGAGCTTGCAGGCCCTCCCGCACGAAGGCCGGATGGATCAGCCGGCCGGCACGGATTTCCGACTCGCGGGCAAGGCGGCGCAGCGCCGGGGTGCGGCGGAGACGGCGGGGGCGTTCGAGTGGGAATCCCATGGTGCCCTTCAGCGTAGCGGCTGCGGGGCCAGACACTCGATGAGAGCATCGACGAGGCCGTCAATCGACGCGATCCTGGCCACCGCGGCCACCGCGAGCCCCGCGTGCCGGGCCTCGAGCGCTGTCTGCTCCCCCAGACAGACGATCGGCGTATCTGTCGGCACGCCTCGCGCACCCGCTGCCGCGACGAGGTTTCGCGCGGTGCTTCCGCTTGTCAGGGTGATCGCGTCGATGCCGCCTTCGAAGGCGGCGCGAAGCTGCTCCGGTGCCGACACCGGCATGACACTCCGATAGATGTGCTGCTCCGTGACCGTGGCTCCGCCGGCGCGGAGCGCTGCCGCAAATTCGCTGCGTGCGCCCTCCGCGACTGGAAACCAGACCGACGCGCCTGCGACACCGCGACCCAGCATCGCGGCGGCCAGGCCGGCCGCGTCATGGTCCCCGGCGATCAGCTCCGGCGCCCTGCCCTCGGCTGCCAGCGCTGCAGCGGTCGCCGGCCCGACGACGGCGACGAGCATGTCCGCGATGGCGTCGATTCCGGCGGCGCCAAGGACAAGCCGCACCGCGGTCGCGCTCGTGAAGGCGACCCATCGGGGCGCCGGTCCGTCACGGACCTCCGCACCAACCCGGGCAATCGCATCCGGATCTGCGACCGGAACCGTGGTGATCAGCGGGACGACCACGACTGCTGCGCCCGCGTCATGGAGGCGGTCGACGAGCCCCTGAGCCTGCTCACGAGTGCGGGTCACGAGAACCCGGCGCCCGGCGAGCGGCCTCGGCGCCTCGATCACCGCAGGCGCGCGGCGACCATCTCGCCGAGGTCCTCCGGGGCATCGAGACTCCCCGACGCCTCGGCGCGGCGGATGGCGCCGTCCACAACGAGAGCGGCGACGAGCACCAGGCGGCCGTCCTCGACCCTGGCCCACGCCCCGAGCGGCAGGAGGCAGCCTCCGCCGAGACTGATGAGCACCGCGCGCTCGGCGGTGACCGCGATCCTGGTCGTCGCATCGCCGGCGAGTGCGCACACGTCTGCGGCAGCGGAGCCGAGGACGGTCTCGAGCGCGATCGCACCCTGCGCCGGCGAGGGCACGAACTCCGTGGCATCGAGGCGTTGGGTGAACCGGCCGCCCAGCGAGAGGCGGTCAAGCCCGGCGCACGCGAGCAGGAGCGCGTCGACTTCCCCGGCGTCGAGCTTGCGCAGACGCGTGTCGACGTTGCCGCGAATCGCGACAGGGCGCACGCCGGGATACAACGCTGCGAGGAGGCCGGCGCGTCTGGCGCTACTCGTGCCGACCGTTGCGCCGTGAGGCAGCGCCTCGAGCGGATCGCCGCTCGCCGAGACCACGCCATCGCGCGCGTCCGCGCGGGCGAGATAGGCGGCGATGCACAATCCGGGAGCGAGCGCGGCAGGAAGGTCTTTGGCGCTGTGCACGGCGACGTCGGCGTGTCCCTCGAGCAGGCTGCGTTCGATGTCGGCGGTGAACCAGCCCTGGCCCTCGAGCTGATCGATGGGGGCGTCGACCCGGCGGTCGCCCTCAGTCCGGACAACCAACGTCTCGACGTCACCGTGACGGACGGCACTCAAGCACTCCACGGCGAGCGTCGCCTGGTGCAGCGCGAGTGCGCTCCCGCGAGTCGCCAGCCTCAGCGTCGACGTCTCGGCGGCCGGGGTCAACGGTCGAGCCGGAACGCCTCGCGGATCGCCAGCGCGGTCGCCGGGTCCCCTGCTTCGCGGAGGCGGGTGACCGGTCCGTGCAGGAGTTTGCGCACCATGCTTCGGGTCAGCATCTCGACGCGCTCGCGCGTCTCCTCATCAAGAGCCTTCCCGGCGCTGAAGGTCCTGGCCACCTCGCGCGCACGCAGCTCCTCGGCCCACGCCACGAGAGCGGCGATGGTCGGTCCCGCGGTGTCCCGCTGCCCGATCACGGTGACCGTCTTCTCAAGCTCGGAGTCGATGATCTGCTCGGCGGCCGGAATGGTCAAGCGCCGCTCGTCGAGCCGCGCTTCGACCCGCCGTCCGAGATCGTCGATATCGAAGAGCGCGACGCCCGGCACCGCTGCCGCGGCGGCATCGACGTCCCGGGGCACCGCCATGTCGACGATGCAGAGCGACCGCCCCTCACGGTGACGCTGGAGCGTCTCGATCGTGGCGGCGTCGAGCACCGTGGTCGCGCTGTCAGTCGAGGCAATGATCACGTCGACGTCAGCCGCCAGGTCCTCGAGCGCAGAGAGCGCAACGCGTTCCGCCCCGACAGCCCGCGCCAGCCGGCGGCTGGACTCGCCGCGCGAGGTCGTCATGATGCGCGCACCTTCGTCCCGCAACCGGTCCGCGGCCAGCCGGCTCATCTTGCCGGCACCGACGAGGAGGACGCCCTTGCCCTCGAGATCGCCGCACGACTCGCGTGCGCACTCGACTGCGATCTCGCTCAGGCTCGCCGCGCCCCTGCCGAGCAGCGTGTCCGTACGCACCCGCTTTGCGGTCGAGATGGCGCGCCGCATCACGTAGTCGAGCCGCGCGTCGACGGTTCCCGCATCCGTGGCGACGCGATGCGCGGCCTTGAACTGCCCAAGCACCTGCGCCTCACCGATCACCATGCTCTCGAGCCCGCTCGCCACCCGGAACATATGGAGTGCAGCCTCCCGGTCTTCGAGCGTGACCATGTGCCGCTCGATCTCGCGTGCGCCGCCCGGATCGAGATAGCGCGCGAGACGGGGCGTCACCTCGGCGCTGAGATTGTCGGGACAGACCATGTAGAAATCGGTGCGATTGCACGTCGAGAGCACCGCCGCGCCGTGGAGGCCGGCGTGGCCCACCAGGTATCGCAGCGTGGTTGCCGCACGCGCCGCTGGGATGGCCGCTGCCTCCCGCACAGCCAGTGGAGCGGTGCGAAAGCTCATCCCGGCGGCTACCAGTCGCATCACGAGCGAGTATAGGTTGGAGGTGGGTGTCCACCGGTTCCCCTGTCCCGGCGTTCTAGGATGGGGGTCTATGGAAACTCGCCGGCGATATGGTCGCCGCCGAGGGAGGGTCCCCACGGGCGACAAATTTCTTTCGCGACTCGGTCCGGCGGGAGCCGAGCCCTTTGCGACGCCCGACGACGCCCTGGATTCCTGGTCAGCGGAGCGGCCGTCTCCGGACACCGCGATCGAGTCGCTGCATTTCGTCGCGCTCGATTGCGAGACAACCGGACAATCGCCGCACCACCTCGTCGAACTGGGCGCTGTCGCGTTCACGATGCGTGAGCACCTGATGAGCTTCGAGACCCTGGTGCACAGCAACGATCGAATCAATCCGTATGCCCGCCGAATTCACGGCATCGACGCGGCGGCGCTCAACGGTGCACCCCCGGTGTCGCTCGTCGTCGAGCGGTTTCAACGTTTCGCCACGGGCGCCGTGCTGGTGGAGCACAGCGCCGATGCCTTCGACACCCGGCTCATCGGCCGCGCAATCGGCTCCAGCCTCGATGCCGACAACGTCGACACGACCCGATTGGCGGCAAAGCTGTTCGATCTCAAGGACACCATCGGTCTGGAGCGGTTGTGCCGCGAGCTGGGCGTCGTGCACCGCAAACCGCACCACGCGCTCGCGGACGCGGAAGCGACCGCGGCCTGCTTTGTGGAACTCGTGCGGCGCGGGAGCGAACGCTTCAACTGGCGCACGCTCGGGGATCTGCTCGTGGCGGGCAAGCCGCCCGTCTTTGCCGCGGACACCGGTGTCGCACCACCGGGCGGAACCCCGAAGACGGTCAGTTCGTCCCCCCGGACGCGCCGGCGGCGTTGACAGTACGCCCAGCGCTGCATACCATCCACTCGAACCAACCACACACATACCGGTCCGCGCGTCGGCGACCCGGTGCTCCATCCAGGTTCATCTCGAGGTCACAGCGATGCCCACCCACATCAATCGGGCGGAGGCGCTCGCTGCCGCGTCGGCTGCTCTCGGCGTCCTCGTCGCGTTCCTCCCGTGGTACGGCTACATCTCGGGTCATTCGCACATAACCGTCAACGCGTTTCGCGCATCGCTGCTCGGGGACATCTTCTTCGTCGCGATTGCGGCCGTCGTCCTGCTCCTCCTGATCGGCAGAGGTTTCGTCGACGATGTGGTCACGCCGTACATTCCCGAAAGCACTGCCCATGCCCTCGCCGCGGCACTCGCAATGGGGAGTGTCCTCATTCAAATGATCCTGGCAAAGGCGACGGGCAACTCATTCGGCGTCGGGATCTTCCTGGCGCTGATTGCCGCCGCCGGACTCTGCACCGCTGCCGTATTCAGGCGGTTGCATCCGGATCGTCGTCGGATCGTTCGTGAAAGCGTCTCCCACGAGGGCCTGATTACTCCATAATCCACCGATCCGCGCTCGGGGACGTGGCGCCCCGATCCACGTTGATGCCACACACAGCAACTCATTCATGCTGGGAGGAACAGCCGAACCCATGGCCAACATCCTGACTGACCCGCCCTTTGCGGCAGACCCGCCGGTCAAGCTGAACATACCCGCGAAGACACTGGGCCTGGTGCTGCTCATCCTCGGAGCCATCGGCATCATTTTCGGAGTCCTCGGACTCACCGCCACGTTCGGTGCTTGCACCCTCGGAGGCTGCGGGTTCCCAATCCTGTGGCTCCTGGGCGCGATCATCGGACTCGCCGGCGTCTGCGTTGGTACCTATGGCGCCTACCAGATGTATCAACTCAACCGTGATGGCAAGCGCCTGGTCATTTACGGTCTGGCGCTCGGATTCATCGGCGGAGTCGTGAGCACCATCGGAACGATCATCTTTTACGCCGGCTATGCGATCCTCGGGGTCGGGTATGGCGGAGCAATCGTCGGTCTGATCATCGACGTGATCGTCTACGCGATCGTCTGGTATGTGGTGATCATCAGCCGGTTCCCGGGCGAGACGCCGCTGGTCGCGGCCGGACCGACCGGTGGGTACGGCAATCCTCCCGGCGGCTACAATCCGCCGCCTCCTCCACCTCCGGGCGCCTGAGCCCGAATCGAGGACGCACCGGGATCCGATCAGTTCGAGATGGCTGACGCACCTGACGCACCGCAGCCGCCCGGCTGGGGCGCGCCCCAGCCTGATACGCCTGCGCCGGGAGCCGGGGTCCCACCCCAGCAGGGGTATGCGCCACCGCAGGGGTATGCACCGCAGCAGGGATATCCGCCACAGGGCGCGCCCTACGGCTACAACCAGCACCCACAGGCGTACGCCGTTGCACCGCCGGGCAATGGGCTCGGGATCGCCGGCGGGGTCTGCGGCATCGTTGCGGTGGTGCTCTGCTGGATCCCGTTCGTCGACTACCTCAGCATCGTCCTCGGCGCTCTGGCGATCATTTTCGGAGCGCTCGGCATCCGCCACGCGAATGAACACGGCGGCGGTGGCAAGGGCATGGCGCTCACCGGGGTCATCACCGGCATCGTTGCGCTGGTGATCTCGGTGCTCTTCCTCGCGGTCGTCTACGCGGCGGTGACTTCGATTCAGGCCAGCATCGCAATCCCCGGGAACTGAGCCTCGGAGGTCTCGGCAACGCCACGAGCCGGCGTCAGACGCTGAATTCGGCCAGGACCGGGTAATGATCCGACGCAACTGCGGCGTCCGGATCCGGCCACGTTCTGCCGCCGACGACATCCGCGCCGGTGACAAGTGGGGCGAGATCGGGGGTCGCGAAGATGTAGTCGACCCGCGCCGACAGTTGCCAGGTGGCGCACGTGAGCCCGCGAGCTCGTGGATGGATCCGCCGGTAGGAGTCGACGTATCCCTCGGTGAGCAGGCGCTCGACGGTCCAGCGTTCGATCAGGCGTCCGAGGAGACGGTCCATCGCGCGCGACACGGGCAGGCCGACAGTGAGCGGCGACACCACGCGCGGCAGGACCGGGATGCCGCCGAGCAACCGCGGGTCCACGCCGGCTCGCCGCCATCGGTCCGCGAGACCGTCGGCGGAGCCCGTCTCGTTGGGGACCAGGGGCTCGACGATGCCGTTGGGCCCAGCCACAAGGAGTCCAGCCCGGCGGAGATCGTTCATTCTCCGAAAGAACGAGGTGGCGAGAATATCGTCGCCCGGGGAGAGCGCATTGAAGTCGCCGATCAGCACGTGCGGGAGATGCGGTTCATCGGCGATGTCGGTCAGCACCGCGCCGATCTCGCGGATGCGCCGCGCCTCTCCCTTGTTGCGATCCCCAAAGCGCGCCGCGAGGTGGAGGCAGTGGACGCCGAGGAGCGGGACCTCCGCGCCGCCGGTCTCGATATCGCAGTGCAGATGTGAGCGCAGCATTCGCCCGTGGTGTCGACGGTTGCGCCACGCATGCACCGGCAGGCGCGTGAGGATCGCCGTGTGCATCGGAGAATCCGGATCGCTCGGCTCGCCGAGGAACATCTCCATCCCGAGGTCGCCGGCGAGCTCGCGGATCCGATCAATCTCGCGAACCTCCTGAAGCGCCACGACGTCCGCGTCGATCCGCCGCAGCACGTTGCGGATCAGGTCGCGGCGAGTCTCGCCGCCGAGCAGGATGTTGTAGGTGGCGACGCGAATCCTGCGTGGCGTGGTTTTTCTGGCTCGCGACATCGACCGAACTTACAATGCCACGGTGCAGCCACAGCGCGACGCACACCTCACCGAGCTCGTCTTCCTCGACCACGGTCCGATCGCGCTGCGCTCCGTCGCGGTGGTGATCGCCGCGGCCGCGTGCGGCGTCGCCGGCACCCTGCTCGTGCGCCTGCACCAGTCGCTGGCAGGACAGCTCGCCATGCATGTGGCGCTCAACCCACTGCAGACAGTCATCGCGACAGGGTCAAGCACGCGCACGCTCTGGCCCGGCTGGGTCGCCGCGGTGTGCTTCGGGGCGGCGGTCCTGCGTCTGCGGCACGGCGCCACGGAGCCGCCCCCGGGACGAACCGCCGTGGAGCATCAGACGCTGGGCCAGCTGCGCGCCGGCTTACGCCGCGAGTATCGAATCGTCCGAAGCGCACTCGTGGTCGTGCTGCTCTTCGCCGCCGTCGACGCCGCGCGGGCGATCGCCAGCCTCAGTGCGGCGCAGTCGGGCGACAAGGAGATCGCTGCCACGATGCCGGCGACGCTGGCCGAGGCCTTCGGCTACGTCCTCGCCGCGCTCGTTCTCGCGATATGGGCTCGGGCCTTCGGAACCGAGGTGCGCCGGCTCGGAGCGCTCTGACCCGCCGGACCGATCGACCAGGGTCAGATCCGCCGCTCGACCACGTAATCGCAGACGCGCTCGAGCGTCTCGCGAGCGGACGACTGAGGAAATCCCTGCAACTCAGTGGAGGCCTCCCGCGCGAACTCCTGTGCACTGCGCTCAGCCTCGGCGATCGCGTTCGAGCCCCGGACCAGGCTGACCACGGTGTCGAAGTCGTTCTCGTTGAGGTCATTCCTGGCCAGAATGTCTCGGAGGCGGGCTCCCACCTCGCGGTCGTTCAGCGCGAGCATCAACGGCAGGGTCACCGTCCCCTGGCGCAGGTCGGCCCCAACCGGCTTGCCGACCTCCGCGCTGGTTGCGACGTAGTCCAGGACGTCGTCGGCGATCTGGAATGCCATGCCGAGGCTGTGCCCGTAGCGGCGCAGGCTTTCGACCGAGTCGGCGTCCAGCCCGGCGATCAAGCCACCGCCGTAGCAGCTGGTGCTGACGAGCGTCGCAGTCTTGCGTCCGATCTTGCGGTGATAGTCCGCCAGCGACTGGTCGTACTCGTTGCGGCTGGTCATCTGGAGCAGCTCACCCATGCAGATGGTCATGACCGCATGGCTGATCGCGGAGTCGATCGCCGGCATGCCGATCTCCGCCAGCAGGTACGCCCCTTTGGCGAAGTAGTAGTCGCCGATGATCACGGCCGGGTCTGGCCCCAGGGCCTCGTGAATGGTCCGGATCCCTCGCCGCGTCGGCGCCTTGTCAATGAGGTCGTCGTGGACCAGCGTCGCCGTGTGGATGAACTCGATGCCCATCGCCAGGTTGAAAACGTCGTCGGTGTCGGCGTTCCCCAGTCGCGCGGCCAGGATGACCAGGGCTGGGCGAAGGCGTTTGCCACCCGCCTTGACGATGTGCGACATCGCACTTGCCATCGGCCCGAGATCGGACGCGATCTCAGCGTCGAGGCGACGCTCAAATTCGACCAGTTCCGTGGAGATCGGCTCCAGGAGCTCCTCGGCGGCGATGCTCACGACCCCGCCGCCACCCGGATCGTCCACGTCGCGGGTTGCAGCAGCACTGGAGTCGGGAGCGGCTCGTTGAAGAGACGGGCAGCGCTGGCCTGGAACCGCGCAGGGTCCGCCGTCACCACGATCTCCGTGCGCCGTGCCGGCGCGGTCGACGCGGATGCCGCCGGGTCACCAGCCCCAATTCGGTTGACGTCGACGATCCGGCTGACGCGTGCTGCGGTCGTATCCGCGCTGTCGACGACGCGCAACCGGTGCGATCCGATCAAACGGCGGAGCGCAGGGCGGAGCAACGGGTAGTGCGTGCACCCGAGGACGAGGGTGTCGGCGCGCCAGTCGACGATGCGCTCGAGCACCGGCCGGAGTGCTTCGTCCGCACGCGGTGTGTCGGCGTCGCCGTCCTCGACGATCGCAACGAGGTCGGCCGCCACCTCGCTGAGCACGGCGATCCCGGGGTTGGCTTCCCTGATCGCGTGGACGTACTCGCCGCTCGCACGGGTTCCTTCGGTGCTGAGCACCGCGACCCGTGCGTTCCGAGTCGCTGCTGCCGCAGCCTGCGCTCCCGGCGCGATCACGCCGACGACCGGGATGTCGAAGCGCTCGCGTGCGACGTGCAGGGCCGCCGCGGTGGCCGTGTTGCACGCAATCACGACGAGCTTGGTGTCCATGCCCGCGAGCATGCCGATGATGTCCAGGGCGAGACCGCGCACCTGCGCTTGCGCGCGCGGACCGTAGGGAAAATGCTCCAGGTCGGCCACATAGATCAGTCCTTCGGCCGGCATTTGACGGCGAATCTCGCGCAGCACGGTCAGGCCGCCGACACCGGAGTCGAACACGCCGATCGGGCGCGAGTCGCTCATTCGTTCCGCAGGATAGCAGGGGTGCCGGTCACGCCCGGCCTGAGAGGGTGAGGCCCATCAGGAGCAGGTCACGGTCGCCGCCCGGCATGCGCACCTCGCCGCGGAGGAGACCCTCGTCCTGGAAGCCGAGTGACCGATACAGGCCGATCGCGCGGTGATTGTCGGGAAAGACGCGGAGCGCCAGCTTGGCGAGCCCCACGGCGCGCCCCCACTCGATCGCCATCTCCATCATCGACCGGCCGAGTCCGGCGCCGCGCTGCGTGTTGCTGACAAGGATGGCAATTTCGCCGACATGCGCGTAATGGCGCCCTGCGCGTCGCTGCACCATCACGTGGCCGGCCGGCGCGCCGTCGACCTCGAGCGTCAGCGTGAGCCCGCCCTCGAGGACGATGGACACGAGCCGGACGCTCTGCTCGATGGTGTCGGGCTCACCCGGGACAGCCGCGATGAGCTCACCCTCCCCCGCCACGGCCTCGATGAGGGCGGCGAGCCCGGGCGCGTCATCGTCCTGGGAGGGACGGATCACATAAGGATGTCCCGCCGGCGTGGTCCCTTCGAGACGAAGCACCGGCCGGGAGCCGGTCATACCGCGACGGACAGGCCGGGGTCGTCGCGCATCGTCGTCGCGCGGTCCGCGATCCGCCGGGCGATGCCGCTGGCGCTCATCACGTTCATGTGGCCATGCGGATACGTCCATAGGTCCGTCTGCCACGTGTCGGCGAGGTGTGTGACCGGGTCCGGGCCGACGACGAGGTCCTGCATGGCCCGTACCAGCGTGATCCGGCTCCCCGGCGTCCGCGGCGTCAGGTTGCGCGCGACGAGGGGGGCGAGAGTCGACTGGAGAAAACGACCCGCGCTCGCGCGGTCCGGGCCCCAGGAGATGGTGTGGTCCCCGATCATGCCGAGGTGACGGAGTGACGGCGTGGGCGGCTGCTGCGACAGCGTGGCGGCCGGATCGCAGAACGGCGCCACGGCGATGACGCGGTCGAGTTCGAGCTCCGCGGCCAGCAGGGTGGCGATGAGGCCGCCGAGACTGACGCCCACGACACTGACGTACGGGCTCACCTCAGCACGAGCCCAGGCGATGACTGCAGCGGCGTCCTCGACGGTCTGACGCACGACGTCGCGGATGTGCGCCGGGTCGAGGCTGAAATATCCGTCGCCACTCCGCTGATGCGGCAGTGTCCGCCGCAGGTGGTACGGCAGATCCAGCCGGGCGGTGTGGGCGCCTCGCATGCGCATCTGCCGGGCGAGCCAGCGGTCGTACGTCGTCTGGGGGACCGCGTAGCCGTGGAGGATCAGCACGAAGGGAGCGGGTCCCGGCTCGCGCCGGATGTGAGCCGTCGCGACAAGGTGGCGGCTGCCCCAGTGGTGTCCCGGCCCCGAACTGTCACCCTCCAGCTCGAGCTCGCGCCACCTCGGTCCGCCCAGTGACTCCCATTCGCGGTTGATGCGGATCGCGCGCGGATCGTGGACGCGGCTGTGCTTCCAGAAGTCGGCGGGGTCCGCAGGGGCGCGATCGATCGAATCCGGACGGGTGATGCCGACTGCCGTCAGCCGTACGTGCACCATCCGATCCAGGATCAGCGAAACTGTCCCGATGAGCCGGTCGTGGGAAGCGTCGGAACTCATGGCAGGAACCCTCTCCCGATGCATAGAACATCATCGAACGTGCCGGTACCTGAATCATCGCCCCCGCGCCGCGGAGTCGGCGACCCTCTCTCTCAATCATGCCCTGAACGGGCACTTTCGTAACTCCGGGGCGTAGAACATCATCGAACGTGGCCGTTCCCGAATCACCGCCTCCGCTTCGCGTGGTTGGCGGCCCAGCTCGCCCGAACGACTGGGAATCCGTCTACCAGGAGCATGTCGCTCCTCTCTATCGGTATGTCTACTCGCGGACCGGCAATACCGCTGACGCCGAGGACGTGACCTCGACCGCCTTCCTTCGCGCATTGCCCCGGCTCCGCTCCGACGTCTCGGCTGCGGAGATCCGCGCCTACCTGCGGACGACGGCGCGAAGCGTGCTCGCCGATGTCTGGCGCCAGCGCCACGGGACCGTCCTCATGGAATTCGACGACCAACGCGACGCCACCCAGCCTCCCGAGCGCGAGCAGGACGTGGACGTGAGCCCGATTCTCGAAGGGCTCCCGGCCAACTACCGCAGCGTGCTCGAGTTCCGGTTCCTTCGCGGTTACTCGATACGAGAGACCGCCGCGGCGATGGGCGTGAGCGTTGCCAACGCCAAGGTGCTGCAGTTGCGCGCCCTGCGCCGCGCAGCTGCCACGGGAGTTCGTGATGTCGAAGGCTGATCGCCGCCTCGCCCGCTTCATCAGAGCGCTGATTGCCAACCGGCGTCCTCCGCGCGCACCGGCGGGCGACGACTTCGCGGCGATGCAGGTCGCCACCCGGCTTCGCGCGGCGCATCCCGGTGGGTCGACCCCCTCGCCGGCATTTGTCGACAACCTCGCGCGCCAGCTGCGCGAGGCTTCGGATCACGAGCCGGGATGGACCGAGGCGGGCATTCGCCGCCGGCGTTTTCTCGCCGGCGGTCTGGCCACAGTCGCGGCGTCCGTGGCTGCCGGGATCGGCGCGGAGCGCCTCCGAGAGGTGCTGACCGAGCCGGCCAGCGGCGCGGGCACCATCCAGCCGTACATCAGCACCTGGGTTGCGGTCGCGACCCTGGACGACGTCAAGCCGGGGAGGATCAAGCAGTTCTCCGCGGGCGGTCTGCAGGGGGTGGTCTTCACGCTCGACGGCGAGATCCGGGCTCTGAGCGCGGTCTGCACGCACCAGGGCTGCACGCTCGTGCCCGAGCCGGCACAGAGCAAGCTCTTCTGCCCGTGCCATCCCATGAGCTTCAACCTCACGGGGGACGCCAATGCCGGCGACTATCGCCTGAACCCTCTCCCGGCGATCCAGACGCGCGTCAATGCTGGCAGCGTCGAGGTGCTCGTCCCCGCCTGGACCTGAGACGCGGCAGTGATCCGGCACGCGGAGCCGTCCGTACCAAGCGGTGACAGGGCGGTGACAAGACGGCCAACCGGATCGCCAACGACCGCTCCAGTAGAGGTGTACACATGGCCAACGTGACACGGCGGACGTTTCTGTCCACGACCGTGGGGGCAGCGGGCGGGGTCGCGGCGATGGGCCTGATCGCAGGGCCGAGCACCCTCGTCGAGGCGGCGCAGAACGTCGCTGACGCGAGTGACGGTCCGATGTCGAGCGAGCCCATGACCGCGTACGTTCGCGATGCGGCAACCGGCGAGATCGCCGTGATGGTCGGCCATCGCGAGGTCGTGACCAAGGACCCGCAGCTCATCCGGCGTCTCCAGCGCGTCACGCGCTGAACCGCCAACCACAACAGCATCCACAACCTCACGAGGGGTACACATGTCTTCGCATCGTGAAGCGCCGGGAATCTCGAAGGACCCGGTTGCAGACAGCACTGACCTGTACGCGTTCACCAGTCCGGATCACCCAGACACGGTGACGCTGATCGCCAACTACATCCCGCTCGAGGGACCGGACGGCGGGCCGAACTTCTACAGCTTCGGGGATGACGTCCTCTACGAGATCACCGTCACCAACGGTGGCAGCGTGGCGGACGCGATCACCTACCAGTTCGCATTCACCACCGAGTACACCGACCCGAACACGTTCCTCTACAACACCGGCCCGATCAGCAGCCTGACGAGCGCGAGCTGGAACGTCCGCCAGTTCTACTCGGTGACGCGGATCAAGGGCGGCAAGGCCGAGGTGCTCGCCACCAAGCTCGCCTGCCCGCCGGTCAACGTCGGCGTCCGTTCGACGCCGAACTACGCAGCACTCGCCCGGGCCGCGGTGCATCCGCTCGATGGTGGCTGGGTCTTCGCGGGCCAGCGCCGTGAGGGCTTCTACGTCGACCTCGGATCGATCTTCGATCTCGGTGCGCTGCGCCCGTTCCAGGAGGCGCATCTGATTCCGCTTCCCGCGGTCGGCGGCATCGACTCGACCAAGCACCTCAACGTCCACACCATCGCGATTCAGGTTCCGAAGACGAGCCTCACCAAGGGCGGCGAGCTGCCCACCGACCCGACCAGCGCGGACTCGGTCATCGGCGTGTACACCACGGCCAGCCGGCGCAAGTCGACCGTGCTCGACAGCGGCGGTCGCACCACCGATGTCGGTCCGTGGGTTCAGGTCTCGCGCCTGGGCATGCCGCTCATCAACGAGGTCGTCATCCCGATCGGGACGAAGGACTTCTGGAACTCGACCGAGCCCAAGAACGACGCCCAGTTCGTCGCGAACTATGCGCACCCTGAGCTCGCCGGGCTCCTCCCCGTCCTCTACCCGGGCGTCTTCCCGAACCTCGCCGCCTACACGGCAGCTCGTGTCGACCTCGAGGCGATCCTGCTGACGGGCATCCCGTCCGGGATCATCCCGGGCTTCCAGAACTCGACCGGGTCGACCCCGGCCGACCTGCTCCGCCTGAACATGGCGATCCCCCCGGCGTCGTCTCCAAACCTCAACGGCATCCTGGGAGGGGACCTGGCGGGCTTCCCGAACGGGCGTCGCGTGTTCGACGACGTCGCCACCATCGAGATTCGCGCCATCGCCGGCGTGACCATCCCGCTTGTCGACCCCAGCTTCACGCCTGACGGCGCCGCCGGCGCGGTCAGTGACTTCTCCGCCGCCCAGTTCAGCAGTGGCGCGGTGCCCGGCAACGGCCGCTACATCGACCACTTCCCCTACCTGGGCACGCCGCTCAACGGATTCGACAACCCGAGTTGACCGAGATCGAGCCCGCCGGTCCCGCTCCAAGCGGGCCGGCGGTCCTCGACATCGGTGGGGGGACAGGAGCGCTGCTGGTCATCGTGCCGGCAGCGCTCCTCCACACCGAGCCCGAGGTCAGCCCCGAGGAGCAGCCCGACGCGCGCACCCACACCGGCGTGCACGAGCGCTTCCTCCACGGCGAATCGCTCCTGGTGGCGCTTTTCCCCTCGCTCAGCTCCGGTCACTGGACGCTGTGGGGTGAAGGTCCCTGCGCCACCATGACCATCGAGATCCGGGACGGCCGTGTCACCGAGGTCGACTGGCGCTGACGATCGCTTGACGGTCCCACTGGTTTGCGTCTAACGTTGCGCTGATTCTACAGGCGTTCAGTAGGATTCCTTGCAACCATGGGGCGTTCCTGGAGGGACCTGGTCGATGGGTACGAGCTTGGTCGACGTCGCTTCGGATCGGGTCGCAGCCCTCACAGCGCGTGAGGAGGAGACGTTCCGCTCCAAGCGTGCGCGCTCACGCGAGCTCTGGGAGGAGGCCAAGAAAGTCATTCCTCGCGGCGTGCCGAGCTCATTCCAGGACACGCCGCCGCAGCCGGTCTTCATCGACTACGGCAAGGGCAGCCGTGTCTGGGACGTCGACGGCAACGAGTACGTCGATTTCCACAACGGCTTCGGCGTCATGGTCGTCGGGCACGCGCACCCCGCGATCGTTGCGGCCGTGGAGGCGCAGATGCACCGTGGCTCGCACTTCGCGCAACCGGTCGCGGAGAACATCGTCGTCGCCACCGAGCTCGCGCGCCGGTTCCAGCAGCCGCAGTGGCGATTCACCAACAGCGGCACGGAGTCGACGCTGGACGCGATCCGTCTGGCGCGCGGCTTCACCGGTCGCGAGCGGATCATCAAGATCGAGGCCTCGTATCACGGTCATCACGATTCGGTGCTCGTCTCGGTCGAGCCGCCGGTCGACCTGATCGGACCGGTTGCCTCGCCGAATTCCGTGCCCATGACGGGCGGGATCCCGGCATCGACGGTCGAGTTGACGACCGTGGTCGGGTTCAACGACCTGGAGGCTCTGGAGCACGCATTCGTCACGCATCCCGGCCAGGTGGCCGGCGTGATCGTCGAGCCCGCAATGATGAATATCGGGTTCGTGCTTCCCGAGCCGGGCTATCTGGCAGGTGTCGTCGAGATCGCCCACCGCCACGGCGCTGTGGTGATCTTCGACGAGGTCAAGACCGGCGTCACGATCGCCCCCGGCGGGGCCACGGAGCGCTTCGGCGTCGTGCCCGACATCGTCTGCCTCGCCAAGGCGATCGGCGGCGGACTCCCCTGCGGCGCGGTCGGTGGCCGGGCGGACATCATGGCCACGATCAGCGACGGCAAGGTCGCGCAGCTCGGCACCTTCAACGGCAACCCGCTCACCACCGCGGCATCGCGCGCCACGCTCACCGAAGTGCTGACGGGCCAGGCGTATGCCCACCTCGACGCGCTCACCGAGGAGCTGAGTGGCGGCCTTCGCGAGGTGATGGCCGAGTACGCGCTCCCCTTCCACGTGGTGTCGATGGGAGCGCGCGGATGCGTCACCTACCGTGACCAGCCCGTCCGCAACTATCGCGACTACGCGGCCATGGACAAGTCGCTTGCCTACATCTCGTGGCTCTATCAGACGAATCGAGGCGTGCTGATGGCGCCCGGCGCCGAGGAGAACTGGACGCTGTCGGTGCAGCATTCGTCCGAGGACGTCAGGCGATACGTCTCCAACTTCCGTGAGCTGGCGCGAGACCTCAAAGCATGAGCACGGTCGCGGTGCGCACCCTGCGTAATTTCGTCGACGGCGACTACCGCGACGCCGGCTCCGATGCATTCACGCCCCTCATCAACCCGGCCACGGGCGAGGAGTTCGCCCGCTCCCCGGTCTCCAGCCCTGCCGACGTGGACGCGGCGCTGCAGGCCGCCCAGCGTGCGTTCGGCGGGTGGCGGGATACCACGCCACGGGAGCGGAGCCTCGCGCTCCTGCGCATTGCCGATGCTTTCGAGAAGCGCTCCGAGGAATTCGTGGCACTCGAGTGCGAGAACACCGGCAAGCCGATCTCGCTGACGCGCAGCGAGGAGATCCCTCAGCTCATCGACCCGGTTCGGTTCTTCGCCGGGTGCGCGAGGATTCTCGAAGGTCGCAGCGCCGGCGAGTACATGACGGGGCACACGTCGATGATCCGTCGCGAGCCGGTCGGCGTCTGCGCCCAGGTCACCCCCTGGAACTACCCGATGCTGATGGCGATCTGGAAGTGGGCGCCCGCGATCGCCGCCGGCAACACGGTCGTGCTGAAGCCGTCGGACACCACCCCGGTGACCACGCTGCTCATGGCCGAGATCATGGCCGAGCACCTGCCCCCGGGCGTCTTCAACGTTGTGTGCGGCGACCCCAGCACGGGCGCCTCCCTGGTGACCCACCGGATCCCGGCGATGGCGTCCATCACCGGCAGCGTGCGCGCCGGGATGGAAGTCGCGCGCGCGGCGGCCGGCGACCTCAAGCGCGTCCACCTCGAGCTCGGTGGCAAGGCGCCGGTCATCGTGTTCGACGATTCCGACATCGCATCCACGGCGGAGGCGGTCGCGATGGCCGGATATTTCAACGCCGGTCAGGACTGCACTGCGGCGACCCGCGTGCTTGCCGCGTCGTCGATTCACGACGATCTGGTCGCCGCGCTCGCTGAGCAGGCTGCGGCGAACAAGACGGGCGCTCCTGACGATGAGGATGCGGCGTTCGGCCCGCTCAACAACGCACGGCAGTTCGACCGCGTTCGCGACCTGGTCGCCGGCGCGCCGACCCATGCCGAAGTCGTCGCCGGCGGTCATCGGGTTGGAGGCCGCGGCTACTTCCACGAGGCGACCGTCATCGCCGGTCTCCGCCAGGACGACGACCTCATCCAGCGAGAGATCTTCGGCCCGGTGATCACCGTGCAGCGCTTCGACGATGAGGCGACGGCGCTCGAATGGGCCAATGGTGTCGAGTACGGGCTTTCCGCGAGCGTCTGGACGCGCGATCACGGCCGCGCGATGCGCATGGCCCGGGCGCTCGACTTCGGCTGCGTCTGGATCAACACGCACATACCGCTGATATCGGAGATGCCGCATGGGGGCTACAAGCATTCGGGGTATGGCAAGGATCTTTCCATGTACGGGTTCGAGGACTACACGCGTATCAAGCACGTGATGAGCAACATCGAGGCCTGACAACTCAGGCTCGAGTCAGGAGGTAGACACGGTGAGGAGGAAGACATGGCGACGTTAGCGGAGCCGATCGTGCATGGGCACGCGGTGGAGTCGGACCTTAAGACGGACACGCTCACGCTGTTCGACACCACGGTCATCGCCACATCGAGCGTTGCTCCGGCCTACACCCTCGCCGCAACGGCGGCGTTCCTCGTCGCGGCGGTTGGGCTCGCAGCGCCTGCCGCGATCCTCGTGGGTTTCGTCCCGGTGCTCTGCATCGCAATCGCGTACTACTACCTCAACCGGCAGGACCCGAACTGCGGTGCATCGTATTCGTGGGTGAGCCGGACGCTCAACCCCTACATCGGTTGGGTCTCAGGCTGGATCCAGCTCGCTGCCAACGTGCTCTTCTGCGCGGCCGCTCCGTTGATCGCCGGCGCGTACACGCTGCAGCTCTTCAACAGTTGGGGATGGATCAGCTCCAGTGCGGCGAACGACAACCGCCTGATCGCCGTCGTCGGCGTCCTCTGGCTGCTGCTCGTGACATTCATGGTGGCGCGCGGCATTCGAGTGACCGCGAACTTCCAGTGGATCCTCGTGTTCATCGAGTACCTCATCGTGCTGGCCTTCGCGATCTGGGCGATCGGCAAGATCGTCGGCGGACAGCCTGCGGCCAACCCGGTCTCGCTCAATTGGTTCAACCCGCTGCAGTTGCACGATCTGAACGGTCTCGCAACCGGGTCGGCGCTGGCCGTGTTCTTCTTCTGGGGCTGGGACACCGCTGCCAACGTCAACGAGGAGTCGAAGGATGCGAACGAATCGCCGGGCCTGGCCGGCATCTTCAGCATGTTCATCCTTCTCTTCATCTTCCTGCTGGCAGCCAGCGCGATTCAGGCGCTCCTCTCCCTGAACGCGATCAACGACCCCAACAACCAGAACGACATCCTCTACTTCTTTGCCCAGCGGATCTCGGGAACGCCCGTCGCGTACCTCATGGTGCTCGCCGTGCTCTCCTCGACGGTTGCGACCACACAGACCACCTTGCTGCCGTCAAGCCGGCTCACGTACTCGATGTCTCGTGACGGCGTGTTCCCAAAGGCGTTCGGGACGATCCACAAGAGCTGGAAGACTCCGTGGGTCGGGACCATCATTTCGTCTGTCCTCGCGATCATTGTCATCGCGCTCCAGACGACGATCGACAGTGTGGGGAGTGTCTTTGCAAACCTCATCCTCGATATCGGCGTCCTCGTTGCGCTCTACTACGGGATCACGGGAATCGCGTGCGCATGGGCGTTCCGGAAAGTGCTGCTCACGAGTGTCAGCCGGTTCTTCTTTGCCGGGGTGCTGCCTCTGCTCGGGGGTCTCTACCTACTCGTGATCGGCTATGCGTTGATCGTCCCGACGTCGTTGCCACTCGGCCAGTCTCCGGACTGGGGAACGAGCCTGCCGATCATGATCACCATCCTCCTTGGTGTGCCCCTGGTCATCATCGCGGCCATGACCGCCCGCTCGGGATTCTTCCATGAGAAGACGGTGTCGTATGTCCTGGTGAATGGGGTGCTCGTCTCGGCGCTGGCCGGCGGTGGGACCATGGAACTCACCGGTGGATCGAACGCCGGACCCCCGCCGGCTGCTCCCGGCGCGACCGCGGACAGCGCGCCTCAGAGCCGATCGAGTAACGAGTAGTACAGACCGACGAGTGGGAGAAACCAGGGGTGCCCCCGGTACAGCGGGATCCGCGGAAAGCGGAGATCCGCAAACGCCGGTTGGGCACCTCTGGCGATCCACTCGCCGGCGAGCGTTCCCATCCAGCTGCCGAGCGCGACGCCACTGCCGCAGTAGCCCATCGCGTAGGTGACGCCCTCGGACCGCGTGAGGTGGGGCAGCTGGTCGAACGTGAAGCCCACGTTGCCCGTCCACGCGTGGCTGATGCGCACACCGGCAAGCTGCGGATAGATGCCGATCATCGCGGCGTACAGGCGATCGCGCGCGGTCGGCACGCTCACGGGCGCGAAGCTTGTCCGGCCGCCGAAGACGAGACGGCCATCGGGTGACAGACGCCAGTAGTGCAGGAAGTTGCGCGTGTCGCTCATCATCCGCCGCTGCGGGCTCACGTCCGCGGCACGTGCGTCCCCGAGTGGCTCGGTGGCGATGATGTAGCTGCCGATGGGGATGATCCGTCGTCGCGCCCAGGGCGCTGCGGCGTCGGTGTATCCATTCGTCGCCACGAGCACGTCGCCGGCGGTGATGTCGCCGCGCGATGTGTGCACCACCGATCCCACTCCCGTCTGCTCGATCGAACGCACCTGCGTGTGCTCGTGGATTGCCGCGCCGTTAGCCACAGACAGGCGGGCAAGGCCCGCGAGATACCGGGCTGGGTGAATGCTCGCGCCGTTGTCGGTGAGCATGCCGCCGAAGAAGCCGCGGCACGGCGCCTCGCTCTCGAGTGCAGGCTCCTCGAGCATCACCGTCTGCTCGCCGAGCAGCTGCCGGCGCTCGGCCTCTTCGGTGCGCAACCGCTTCATACGCGAGGCTCGATGTGCGAGGTGCAGCCAGCCGGATTGCGTGTAGTGGGCATCGGGCGCGGCAGCTGCGGCAGTTGTCGCGACGAACGCGTACGCCTCGACGCTCGCATCGTGCAATGCCCTGCCGGCGGCACCGTGCTTGCGCTCGAGAAAGGCGATGTCACGCCGCACGCCCGCATGGATCATGCCGGCGTTGCGGCCGCTGGCCCCCTCCCCCAGTGCACCACTGTCGACCACGACCGCGTGCTTGCCGTGCGCGGTGATTCGCGCGGCGGCCGTCAGACCGGTGAATCCCGCGCCGACCACGACGACGTCGGCGCTCGCGGGGAGCGGCTGCGCGCCGGCCGCGGGGAACGTCGTGTCGTCCCACCACAGCGGCGTCTCGCGATAGTCCTCGGCGAGTGGCGCCGTACGCGTGCCCGGCGGACCGGGGGTGGCCCAGAGGCTCATAATCTACTCAACAGTGACAAGTTCGACCGGGTCGGACAGCGTACCTGCTGCCTGCACCCCGTCGTGTCGAGGAGTGTCCGCGTGGACGACATCCGGATCGGCGAGGTCGCCCGGCGAGTCGGCGTGAGTCCGTCGACGCTCAGGGCGTGGGAGCGCAAAGGTTTGATCCGCCCGATGCGCGCAGGCGGCCGCCATCGCCGTTACACCTCCGAGGATATCGCCCGCCTGCGCGACGTCCGCGCCCTGCTGACGCGTGGCTTCGCGCCCCCTGCGCTGCATTCGCTCATCGCCGGCGAGAACGTTCCAGAGGATCCGGTCGTCGGCAAGCGCCTTCGCGCGGCGCGCACCAGGCGGAGTCTGTCGTTGCGCAGCGCAGCGGAGCGTGCAGGGATCTCGGCGTCGTATCTGAGCCTGGTGGAACGTGGCCTTGCGGAGCCGTCGGTTTCGCTGCTCCGGCGCGTTGCCTCCGCGTACGGCGGCACGTTGCTCGAATTCTTCGGCGCGGCACCCGCGGGCGCGGCCGGGCCGAAGCTGGTGCGCTCGTCGGAGCGGCGCAGACTGCGCGGCTTCGACCGCGTGGAAATCGAGGACCTGGTCACGTTTCCCAACGCCGTGCTCGAGATCGACATCTTCAACGTCGCCCCGGGAGGGGGAAGCGGCGGCGCGTACTCCCACGACGGTGAGGAAGCGGTGTACGTGCTCAGCGGCGAGCTCGACATATGGCTCGACGACGTCGAGCACTACCACATCGAAGCAGGCGACACCCTGTATTTCCACAGTCCGCAGGAGCATCGCTGGATGAATCAATCCAGCGCCACGACCCGGTTGTTCTGGGTCAACACCCCGCCAACTTTCTGAGAGGAGCGCGCAGCCATGAACACGGTCGAGAAGTACCGCCGCTATGTGAACACCAGCGCGCTCGCCGGAGTGGAGCCGATCACCGTCGAGAGTGCACGCGGCGCGACCGTGACTGCGACCGACGGAACCGAGTACACCGATCTGTACTCCGGAATCGGTGTCGTCAACACCGGGCATGTGCCTCCGAAAGTTGCGGAAGCCGCGAAGCGGCAGATGGACAAGGTCGTGCACTCCTGCTCGTATGTCTATCACGTCCCGGTGGTCGCCGACCTCGCCGAGCGCCTCGCCGAGATCACCCCGGGGCGTCTGCAGAAGACGTTCTTCGGCAACAGCGGCGCGGAGGCGATCGAGGGGGCGCTGCGTCTTGCCCGCGCCTTCTCCGGCCGCCGGGAGATCATCGCCCTGCAGAGTTCGTTCCACGGCAGGACGGCGGGCGCGCTCGCGGTGACCGGCAACTCGCTGCGCAAACACCGTGGTGGCGCACAGATCGCGGGGATCGCATTCGCGCCGACACCGAATCCGTATCGCTGCAGGATGTGCTCGGGGTCCTGCTCGCTGGCGTGCGCCGACGCCGTCGAGGACACCATCCGCTACGACACGAGCGATGACGTCGCCGCGTTCGTGGTGGAGCCGATCATGGGTGAGGGCGGCATCATTCCGTTGCCCGCCGGGTACCTCCGGCGTGTCAAGGAGATTCTCGACGCGCGCGACATCCTGCTGATCGTCGATGAGGTGCAGAGCGGGTTTGGACGCAGTGGCAGGATGTTCGCCATCGAGGCGTACGACGTCGAGCCCGATATCATGACCATGGCCAAAGGGATCGCGAGCGGGTTCCCACTTGGCGCGTTCATCGCACGCGAGGACATCGCCGACGCGTTCGAGCCCGGCGACCACATGAGCACCTTCGGCGGCAACCCGGTGTCGTGTGCGGCCGGAATCGCCACCATCGACATGCTCCTGGAGGAACGCCTCCCGGAGCGTGCGGCGCGCGTCGGCACCATGGTGATGGCCCGCCTCGATGCGTTCGCGGTTGAGTCGGAGCTGGTCGGCGACGTCCGTGGCAGCGGGTTGATGATCGGGATCGAGCTGGTTCGCGACCGTGCGACCAAGGAGCCCGCCGTCGCAGAGGCGGCCGCGGTAAAGCGGCACTGTCGCGAGCGCGGGGTCCTGATCGGCGTTGGCGGATCCCATGGCAACGTGGTGCGGATCCAGCCGCCGCTCGTCATCGGCGAGGAGGACCTTGATCGTGCGATCGGGGTCATCGAGGAAGCGGTCTCCAGTCTGTCGGCGCAGCCGGTCGCGTAGAGCTTCGCGCGCCGCACGGCGGGGACGGGCCGCGTCGCCCCGCGCGCGCCGGGCGACAGGGGACGGGCGTCACCGTGCTCAGCTTGCCCGCTCCCTCCTTCGCGCAAGCAGATTGTCGCGCTCTCTCGGGAGCGGTCAAATTCGCTGGGCGCCGCCCGTCCCCTGTCGCCCTCGTTCCCGGTAGTCTCGACTCCTCTGCGGGTCAGTCTTCGACGATGACTGGCGTTCCGATGCTGGCCCACCCGTATGCCCAGGCCATCACCGATGTGGGCACGTGCACGCAGCCGTGGCTCGCGCTGCTCGTGTTCTGGCTGCCCGGGCCGAACGCGGTGTTCGACTCCCATGGCGCATCGTGCAGGAAGATGCCCGCCCGAACCACCGTGAACTCGAGCGCGTAATTCGCCCGCTCCGGTGGATACCAGTAGGGCGACGAGCGCGGCGCCCACGATGTGAAGAGCACCGGGGAGTCCTTGTGGAAGACGTGGAACGTGCCGGTCGGCGTGCGCTCATCGCGCCGGCCGCTGGTGACCGGCGTGGCCTCGAGCACGCATCCGTTCTGATAGAAGAGCGCCTCCTGGAGGGTGAGGTTGATCACGATTGCCCTGCCCGATGGCACGTCGTGGCCGCAAGCGTCCTGCTTGAGGGTCGCGATCACTGTCGCGTCGAGAGAGCCGACCTGCGCGCTCAGCGTGGCCAAGGCGGCGGTATCGGGCTTCGCGGCGACTGCCGTCGACAGCCGCTGATACGACGTGAGGAACGACGCAGATCCCGGAATGCCTTCGGCTCCGGCCTGGTCGGCCGCCAGGAGCAGCTGACGCAGGCGGCTCGGGAGGGCCGCGACGTTCGATCCTTCATCGGCGAGCGCTTCGCTCTGCTCGTGACTGGTGTCCGCGACCAGGTTCGCCGCGAGTGTCTCGATCGAGGACGGCGTCGTGGCTGCCGCGAGACGCGACGCCCAGGTTGTCGACATCGCGACGGTTGCGGACGAGAGCAACGCGGCGTTGCGCTCCACCATCAGGTCCCACCCGAGCAGAGCGGCTGTGGCGCGCGTCTGGGCACCGGCCATCGCCTGGTCCCACACCGCCGTCGTTCCCGCCTCGAGACTCTCGACGAATGACGTGCCTGGGTCGTTCCACCATGCCGGCGACCACCAGGGCGCCTGGTAGGTCGAAGTCCTCAGCGCCGTCTCAAGCGGTGCGAAGGCGCTCGGCGCAACCCCTTCGCTGCTCATCTCCGTCCACCGCTGCTCGAGCTGCTTCGTCTGAGCGGTGAAATCGGTATGGCGACCCGACCCAACGGCGGCGAGCGTGGAGCCCGCGATCGCCACGATCACTGCGAGGTTGGCGAGGGCAAACGACGACGTACGCATGGGCACGGCCGATGGTAGCGTCACGGGACGCTCGCGACACGAGCGCGGTCGATGGGATTACCCGAAGGTCGCCTCGATGCCCCGAACGTCGCCGTCCTCGTCGGCGAGGACGTTCACCCCGACGTAGCCGAGGCGCGCGAGGTCACTGTCGAGGAGATCGGCCTGGTCGCCGCCGACCTCGAGGAGGATGACCCCGCCCCGCCGGAGGAATCGCCGCGCATCCTCGAGAGCGCGGCGCAGGACGTTGGCGCCGTCAGCGCCACCGTCGTACGAGAGCGGCCGCTCGAACGTGAACGTGTCGCGCTGCAGCAGCGGGAGTTCGCACGTCGGCACGTAGGGAACAACGCCGACCACGACATCGACCTGGCTCTCGAACCCGGCGGGCAGCGGCGCAAAAAGATCGCCGAGGTAGACCTCGACGCCGTTCGCCGCCGCGCACGCGACCGCGCGTGCATCGATGTCGGTCGCCGCGACGCGCGCGTTGGGACGCCGCGCCCGCAGCACCGCGGCGATCGCGCCGCTTCCGGTGCAGAGGTCGACGGCTGTCCCGTTCTCCGGGAGCCTCTCGACCGCCAGTTGCGCCAGCGGCTCGGTGAGCCAGCGAGGCACGTACACATCGGGATCGACGCGAATGTCCAGTCCGCAGAACGAGACCCTCCCCGTGATCCACGCGAGCGGCTCGCCGGTGAGGCGGCGACGGACCGCTGCGTCCAGGAGTGCCCGGTCCCCCGCAGCGTAGGCAAGCAGCTCATGGGACTCCTCGTCTGCCGCGATGAACCCTTCGCGCTCCAGGACGGCCCGAAGCGACCCGGGGTCGCCGTCGATCACGAAGCGTTCAGCCCGCGGGTGCGGCGCGCACGCTTGCCGTCCGGATGACGATCGCCCCATTGATCAACAGCAAGCGTCCGGCGGACTGGCGATCGCCATGATGCCACCGATGACGAGCAGGGCGAGCACGAGGAAGAGAAGAATTGCGATCACCCACTTCGTCCTCGCGTCCATGCGTCAGCGAATCATGCACAAAGGTCGCGCCGATTGGTGGCGGCAGGTGGCGCGCAGCGCGGCGGTGCGATCTGTATCAAGCACCGCGGGGTCCATGTAGCCCGACGGACCCACCTCACGGACCCACTGGATCCGGAGCGCGAGATCCGAGCATACTGCGCGGGTTCTGCCTTTGTGTGCGGTCAGGGAAAGGGAGTGCGACCGTGACTCAGGACGACGGTCCCCCGGGCATCGTCGCCGACTAGCGGCCGCCGACCACCTCGGGAGGCATCCCGGAAAAGCCACCTGCAACCGCTTCCCCGATATGCCTATCCCACAGCGCATTGAGGTGGCTTTGGTAGTAGAGCCCGTCCAGCCTGAAGAGGAAGAAAAGAAGGAGGCCAGGCCCGCCCGACGCCCGGCTCGGGCTACCGCCGGCCGCTTCCATTCTCGTGATCCGCTCGTCCGGGCGGTGGATAGCGATAAAAGGAGGCACGATCAGGATGATGCCTGGTAGGAACGCGAGGACTGACATCGACACACCTCCGGGGGCGGCTCGCGGAGAGCCGTCTATGTCGGCGGAGTGTAGATCGACAGTCGGCTCGGCGTTCGGGCTCGATCCATCGGCGCGCGTATCGCTCGGGGCTGTCCCAAAGTACGAGCCGAACGAGCTGGAGCGGCTGCTCACCCAGTAGAAGCGCGGGGAACGGCGAGCTCAATCGATGCGGTGTGGCCATTCACCCCAATGGTCCCGGATCTGCAAACGTCCGCCTACGAGCCGATGGCCAGCCAGATGTAGCGGATGCCGATGGCGAGAACGATGACGCCGAGCAAACGACGCACGGCCAATTCGGGCAGCCGGGGCTGCAAACGCGCGCCGATGTACCCGCCGCCCAGGCCGCCCACGCCGAGGGCGATGCCAACTGGCCAGTCGGGACTGATTGACCCGGGACTCTGCGTCGCCAGAATCACGAACGTGACGACGCCCGCAATCGATGTGAGGAACGTCGAAACGAGCGTGGCAGGCGCGACCTCGGCGGGGGATCGCCCGGTGCCGATGAGGATTGGGGCAAGGATCGAGCCCCCACCGATTCCGTAGACACCGCCGACGCAGCCGACGGCGGCAGCCATGAGTACGAGCGTGATGCCGGCAAGATCGAATCGATGCCGGGGCGACCTGGGACGGCGACCAACCAATAGCCAACCGCCCATCGGGACGAGCACGACAGCCACCACGACCTCGAACGGACGGGGCCTGGGGAGTAGCTCAACCCGAACAATCGACCCGATTACAACCCCCGGGAGCGTTCCGACGAGGAGGGGGCGAGCGAGAGAGCCACCGCGCTGGCCCTGACGCCAGTACCGCGAGAGCGCCCCCGGGGTCGCCACCACGTTGTAGAGCAAGTTGGTCGGCGTGACGGCGGGGCTCGGGGTACCGAGGACGCTGACTTGGAACGGCAGCAAGAGCACCGCTCCCGACACACCCGCCGGAACCGTTGCGGCGGCGACGATGAACGCTGCGACCAACGCGGTCGCTTCGACTGACCAGCCGCTCAGCATCCTGCGCAGCAGGGTAACGACTATCCGGTGTGATTCGCGACGTATCCGCCCCGGGCGGTCACTTCCAGAGCGCGCGCCAGAAGCCGATGCGGCGCAGCGTGCGTCCGACGACGATGTTCTTGGCGCGGCGAGCGATGGTGCCCTTGCGGACAGCGCGACCGCTCGCGGAGAGCCGCGCGGCGCGGAACAGGACGGAGGTGAGCGACTTGCTCATTTCCTCAGCGTACCCATCGGCGGCAAGGCCCAGACGGCCACGAGGCCGGGAATCGACGGCTCCTGAGCGTCTGGGCATACAGCCGTGGCATACAAACGGCTCGTGAGGCGACCCTCCGGCTGCCGAACGGCGCCAGTGGTCCATGCGGAAACCCCATACGCCACAAAGGGCTTCCCGCGTACCGGGCCCGGGAATTGAACCCGGACGAGGGTTTCCCCCCAGCGGTTTTTAAGGGCGCCGTCCGAGCGTTTTCGGGTGCCACCGGGGGCCGTCGCGTATTCGACGGACCGTTGAACATGACGTCGTGTGCCGCTCTAGGGTGCCGGCAGTCAACGCTATAGGGGTACTCGTAGGGGTCCCAGACCAACCTGTGGAAACGGCAAAGGTGGGCGACTCCGCTCACCAATGGGGTGGGCCTGAGATCACAACGGACCGACTGGCTGCGTTGAGCTTGCAGGGCTGGATGAGAAGCGTCGTCAGAGGGCATGACTGCCCCTTTGACCGTGGCGCTTCTACGCCGTGGCGGATCCCATACCGCCATTTCGTTGACCCAGTTCCGCAGCGATCTCGGCTCGGTACCGGGCGAAGGCGCCTTCGAACCGCGGACGGAGCAAATAGGGAAGGGCGCACGCGCAACCGGTCGCGAAGACGAAGACAAGGAAAACACCGAGCGATTGGGTCTGCCCCACCGCGAATGCACCAAGAACGCCGACCACGAACCCAAGCAGGAACCCCACCACAGCCAACGCCACCCACCACAACCGCCGCTCGGCGCGTCGACGCTCCACCAACTGGTCGATCGCTGCGGTGATACCTGCCGTCTGGGCGAGTTGAACGTGCGCATCGTGTCGAGCGTCTGCCCTCCTCACCGCACGGATCCACTGGGAGGCCAACGGAGTGATCGGCAATGAAACCTCCATGCGGTAGCCACGGTCTCGGACAGAAACGCCGACGCGGACCTAGTAGCTGCGCCCGCCTTGACGAGCGATCGCGTTCCGAAGGGGAGAGCCCCGATCCAGCAAGCGCCGGCGGCTACCCAGAGGGCGCTCGGGGCACGTGGGGTTTCGGCGAGGAGAAGGCACGAAAGACCGACCGGCGCAGCCAGCACCCAGGCGACCAGAAACCAGAAGCGGCTACTCACCCAGAGGGCGGCGGCATCAGGACCGACGTAACCGGCGATACGCGGCTCGGCCGCGTGATAAAACCAGTTCGGGGGTACCGGCATTGCGCCAAGGACGATAAACCCGGCCCAGGGCTCGCACAGGGGTCGGTGGGGCACTGCTATCGGTTTGAAATCGCGTCGTCATGAGCCGCGGGCGGCCTGCCAGGGCCGGTTTTCAAGTTCGACCGAGGTTCGTTCATTGGCGCACGCTGAGGGCCGCCGGGTGTTCGGAATTTGGCGGTCGCATTGGGATTCCGTCCGCCGTAGTTCGGACAAGACCGCGCCGTAGGGTGTCAAGTAGGGTGTCAGCTAGGTCGAGGCAGATCAGGCTCGCGTGAGGTGCCAGTGGCTCGTGATGCGCCTTGGTTTCGATCAGCGCCTTCCCAGATCGTCCAGGCATCACAGAAGAAGCCTCATCACCGGCCGAGTGCGGTAGGTGCGTGCAACCTCGGTGAATCCCGCGGCGGAGAACATGGCCACGCTTCCAGTGAAGATGGCGGATCCTCCGACCCGGAGAGCGTTCAGAGCGGCCACATCGACTGGATGACCCTCCACGGCCGTAGCCCCGTGCTCACGGGCGAACTCGACAGCCGCCCTGAGTAGCGTTGACGCGACCCCGGACCGCCGGTAGCGGGTGTCGACGACAAAGCAAGTCACCCACCACACTCCGGGATCCTCCGTGAGCACTCTTGCCAATGCTCGGTTGCCGGCAACGCGAGGAAAGCTTGATCGAGGACCTACTCTTGTCCATCCGACAGGCTGATCGTCGACATACGCGAGGAGCCCCGGCGGCACGGCCGCGTGCCTGATCTCTTTGTATAGCGCCTCGCGGTTGTCCGGTGGCGCTTCCGGTGCCGCAGATTCGCGGGTTGCCGGGCTCAGGAATAGGCGGCACCAGCACCACGAAGGATCGTCGCCCCGGCGACCGAACACCGTGACCAGGTCGCTCCACCGATCCGGAGCTGCTGGGCGTACCTGAAGGGACACGGTTCGATTCTACGATCCGTGCCGGCGTCACTCATCGGTGATCTGTCAAGCGATGGCCGGGTCGGCACCCACTGGCCGCAATGAGCCAGAAACCCAATCCGTTCGGTGGTGACAGACTCCGTAAGTGCCGATCCGCGGCTAGCCGCAGCGATTGCGCTGCTCCCAAGGTACATCGGCGGATGCTGGCCTGGGCGAGCATCCCGTTACTCGAACCCAGGATGGACGGTGATCGGCGCGGTTCTTGAGACCGGCCAGTGCGAGTGTGCCCGTGTCCGTCGACCGTCGCGTCGTACCCGCACCCGTGATCGGCCCGGAGTCTCCGTCCGCCGAGAGCCGCGGGTGACCGTGAAATAGGGTGTCGGAAAGGTGTCAACCTGGGCGAGCGAGATGATGCTGGCCTGGGGCAGGCTGCACCACCGCGCCGCCTGGCGGGGCCGGAGCGCCGTTGCCGTCTGTTCGGCATACAGCCGAGGACCCGACAGACGTCGCGTTTGGCGGCGCTGACTGCGCCCAGTACAGTGGCGTTGTGACCGTGGTGTTCGTGACCGGGATGTCTGGGACGGGCAAGTCGGCAGCCCTGGGCGAGCTCGCGCGCAGAGGACATTTGGTCGTGGACACCGACTACGGCGCGTATGCCGAAGACGTGCCGAGTTCCGACGCCGGCGATCGGCAGCAGCTATGGCGGGAGGATCGAATCGAAGCGCTGCTTGACGAACCCCGCGAGGGAGTGTTGTTCATCTCCGGCTGTGTTTCGAACCAGGCAAAGTTCTACCCGCGCTTCGACGCGGTTGTCCTGTTGGCTGCTCCGCCGAACGTGATTCTCGAGCGCGTGGCCAGTCGAGAGTCGAACGCGTTTGGCAAGCGTGAGGCTGAGAGGGATCGGATTCTTGACGACCTAGCGAAGGTTGAGCCCCTGCTCCGTGCGGGTGCGACGGCTGAAATCGACACGCGTGCGCCGCTGGAGGAGGTGGCCGATGCACTTGAGCGCATCGCGGCGCAGCGCTGAGTCTCATTTGAGGGCGTAAGCCCGCCCGTATGCGCAGTGATGGCCGTCAAGGGGCATCAGTAGGTATGGGAGCTACCAGGATGGGCGTCGATAGCGTGTCAAAGTCGATGTGAGCCGGCTTAGCACCAGCCCGCTCGGCGCCGTCCATTTCGCCTAGCGCTACGTCGGGACGCCACGCCATTGCCGCTCAGCAACATTCGAGATGTCGACGACGCGCCGGACTTCGGCGGTCCAGTCGACGCCGGACACCTTCAGGCGACGACATTCCGCGGCGGCCTCCGCCACTCCCCGACATGCCGAGTTGATGGTCGACCACGTCGCTGCCGTGACCGCATCGCGCTGAAGCCGAGCCAACGCGGCGCCGGCCGCTCGCCATCGGCGCTGCGCGAGGCGTTGCGCCGCCAGGTGAGCGCGGGCGCGGCGACGGCACTCTCGCCGCCGTGCGAGCGCCGCCTTCCGTGCTCGCCAGGTTCTCGCCCCCCGCAGCGAGAGGCGACCGCGGGCGGATTCCCATCGAGGGATTGACTCGCTGAGACCCTGCTGCCGTCGCCGATGCGCGCTGCTCCGACACGCCCCACCGCAGAAGCGCGGCGGTCGACCGGTGCTGCGTCGACGTAGGGCTCGACGGCATGCGGCGCACCGCGGCAAATACGTGGCATGCTCGTGCTATGGCTATTGCGGACGTGTCGCCGGACGCCGGCGATCCGCGCACCATGCCCCGCGTGCGGCAGGCGAATCTCCCGTGGATTTCCGATGAGTTGACGTCGCTTCAAGGCACACACGGAGGCCACGCTGACACGGATGCACAAGGCCGACGAGGAACGCCCAACACGCCAGCGCAGGTAATCGAGTCGGCGGCGCCGACACCTGCCGAGATCCCACCTGCAACGACACGCGCTCCGATGCTGCTCACCGTTCGCGACGTGGAAGCTGAACTGCAACTCGGTCGAACACGCACCTACGAGCTGTTGCGCTCCGGCTCCCTTCCCGTTGTCCGCGTCGGACGCGCACTCCGCGTGCCGCGCGAAGCGCTGCGCCGGTGGGTCGACGAGCAGACCGCGTGACCCCTCGGGGGTCGAGCCGGGTTAGCTCGCCCGTTGTACCGGTCGCACCGCGTCGTGAAGCCCCTCCGGATCGAGGTCTGCACCGTTCGGCCACACCAGCGTGCCCAGCTCTGGATCCACGCTGACGCTGTTGAACTCAGCAAAGTCACAGAGCGGCTCGAACATCTCACCCCAGAGCTCGTCGGCCAGGTCGATGTCGCCGACAACCCCGTCGCTGAACGTGAGACGGAGCCGGTACTCGCCGAGGCGTTCCACGCGCGTGACCTTGACCATCAACCAATCCTATGCGAGCGGCTCGATGGACGCCAGCGCCATGCGTTCGATCACCCGTTGCCAGTTGTCTCGCAGCTCCTGCTCGTGCAGGGCCGCCCATTCCATGACATGCCCGAGCGCCCGAACCGGTAGCGAGCCGTCAAGCACCACCAGCGGCTCGATTCCGATCGAGGCCTCATGCTCCCCGTAGGTCGCGTGAAAGTGGGCCGCATGGTGTTGCCCGCCGGTCTCCCAGTACATGGTGATGACGATGCCGTAGAAGGCGCTGATCCGCGGCATGTCAGCCCGTGGTGATCAGGCGGGTGAGCCGGTCGGCCGCGTCGTCGTGCAACTCCTGGAGGACGTCGGCGTACGTGTCGGCCGTGATGCCGATCGTGGAGTGTCCGAGCACAGTGCTGACCACCTTCAGCTCCGTCCCGCTCGCCAGCATCAGGGTCGCGGCGGCGTGACGCAAATCGTGGAAGCGACGAACGGTCAGGCCGGCTCGGCTAAGGCCGTTCTCGAATCGGTGGGTCATCCCTGTCGCCTCGACGGGATGACCGGTGGAGCGAGTGAACACCAGGCCGGCGATCGGCTCGTGCCAGGCCGATCCGATGCGGAGACGAGCCTCGCGCTGCCGCTGCCGCTGGCCTGCGAGCAGCTCGACCAGGGGATCGGGAATCCGCAACGTCCGCCGAGACCGCTTCGTCTTCGGCTCGAGGATCTTGAAGAGCACCTCCGGGTCGGATCGCTGGTCACGAGGGATGCGGTGGAGTGCGCCCGTGACGCGCAGCACCTTGCGCTCGAGGTCGACATCGTCCCAGCGCAGTCCGAGTATCTCGCCCTGACGCATGCCGAGATACAGGGCCGTGCCCACGACGGCCTCGAGCTCGGTATCGCGAAAGGCGTCGAGGATCGCTCGCGCTTCCTCGGGGCGCATTGCCGCCGTCCGCGTCGCGGATACCTCGAGGGGCTCTGCCAGGGCTGCGGCGTTGCGAGCCACGGTGCCCCATCGCTGCGCGTCAGCCAGCGCCGAACGCAGGACCGCGCGGGCATGGTTGACGGTTTGCGGAGCCAGGCCGCCGGCGACCGCCTGCCGCATCGCCAGGTTCACCTGCTGGGGTGTCAGTTGCGCCAGCTTGACCCTCCCCAAGAGAGGAATCAGCTGGTACTTGATGAGGCTGCGGTACCGCCGCAGCGTGGTCGGGCGGATGCTGGTCTGCCCCTCGATCCACGTGGCGAGAAAGTCGCCCACGGTCTGGCGGTCGGAGGCCGGTGCCACCACGAGAGCGAGCCCGCGGATTGCCGCATTCATCTTGGCGACCGCCTCGGCGCGGCTCTTGCCATACAGGCTGCGCCGGACCTGGCGGCCTCTCGCATCAAAGCCGACCGTGACGCGCGCTTCCCACTGACCCGGGCGTCGCTCCCGGATCGACCCTTCGCCAAGCCCCCGTCGCCTGCTCGTCACCCGCTCTCCCTGAATCTGTAGGGGTCCTGTAGGGGTACATTAGGTGTGTTGGCATGCTGGCGTCAACCAATCAGCTCACTGTCAGCGGCCCATCGCGGCCTCATTTGAACTCAAATGAGACTACCGGGCCCGGGAATTGAACCCGGACGAGGGTTTCCCCCCAGCGGTTTTTAAGACCGCCGCGTCTGCCATTTCGCCAGCCCGGCACGCGGATTCTATGGGTCGGCGCGCTCCGG